>Ga0100385_1002240_pt1 | contig 18431 bp, 21 predicted proteins | sample CryGeymeta201509_FD_81543 | JGI IMG/M metagenome (GOLD analysis project Ga0100385, IMG submission 81543) | Groundwater microbial communities from Crystal Geyser aquifers in Utah, USA - Crystal Geyser metaG 2015-09 | ecosystem: Environmental > Aquatic > Deep subsurface > Groundwater | place: USA... | reverse complement strand
CTACACTGACTCCGAGCAGGTGATAAACACCACCGTTAACCAGGAGTTTATTATCGCTTTGGACTCAAACCCTACTACCGGTTATGGCTGGGAGGCAAGTTACGACGAGAATATGCTTAGCCTGGAAAAAGAGGAATATAGTCCAAATATAGTCCAGACGAAAAGGAACCGGGGCTGGTTGGTGCCGGTGGGACTCAGTATTACCATTTCAAGGCGCTAAAGGTGGGTGGAACCGAGATAACTGTTACCTATAAACGCTCCTGGGAAACGGAATATGCCGAGCAGAAGGTATTTACCGTTGATATAAAATGATGCTTTAAGAGATTGTTTAGCAACCTATCCCTGACCCCCTTCCCTTAGCAAGGGAAGGGGGAGTGTAGGTAAGAGAGGGGGATAAAGGGGGTGAGGTTAGTAAACACTCTCCTTTAAGTCGTTTGGGCATGGACTAATAGCTGACATACAGACGCTTGTTTTATTACCTGATTGCCCAAAAATAGCGATCTGTGACACACCACTGCATTATTTAAAACGCTCGTTCGCACGCGTCGTCTCCTCGTGCAATTTTGCCGTGGCAAGTATCAAAGCGACAAATTCCGTCCCGTGATAATTCATTGCAGTCCTGAGGTTAGAAAAGAAAAATCCTCCCTGGGTGGGAGGTCTATAATGGCAGGTTATGAAAGATGATCGGTTGTCATTCGACCAGCTGGACTCTTGAAAGGTAGGCATGAATAGCTATGAAAAGATACGCAAGAGGGCGTAGATAAGTAAGTTAATCTGCTGGATTAGATTCTTGTCCTAAAGTTCCCAGACGCTAATCAGTTGCTGGTAATCAATAAGTCCACTTTCGGCTACGTTTTCGATCTCAATTCCAGCCTCAACAGCTGCTGCTACCGGGTTCAGCCCACCCAGTTGCACGACACCAATCCGATTCAGACCCACGGGAATCTGACAAAGTGGCTCGCTAGTATTGCCTACGGCGTAAACCCCATGGATGCCAGCCTCCTTGAGCAAGGCAATCTTCTCCTCCAAGATTCCCCTCGCTGGTGCTGGTATTGTACGGAAGACACCTAGTATCTTACCGTTGCCTGTCTTCGCAGCCTCGCTAACAGTAGTCATCCTGGCACGAATAAATTGCTCGGAGGGATCGAGAGAGGTACCAGCATAATCGACTATGGCCACAAAGCGCCTTGGCTTTGAATTCCTAGCTTCAAGCAGGCCCCCGAATCTATAGTCTGTAGGGACACCAGCCTTCAGGAGTACCCCATTTATAACCACGCTACAAACAGTAGCCAAGCCAATTTTCCCACTGGGGATAACCACGGAACCAAGTTTTTCCCCCTCAGACGCTGTGGCCACCAACTCACTAACACAGATTCCTGCCTTGAAAGCATCCTTCATAGCTGATAGTGCTGCGGTGAGCTTCTCCTTGTCAATAAGAGAGGTATTTATGGATAGCTGGCCAGTTCTTTTTTGAGGGTCGAAAGTGGTCTGGAAGGCTAACATCTCGAGCTTCTCGCGTATGAAACCGAGTTGTTCTGGGGCAAGTGCTTCCCTAACCTCCTCGAGTCCAGCCCTAGTGATCATTCTGCCATCCTGACCTACTGGCTGGGTATAACCACGCTCGTCCGCTATCCGAAGATGATATCTAACTGCTCTTTCACTTAAAAAAATACCGCGGCGCTCAAGTTCCCGAGCAATTGTAATTGACCCCACAGGTTCCAAAGATTCACTCAAGATCTTTAGAATAGATACTATCTTTCTTTCTGTCTCAGAGCCAGCACCCTGAACCACACGAGTCTCCTTTAACTTCTAACATAGCCGATAGTCATTATAGCACCTCCACCCCAGAAGCTGAATACCATTGAGCATAGCCACAGATGGCTAGTTCAGGGAACCTAAGAAGGTCAGCACCTAGAGACTTGCCTTCAACAATCGCTTGCAGAATCCTCTGTGTGTTACCTCTAAAATCGCCAACCGTAGTGTTGATCTGCACCATGCCAATGCGCAGTCGATGCATGCTCATTCTCCAAACCTACTGCTCGGATTTTAAAGAATTGGCAGGTATCTATCAAGCTCATAGTCAGTAACATGGATGCGATAGCGGTCCCATTCGATCTTCTTATTGTTAATAAAAGCATTAAAGACATGGTCACCAAGGGCCTCTCGCACCAGCTTGCTTTTTTCGGCGAGTTGAATCGCCTCCAAGAGGCTGCCTGGCAACTGGCCTATGCCCCGTTTTTTTCTTTCCTCGTCTGTCATATGATAGACATTTTCTTCTACCGGCGGTGGTGGTTCCAATCCCTCCTCAAGTCCTGCTAGTCCGGCAGCCAGCATCACGCTGAAACAAAGGTAAGGGTTACACGCTGGGTCAGGAGAGCGAAGCTCAAATCTTGTCTCCTTCTCCTTCCCAACCTTATATACTGGGAGACGGATGAGGTCAGAGCGGTTACGCTGTGCCCAGGAAATATAAACCGGCGCCTCCCAACCTGGCACCAACCGCTTGTAAGAGTTGACCCACTGACTGGTAACCGCGGTAATTTCAGGGGCGTATTTTAGTAGTCCAGCAGCAAAGCTCAAGCCAACTTTGGAAAGATAGTACCTACCCTTCGGGTCAAAAAAGGCGTTGGCATCACCCTTAAATAATGACTGGTGGACATGCATGCCGCTACCATTAATTCCAAAAACAGGTTTGGGCATAAAAGTAGCATAAACCTCATGCTTCAGCGCTATTTCCTTGACTACCAAGCGATAAGTCATCACATTATCGGCCATCGTCAGGGCATCGGTGTAATGCATATCTATCTCATGCTGACTGGTAGCGACTTCGTGATGGGATTTATCAATGGCGACGCCCATCTCCTCTGGAGCAAGAATCGTATCCCTTCGCAGGTCAGTGGCGGCATCGTGAGGGTCCATGTCAAAATATCCACCAACATCCAGAGGCTCGGTTCCTTTGTTATCCTTGAAATAGAAGTATTCCAGCTCCGGACCAACATAGTAGGTATAACCCATATCTGCAGCCTTTTTGAGGTTCTTTTTCAGCACATATCTCGGGTCGCCCTCGAAAGGCTCTCTACTTGGGGTGAAGATATCACAGAACATTCTGGCTTCCGCCGCATGTTCCTTAGGTCTCCAGGGAAGGAGCTTGAACGTAGACGGGTCGGGCATGGCTATCATGTCGCTCTCATCAATACGGACAAACCCTTCAATTGATGAACCATCGAATCCTACCCCTTCCTCTAGGGCCTCCTCTAACTCCTCTACCGGTATAGCAAAGCTTTTTAGGAAACCCAGTATGTCAGTGAACCACAACCTCACGAACCTTACATCGTGCTCTCTTGCCATCTCGATGGCGTGTTCCTTGCTTTCCTCGAAGTTTCTCTTTTGCATACTTTCCCTCCTTTTTCTTTTGTAATCTATATAACGTTTTCATGTTTTGCTATTTCTCTACGACCTTCATTTCTTCTCAGATTGCATTGTCGCCCTCCTCGCCAGTTCTGACACGCACTGCATTCTCGACCGGGAGGACAAATATCTTGCCATCTCCCATCTCACCAGTCCTAGCAGCACTGGTGATAGCATTCAGTGTTCTGGCCACATCTTCGTCAAGCACGACAAGCTCGACCTTAAGCTTGGGCAAAAAATCCACTTTATATTCTCCAACGCGCCATTGTAAAATGAGACCTCCTTCCCGGCCATGACCGCTGACCTCGCTTACGGTTATGCCGTAGTAACCGCTATTTTGAAGAGCGGCTCTCACCGCATCCAGCTTTTCCTCTCGGATAATCGCTTCTATCTTCTTCACCGCAACATTCCTCCGTAGGCCCTTTCACCATGTTGTGAAATATCCAGCCCTACCGTTTCTTCTGTGGCATTCACCCTTAGCCCCATGGTAACATCAACTATCTTTCCCAGCACCCAGGTAGCGGCAAAGGCAAAGACCCAGACTACTGCCACGCCAAGGAGTTGCTTTCCAAGCTGCATGGCGTTACCGAAAATCAGCCCATTAGCACCAGCCGCGTTAACCGCAACACTGGCAAAAAGGCCGGTGGCCAGAGCACCCCAGGTGCCACCAATACCATGACACGCCCAGACATCCAAAGACTCATCAACCCCCATCTTCCTCGCTCTGAGGAGCATAGCATAGTAGCAGGCCACGGCTGCCCCAATACCTATCGGTATTCCCATCACTGGTGATACAAAACCGGCGGCGGGAGTAATTGCTACCAGACCGACAACGGCTCCGGTAGCCGCCCCCAGAAGGGAGGGACGGCGGTGAATCCAGCTAAGGAGCATCCAGGTGAAAGCAGCGGTGGCAGCGGCGGTATTAGTGGCGACAAAGGCGCTTGCGGCCAAGCCACCAGAGGTGAGAGCACTACCAGCATTGAAACCGAACCAACCGAACCAGAGCAGTGCCGCACCAAGCACCACCATGGGGATATTATTTGGCTCCATTGGCTCTTTCTCTCGATAGCCCCGTCGCGGGCCCAATAACCAGGCTAGAGCTAAAGCGGAGGCACCAGCATTTATGTGAACTACGGTGCCGCCGGCAAAGTCTAGAACACCCAATCTGGCCAGCCACCCACCGGAACCCCATACCCAGTGTGCGACCGGGCAATAGACGATAGTCAACCACAAAGTAGAAAAGACAATGAAAGCACTAAACTTCATTCGCTCAACGACCGCCCCGGTAACCAAGGCTACAGTGATAATGGCAAACATTGCTTCAAATGCCATGAAAGCTAGGTGAGGAACAGTCGTAGCATAGACAGATGAAGGTTCCTGGCCCACCGTTCTGAGACCGATGAAGTCAAGTCCACCAATAATACCCCCTTTATCGGGGCCAAAGCTCAAACTGTAGCCATAGAGTACCCATAGTAAGCTAACCAGACCCAGTATCGCAAAGCTCATCATCATGGTGGAAAGGAGGTTCTTTCGCCTGACCATACCGCCATAAAACAGAGCTACTCCTGGCGTCATTAGCATGACCAGTGCTGACGAAACCAAGAGCCAGGCAGTATCAGCAGCATTGATTGACATCCCTGAGCACCCCCTTAATAGGCATAGAGCCTGCCATAAGGTCGAAGCCAACGGGGAAAAAGCTTGATAACTTTATGTTCAAGTATTTTCTTGGTGTCATAGCCAAAATGAGAAGCAAACTCGCCAACGAATTTTTGAAGAATCTGGTAGTCCTTCTCTTCTAGCCCGGCAACACCCACTTCCTTGCCCAGTTGATAACTTTCAACGCTTCCCCTGAGGTAGATAACGCCGCCATGCATTCCGGTGCCAATAAAGTTCACTTTGTGGTGTTGTCCCTCATTTAGATTCAGACCCAATAGAATAAGAATACCGCCGGCCATGTACTCACCGAGGAAATCCTGGGCAGTGCCGCCGATGACCAGCACCGGTTTCTTCTCGTCATATTCCTTCATGTGAATGCCAGCACGGTAGCCGACATCGTCTCAGACAAAGATTTTACCCCCTCGGGCTGACAAACCTATGATGTCGCCAGCATGACCGTGAATTACTATCTCGCCTTCGTTCATGGTGTTGCCGCAGCCATCCTGAGCATTGCCGCGCACAATAATCCTTGGCCCGTCCATGAATGCCCCAAGGTCATTGCCGGGTGTGCCAAAGATTTCGATTTCCACCGGTGTATTCAGGTCCGTGCCAATATACCTCTGACCATAAACGTTATAAAGCTCAATCCGGTGAGCACCTTTTTTGACCGCATCCCTAAGTCTGGCATTGAGCTCCTGATAGAAGATGCCACTGGCATCGATCTTCACTGACGAATTAGCCTGCCCTTTCATATTAGTTGCCCACCATCCTTACTCCGAGGATTTCGAGTTCTGTGTCAGTCAACCCAATACCTCTCAAGTGGAGGCGATTTCCCCGCAGTCTCACAATTGCGTTTACACCGAGACCGCCAAGTATATCCTTAAGCTCCAGGCTCCAACCGCGAAGGAGATTAGCCAATCGCCTTGCACCAATGTCGGGGTTAACCCGCTTGGTCAGGAAAAGGTCAGTGGTGCAGATGCCCCAGGCACACTTACCGGTATGGCATTGCTGACACACGGTGCAGCCCAGGGCAATGAGAGCCGCCGTTCCAATGTAAACCGCATCGGCACCAAGGGCGATCGCCTTTGCCACATCACCGCTATTTCTTATCCCCCCTGAAACGACAATCGAAGCCTGGTTACGGATTTTTTCTTGTCTTAAGCGGGTATCGACCGAGGCCAGAGCCATCTCAATGGGAATGCCCACGTTGTCACGGATTATTTTGGGTGCCGCTCCAGTAGCCCCCCGTAGCCCGTCGAGAACTATGATGTCGGCTCCTGCCCGCACCATACCGCTGGCGATAGCTGCCGAGTTGTGGACGGCAGCTATCTTCACTGCCACTGGCTTGGTATAGTCTGTTGCCTCTTTAAGGGCATAAACAAGTTGAGCCAAGTCCTCAATGGAGTAAATATCGTGCTGCGGTGCTGGGGACAGGGCGTCCGTTCCCAGGGGAATCATTCGGGTCATAGATACCTCAGCGCTTACTTTTTCTCCGGGAAGATGCCCGCCAATGCCAGGCTTAGCCCCTTGACCAATCTTAATCTCAATTACGCGGGCGGCATCAAGATAATCAGGATGGACCCCAAAACGCCCTGATGCTACTTGGACGACAGTATTATTGCCATACTTATATAGCTTGGGGTGGAGCCCGCCTTCCCCGGTATTCCAGAGGGTTCCCATTTCAGTCGCTGCCCGAGCTAGAGATTCGTGCACATTGAGGCTTACTGCCCCATAGGACATGGCAGCAAACATGACCGGAACTTCAAGTTTCACCTGCGGCGCTAGCTCCGTTTTCAGATTGATGTTATCCCCATCAAGCTCAACCTGGTCAGGTTTTCGCCCCAGATAAGTGGTAAGCTCCATAGGCTCGCGCAGCGGGTCAATAGATGGGTTAGTTACCTGGCTGGCATTAAGAACCAGATGGTCCCAGTAGATGCGTTGACTCTTATCGTCGCCCATTCCGGTGAGGAGCACACCACCGCTTTCAGCTTGCTTGATTATGTCTTCAATAACTTCGGGACGCCAGTTATAGTTCTCACGGTAGTCCAGCGGGTTTTTTCTAATAGTCAAGGCTTGGGTCGGGCAAAAAACAACACAACGATGGCAGCCAACACAGTTCTCTTCCCGACTTCTTACCTCATCATCCTCAGCATCATAGTAATGAGCGTCAAAGGTGCACTGGTTGACACACACCTGGCACTGGATGCACCGCTCCGGGTCTCGTTCTATTAAGAATTTGGCTGGAAGATAGGTCTTCACTAACTTTTTCTCCTATAGTCGGATTGGTATTCCTTTTTGGGCTAAATATCTCTTTGTCTCGGCAATGGAATAGGTGCCATAATGAAAAATACTGGCTGCCAGAACCGCATCCGCCTTACCGCTAACTAGAGCTTGATAAAGGTCCTCCAGAGTGCCTGCACCACCACTGGCAATGACTGGCACGGTTACCGCCTCGGAGACAGCACGGGTTAGTTCAATGTCATAACCCGCCCGATGACCATCAGCATCAATACTGGTAAGCAGTAATTCCCCAGCCCCCAATGCTACTACCTGCCTCGCCCAAACGAGAGCATCAATCGCGGTTGGTCTTTGACCACTATAGCTATAGACCTCCCATCGTGGTTCCTTACTGCTCTCTACCCTCTTGGCGTCTATAGAGACCACGATGCATTGACTGCCAAATTTATCAGCCCCTTCTCTAATCAGGGGCGGCTTGAGCACGGCGGCAGTGTTTATCGACACCTTGTCTGCTCCTGCCATCAAAATGCGCCGGATATCACTGATACTGCGCAGCCCGCCACCCACAGTTAGGGGTATAAACACCTCTTTGGAGATACGCTCAATGATATCAACCATGGTGTCACGCTCCTCAGGAGTCGCAGTTATGTCCAGAAAGACCAGTTCGTCGGCACCCTCCTTATAGTAGAAGCTAGCTAGCTCTACCGGGTCACCAGCGTCGCGCAACTCCACAAAGCTTTTCCCCTTTACTACCCGTCCATTTTTCACATCAAGACAGGGAATAATCCGTTTAGTTAACATCCGGTATCCCCTCCCTAGCAGCAACCATCTCCTTTGGTTGGAGTGGCCTACCGAGTCTTCCCACGATAGGCTCGCCTCCCATTGGAATCCATGCCCTATCCAGGTCAGGACAAATCAGACGAATAGCCGACTCCTCAGACGAAAGATATAGCATGTCGCCCTTTATCCCAGCAGTAAGCGGGCGCAGTCTGATGCGGTCGGTAAGCCCGATCATCTCGCCATGATGGGCAATAATTACTGTGAACGGTCCATTTAAGAGCAAGCTGCTATATACCTGACGAAGGGTTCGTAATAGCTTCTGCTCCTCAAGAGGTCGGCGCTCAATATCAGTCCAGAAGGGAGGTGCCAGGATACGAGCCACAATCTCAATAGGTAGACCGTGCTTTCGCATAAGCAGGTCAATAGCGTAAGCCACTACTTCGGTGTCGGTCTGCATAGTGCAGTAGTAGCCGAACTGCTCTAGATAACGCTGATTTATTCCGTAGGACGAAATCTCGCCGTTGTGAACTACGGTCCAGTCTAGAATGCAAAATGGGTGAGCCCCACCCCACCATCCCGGCGTATTGGTTGGGAATCTGCCATGAGCTGTCCACAGGTAACCTTCATAATGCTCCAGGCAGAAGTAGTCAGCTACATCCTCAGGATAGCCCACACCTTTGAACACACCCATATCCTTGCCACTGGAAAAGACAAAGGCATCTTCAAGCTTGGTATTCACCTCCATCACCCTGTCCACCACATAGTCGTCCGCTGATTGCTCTGCAGGCTTATGCTGACCTATCTCAAGAAAGTAGCGCCATATTAGTGGCGGCTTCACAATCCTTGGCGTCGGTCGCGTTGGTATCTCTTCGTCATAAACAAGGTCAAACTTGTCCTTAAGGAACGCCTCGGTCTTCCGTTGTCCCTCTCGGCTGAGATACATTATGTGGAAGGCGTAGAGGTCAGCATATTTGGGGTACAATCCGTAGATAGCAAATCCTCCACCCAAGCCATTGCCGCGAACATGCATATTGGCAATAGCCCTAATGACACCTTCCCCGGGAACCTTCTTCCCGAGGTATCCATTACTCCAAATAGGGAGCAGGCATTTATCATCTTGTCGTCATTGTAAGGGTTATTTGTTCGGTTAATCTCTTTCATCTTGTATCTCCCGGAACAAAATCTACTCTCCTAAGACCAATTCCTCGGGCTCCTCACGGAGGATTGTCGGAGGAAGAAAACCCGAGTTTGGCATTCCTAACCGCGCTCGCCACATTTCTTCGGGCAGAGAGGCCAGACTAAAATCTTCAGCAACTAGGGCTTGCTTGAAACGTTCAACCTCTACCCGGTCTTTCATCAAACTGAAGACGACGCCCGATTTCTCAATGTCACCAGCAAAGACCATGCCAACTACGAGTCCGTCTTTCAGCACGACCTTCTTATACATATGGTCATACCTATTGCTGATTACCTCATAACTGTCATCAGGCGGGTTGACCATTCCGGCAGAGGCAACAGCTAGGCCGAAGTATTTCAGCGAATTCAACGCCGTGCCACCGAAATATTCAGTGGGGACGCCAGCCATATTGAATCCAGCGACTCTTCCTTCCATATAAGCGTTAGGCCAGATGGGAGTCAGCCGATTCTCGCCATAAATAAAGTCATGAGCCTCAACCACATCACCGCAGGCGAAGACTTCGGGGTTAGATGTAGCCATGCGGTGGTCAACGACAATGCCGCGATTGACTTTTATCCCGATACCAATCGCAAGGTCAAGGCGCGGCCGGACGCCGATAGCCACTATTACCAGTTCACAGGGTATCGGCCGGGTGTCATCGAGGTTGACACCGGTGACTTCGCCGGGTAAATAGCTGCCGATCTTGCCTACCGTATGTCCAGTTATTATTTCAACGCCAGCCTCCGTTAGAGTTTTCTCCTCTAGAGTCGATCCCTCTTCATCAAGAATAGTGTTCAAAATCCGTTCTTTCATCTCGACAATGGTAGCTTCAATCCCTCGCTTTACGAGTGCTTCGGTCACACCCACGCCAATTAATCCGCCGCCAATGACAATAGCCCTCACCTTTATCCCGTAGTGACTCAGAAACTCGTCAATCGCCTTAGCGTCGTCGAGTTTAGTAAAGGTAAAGACTCCTTTCAACCCGATACCCTCTATCTCGGGAACAATAGGTAAGCCGCCGGTAGCTAGTAGTAGCCTTTCCCATCTGATTTTCTCTCCCGACTCTAGCTCAACAATATGCTTATCAATATCAAGGTGCTGTGCCTTCTTATCCAGGAAAGTGCGGATATTGTTCTTCTCATAGAAGTCAGCCGGTCGAAATAACATCTTCTCCAAAGGACACCTTTTGGCTAGGTACTCTGAGATAAGCGGCCGTGAATAGGCAGGGTAGGGTTCGTCGGAGATTATGGTGATTTCTCCTGCTTTATCCATCTCACGTATGGCTTCAGCAGCCGCAATGCCCCCGGCTGAGTTACCAATAATCAGGTATTTTGCTTTCACTACACTCTTTGCCATTCTGTCTATACCCTATCCCTTTGTGGTTTTAACTTCGCTCCATAGCGAGTTTTATGAAATTGCCGTACATTCTTAAGCCAAGTTCTCCGCTCTTTTCTGGGTGAAACTGGGTTGCTATCACATTGCCCCTCGCTATCACACTGCATAATCGAATGCCATATTCGGTCTCACCAGCTGCTAGCGATTTATCATCTGGCTCGACATAATAGCTGTGGACGAAGTAGAAGTTCGCTTCGTCCGGTATGCCATCAAATATCGGGTGCGAGCCTATCTGCTTTACCTGATTCCACCCCATGTGAGGGATTTTCAGCCCTGCAGGAAGCTTTCTTACTTGCCCGGGAATGACCCCAAGACACTCGTGCCAGCCGCCTTCCTCAGTGCCAGCAAATAGAATCTGTAAGCCGATACAAACGCCCAAAAAAGGGCGACCATCACCAATAAACTGACAAATCGGGGTGACCATACCCAGCGTCTTAAGATTTTTCATAGTCTCAGCCGCGGCACCAACACCAGGTAGAATAACCGCTCGGGCATTAAGCAAATCTCTCGGGCGGCTCGTTACCTTTGGCTGGCAGCCTAGCCTCGTGAGAGCATTAGCCACACTACGCAGATTGCCCGCACCATAGTCAATTATTACGATCACTTCGCCTCAACCCTGCTCGCTTCTGGTTCCAACGGAGAATTTACTGCCGATTCCTCAGGAAGCTCGTCAAACTCTTCAGGCGTGTACTCACGCATTTCCCCGCTGGCTGAAGCCGCCTCATCTACCCGTTCCACCGTGAGCTTGAATGGCACCGGGCCCATGAAACTACAGCTTTTAGCCTGTACCGCGTCCCGTATTATGTTGGCCATCCGTTCAGCTTCCACCCTGGGGAAACAGTGGCTAACGGCAGGTGGAACCTCCAGTGTCACTACAAACAGTTGTCTTTCCATGTTTCTACCTCCTTCCCTGAGCTAATTTTAATTAATTGTTGCATGATTAACGGTGTCATCTTGGGCCTCTGCGTATACCAGTGCCTCGTTAGGACAGTTCGTGACGCATACTGGCACGTCCCTTCCTTCGCATAAGTCGCATTTAACAATCTTTCCCAGGTCTGTTTCCTGCCTTATAGCACCAAATGGACAAGCTAATATGCAGGTCCAGCAGCCGATGCACTTGTCCATATCCACACTGACGATGCCGCTGTCAGGGTCCCTCCAGAGGGCTCCAGTAAGGCATGCATACACGCAGACAGGGTCAGCACAATGGTGACATTGCACCGGAAAGCAAACAGGCTTCCTCTCTTCGACCCACAAAGATGGTAATGGTTCGGGCGATTCCCTCTTGAACGCCTTCACCAAGTCCTTTGATCGCGAGTGAGCCACTTGACAATATACCTCACAGAGGTGACAGCCGATGCAAACCTGCTCGTTGATGTAAATCCTCTTCATCTGTTAGAACCTTTCATTAGCGGTACACGGTAACCATCTACCGTCTACCATATCCTACCACATTATATTTACTATGTCAATAGCCCATCCCCAGAAATTTCACAGGTTTGACCGGCAAAAGTTGTTAACTTGGGGCTCCCTCTAGTTTGGCCGATATCGAATGGGTTACCCGTCACCGCATAGAAGACTGTTTCCTAGCACTTCGTGCAACAGACGCTTGTTTTATTACCTGATTGCCCAAAAATAGCGGATTGTTCAATTTGGCAAATACGCTATAATTAAACCTGTGAGCTACATTGCATCCTGGAGTGGTGGTAAGGACAGTTGCTTCGCCGTGCATGAGGCAATGGATAAAGGATACGAGATTTCTCACCTGGTGAACTTCATCTCCCGGGAGTTCCATAGAGTAAGTTTTCATGGCACAGAAGCCAGGCTGATTCAACTGCAAAGTCAGGCTATTGGAATCCCTCTTCTACAGAGGGAAACTACCCGGGATGGGTATGAGCAAGAGTTCAAGGAGGCAGTGCGAAGTCTAATTCCTGGCGGTGTAGAGGGGATGGTTTTTGGGGACATATATCTTCAAGAGCACAAGGACTGGGTAGAAAGGGTTTGCGGTGATTTGGGTATTCAGGCGATTGAACCACTCTGGGGTAGGAGTACAGAAGAGATATTGTCTAGCTTTATCGATGACGGGTTTGAAGCAGTTATCGTCAGTGCTAAATCTGATCTAATCGATGAATGTTGGATTGGTGGACGAGTAGATAAGGCATTCATGGAGTACTTAAAGAAGAGAGGCATTGACATCTGTGGAGAAAACGGTGAATATCACACCCTGGTGACCGGCGGTCCTATCTTTAATAGACGAATACAACTGATTGAGAGCAGGACTATCAGCCGGGATAATTACTGGTTCCTGGATACCACCAGGTATGAGCTTAGTTGTTGAGTTGAGTAACAATAGGGCGATTTGTGCTCTTGAGGAATAGTCATGTCGCTAACGAAATTCATCAGGGATGTACAGAAGAGGCATGAAGCAATTCCAACTCCTGGTGCCATAGTCTACAATGCGACGGCAGCAAGGGTTCTTCGCAAGCCGGAAACAAAGATAGCTAATGACATAGTTGAAAAGATGGGAAGTGGGACTATTCTTGATTTAGGTTCGGGAACAGGCTATTTATCAATAGAGATTGCAAAGAGGACACCAGGCCTGCAGGTTTATGGCATCGACTTGAGCCGGCAAATGGTCAAGATTGCCAGACGTCATGCAAGAGGTATCGAAAATGCTCGATTTGAGTTTGGCAATGCTGCTGACCTTCCTTTCGAGGATGATTCAATAGACTTTATCGTTAGTACCGGCTCTTTACATCATTGGAAGACACCAGCCAGGGTATTTGGTGAATGTTATCGTGTTCTAAAAATTGGTAAGGAAGCCTGGATATATGACGGGTGTCCCGATGCCTTTAAAGACCAGGCTGATAGAAATAGAATGAGAAGGGAATATGGTTTTTTGGTTTACCGAATTGGAACTAAAGTCGCTGGACTTCATGGTTTTGCCCGGGAAGAGTACGAGAGCGAAATTAAAGATATTTTAGACCAAACAGAATTCAAAGATAGTTATCAGATGGAGCTAACAGACATTTGGATGAAGATTACACTCAAGAAGCACAGGTGAACAAGTCTGGTCTTTCTCAACTGCTTCGTTGCTCGTCTTGTTCAACCGGGCAACAATTGTCTATTTTGCCTGGCTAGCTCTGCTGAGATTCTTCTTGCTAGTGAAGAGGCAAAGCTGGGCAAATACTAAGTATTTATACTTGTTAGGTGTATAATAGTTTTGACAGCTACCGTAGTAGCTTGATAGGATTTTAGAGGCTGGAGCAGGTTAGGTGAACTGAGGGTTCATATATATCATTGCTATCCTGCATCAGTTCAAGGGGAGGTAGTTAAATGCGGCAATTGAAGATTATTGTGGAAAAACATACTGATGGCTATGTGGCTTATCCCTTGGGGCTTAAAGGAGTTGTGGTTGGACAGGGAGATACTTATGAAGAAGCTCTTTCAGATGTGAAGTCGGCCATTCGCTTTCACATTGAGACTTTTGGAGACGAGGTTCTCAATGTTGAGCCCCCGGTTCTTGAGGCATTCATTGCCGAAGCCGGGGTCTAGGTTTGATGAGGAAGTTTCCTGTTGATGCTCCAAAGGAGAGAGTGGTCAAGGCATTGCAAAATCTTGGTTTCAATGTTGTGCGTGAAAAGGAGCATATTTCTATGTTGCGGGAGAATCCCAATGGGAGCAAAACTCCTTTGACCATGCCTAATCATCGGAAGATAAAGGCTTCCACGCTAAGAACGATTTGCACTCAAGCGGGTATTCCCAAGAATGACTTCTTAGAAGCGTATAAGAAAACGTAGGTGTGACAACGGCGGCTAACATGGGTTTCACGGCAAAAGCAATTAGAAGCTAAGAGAATAGCGAGTATTTACTCTTTTATACCAAATTTCGGCAAGCAGCGATAAAGCTCCCCAGGCCTGAACAATCTGACGTTTTGTTCCCGGAATAGTGGACTAGAATAACATTCGTCCCTCAGGCTGCTGGCAGATTACTGGTGCTATAATCAATGTGTTATATTTGTGGTCGACTTATTTCCATGTTGTTACGGAGAAGCCGAAGTCAAGCAAAAAAGACAGAGGCTGTTTAAAAATGTAGTTGCCCAATTCATTGGGCGATAGTGCCTGATAAATCAGGCAACTACAAAAATTTGGGGGTGAAGACTCTCCAAAATGCCCAAAATCGAACGGGAAAACAAAATTAAACAGCCTAAGACGAGAAGGGAGGTGATGTATCATGCCATTGAAAACCGCTGCAGAGTACATCGAGAGTCTGCGTAAGCTGAAACTGGACCTCTATCTACTTGGTGAAAAGGTGGAGAATTGGGTTGATAATCCTATTATCAGGCCATCAATCAACGCTGTGGCGATGACCTACAAGCTTGCTCACGAGCCCAGGAACAAGGAGTTGGCAACCACGGGCTCGGTGCTTACCGGAAAGAAGGTAAACAGATTTAACTCTCTCTTCAAGAGCACCGGTGATATGGTCAGTAAGGTAAGATTACAGAGGGAGTTGGGACAAAGGACAGGCTGTTGTTTCCAGAGGTGTGTTGGTCTTGACGCCATCAATGCTGTTTTTAGCACCACCTACGAAATCGACCAGGCGCACGGAACCAAGTATCACCACAGGTTTAGAGAGTGGCTGGAGTATGTTCAACAGAATGACCTCTGTGTCCAGGGTGCCATGACCGATGTCAAGGGCGACCGGGCGGTGGCTCCAAGCAAACAGGCTGACCCGGACATGTTTGTGCATGTGGTAGAGCGAAGGAGCGATGGCATCATCATAAGGGGGGCAAAGGCAAGTCAAACGGGAACCACAAATTCACATGAAATGCTCATTATGCCGACCCTGAGAATGCGGGACGGCGATGAGGACTATTCCCTGAGCTGTGCTATACCAACAGACACTGAAGGCGTACACCTCATCTATGGAAGACAGTCCTGCGATACGCGCAAGCTCGAGGATGGTGACATCGATGTCGGTAACTACAGCTTCGGCGGACAGGAGACACTGACTATCCTGGACAACGTCTTTGTCCCGTGGGACAGGGTTTTCATGTGCGGGGAGATCGAATTTGCCATTATGATGGTGGAGAGATTCGCCGCTTATCACCGGCAGAGCTACGGCGGTTGTAAGCCGGGCATAGCTGATGTGCTTATTGGAGCGGCGGCCTCAATGGCTGATTACAACGGGACACGCAGAGCCCCTCACATCAGGGAGAAGCTTGGGGAGATGATTCACCTCGCTGAAACGATACATGCCTGCGGATTAGCTTGCGCCTACGAGGGGTGGCAGACTATGTCTGGCAACTACCAGTCCAACATCCTTTTAGCCAATGTATGTAAGCATAATGTGACGCGGTTTCCCTACGAGCTTTGCCGGCTTGCCGAGGACATAGCCGGCGGTATTCTGGTAACGCTGCCCTCCGAAAAAGACTTCAGGCACCCTGTGATGGGCAAATATATCGATAAATACCTGAAGGGCATACCTGATGTACCTACAGAGCACCGAATCCGCATGTTGACGCTCATCCACTCCATGACTTTTGGCCAGATAGCTCCCAGTTATCGCACAGAGTCGCTGCATGGAGCCGGCTCGCCTCAGGCACAGAAAATTATGATTGAGCGCGAGACGGATATGGACCTCAAGCAGAGGCTCGCCCGCAGCCTGGCCGGCATCGACAAAAGGGAAGACGTGACTGCTTAGTTTCCATATGAACAAACATATCAAGGAGAAATTCATCTTGCTCTGGAAAAAGTATTTTGGCGGTGCGGAACTTCCGCTTATTTTCTATTATACCAACGAAGAAGGACATGCCAAGCTGGTCGAGCCGGACTCGGTGCCCGGGTGCCTGATTGGGATATTATCGGAGGCCAGGAAGGGGAGGTCTTTGTGTCTTAATGCGGACTCAGTCGGCTGTCCTGGGGGCAAACGATACCTTGGCTTTACGGAAGGGATTATGCCAGACTTGGAATACTTCCTCTCCTACGGAATCCCTGGTAAGTTGACCGGTGAGCGCTATTGCAAATCTCCGGAACTGGTCAAGGAAATAATGAAACGCTCGCCTGCGTTCAAAGCACCGGGACGCTTCATAATATTTAAAAGATGGGACAAGCTTGAGGAGTCAGACGACCCGGAGGTTGTTATCTTCTTTGCGGAGCCCGATGTTCTCTCAGGGCTTTTTACTCTGGCGCGTTTTGATGAAGCTGAGCAAAATGCCGTATTCACCCCCTTTGGCTCGGGCTGTTCCACAATTGTCCAGTACCCGTATCTTGAAAGAGATTCTGCCCGCCCCAGAGGAGTCATCGGAATGTTCGACCCTTCAGCGCGTCCTTTTGTTCCCAACAATGTACTCACATTCTCAGTACCTATGAACAAGTTTGTCAGGATGATTGAGAATATGGAGGAGAGTTTTCTCATCACAGATTCATGGCGCAGGATACAGAAAAGGCTGAAATAGGCCGGAACGGAAGTCCATTTTACCTGGCCAGCTCTGCTGAGCTTTTTCTTGCTCGTGAATAGGCAAAGCCGGGCAAATACTCTTAAGAATAAATTTCGGCAAGCAGCGATAAAATCCCCCAAGCCTGAACAAAATGGTGGTTTGTTGGGTCACGACGCCTGGCAGGGACCATACTCAGGGAACGTGTCTCGAGAGTCCCTGCTGGGGAAGAGTAGTGAAAACCATAAGCGGAAGCCCTGGTAAGCTCTGAGTTATCTGTAGCGTCTGCTTTAGCCCGTTGATACCACCTATCTGCGGTGCTATAGGGAAGTGCAAAATGTTATGTTAAGACGATGGCTAAAAACGGAAATCTGAAATCCTATTGACAAGAATTAACACCCTTTGTAAAGTTCGTGATACAATAAGATTGTTAAAGGTGGAGGTGAAAATGGCAAGAGCAGGAGGTTACATTGTTGTTGATGTTGTGGTTACGAAAGAAGGTAACCAATATAGCTCTTGGTGCCCGAAGTTAGATATTGCTAGTTGTGGCGATGACCCTGAAGAGGCTGTTGAAAATCTCAGTGATGCTGTCGAACTTTATCTAAATACTTTAGAAGAACAGGGCGAGCGTGCGCGAATTCTTAAGACAAGAGGTGTTCAGATTCTACATGATGATAACCCGGTAATTCCTACTTCATTTGTTACACAGTATCGACAAAAAATATCGACCCCAGCATGAAATGGCTCTGCCAAGTAGCCAGGAAGCAATTACAGCTTTAACCAAGGATGGTTTTCGACCCAAAGGAAAATCTAAACGTGGAAGCCATCAAGTTTTTGCAAAGAAACTACCCAACGAAACGAGAAATGTTGTAGTGCCCTTAGGCAAGAAAGAAATTCCTCGAGGAACGCTGGGGAGCATGGTCCGACAAGCGGGACCAGAAGCAAGACATCTAATTGGCCTTTTGAAGTAGCTTCTTTATCATCTATTAATAATGCTTTAGATAACCTTACTTGCCCCTAAAGAGCTTGAAAAACACCTGAAGCCTTGGAGGTTTTTTGATCGCAATCAGAACGGTTGCCTACTGTACAGTTGTCTTCGCGCTGTTCAAAATAGTATTCCGGCGATAGGCAGAGTTAGGTTGGTGAATGAGCTATGGTATAGTAGTATGTATCGATACAATATATGGCTGATGAAACAGAGGACTGTTACCAGAGAAGGTTAAGCAGCCGTATTAAACAGGCATCATACTCGCCTTAGCTGCTCACAAAAATAATCGGGGCAGCTGAGGTTCTAAGCAGGTTATGACAGGTAACAAGGAATCTGGGCGATGCTTTTTATTCCCG
>Ga0100385_1002236_pt1 | contig 18438 bp, 16 predicted proteins | sample CryGeymeta201509_FD_81543 | JGI IMG/M metagenome (GOLD analysis project Ga0100385, IMG submission 81543) | Groundwater microbial communities from Crystal Geyser aquifers in Utah, USA - Crystal Geyser metaG 2015-09 | ecosystem: Environmental > Aquatic > Deep subsurface > Groundwater | place: USA... | reverse complement strand
GGACACAAACGACTTTCCCTCTCCACTTGTGGTGGAAGTAATAAATACAATTTTACCTTGAAGTTCATCCGCTCGTTTTAGAAGCATAAAATCCAAATTGGTGCGTAAGAGTCGGAAGGCTTCTGCAACACTCGTTCTAGATTCTTTAGTAATCACAAATTTTTGTTCTAAATCAGAGTGTGGGATGTCAGCCAAAAACGGAACTTTTACCAATTGCTCCAATTGTTTTCTTGTGTGTATTTTGGTATCTAATAAGTCCTTTACATAAATAAAACCAAATGGTAGTAGCAAACCTAAAAACAAAGCTCCTATCAAAACCAATTTTTTACTAGGTGAGACAGGCTTTTTTGAACCAAACGCTACATCAATAATTTTAGCATTAGGCACTGTAACTGCCAAAGAAATAGCGGTTTCCTCTTTCTTTTTCAATAAATAGGTATACAAACCAGCAATGATTTCTTGTTCTCTAGCTATATCAATAAATCCTCTTTCCAAATAAGGCAGGGCAGCTATTTTTGTATTCAATTTGTTGGATTCTCCCTTTATTTGATTCAATTGAACAGTCAGTGTCTTGATCAAATTCGCAATGCTGTTTTCCAAACCTATGCGTGTTGATTTTATTTGATTGTTGTATTGCACCAATAAGGGATTCATTGTACCTGCATCTACTGCCAATTTATTTTTTTCAAGAATCAACAAATTATAGTTTTCAATGGCTCTCGCTACACCAATATCAGAAATCCCAATGTTTTGTGGTAAGATATCATCTTGATTCAAAGAATTTTGCAAGGTTTGTTTAATGATTTTGGCAACTTCCAATTCCGATTGAATTTTTATCAATTCCTGATTACTCTTTGAAAATTCCTCTAGTGTCAATTCAGCTTCAGCAGACAATCCCGTAATATTGTTATTGGTTTTATAATTTTTCACATCATCTTGGATGCTGCTTAAATTTTTTCCAATAGAGATCAACCGTTGATCAATAAAAGTAACCGTTTTTTGAGAAACCAAATTTTTATCCTCGATACCATCGGTATTGTATTGGTCAATCAATTCGTTTAAAAAATCTATACCCTTTTCTCTGACAGTTGTGGTTAAATTTAAAGTGATAACTGCAGACATTTCCTCTATAAGTTCTATTTTTAATATTTTTGTATAATATTCTAACAAGGCATCTTTAGGAGTTATTGTTATGATTATATCATTATTTTTAAACTCATTATTTTCAAAAGATTCATTGAGACCTAACTTAAAAATTCCTATTTTACTACTTACAATTTCTTCAAAATGATGTTTCGAAATGTTTTCCCCATCTATATCTCGCAATTGATATTGATTATTTTCTAAAATTCTTAATACAAATGTGGTATCTTTTTCAATCAAAAGAGGATTTTGTTCTTGTAATTGAAAAATAATTGGATTTGTTTTTTTATAAAGTTGAACTGTTTTAACTCTACCTTCTCTGTAATAAGAAATATTGAGATTTAGTGTATCTATTACCCTACCGATAATTTTTCGAGATTTTAAAATCTCAATTTCATTATCAGGATTATTTGCAGAGCCTCCTCCAATAATCCCCAAGTCTTCAAAAGCAGCCAGTTCAGCAGAAATTCCTGATTGTTTATTGTCTTTAATCATGATAGAAGCGCTGACATTATAGCTTGGTGTAGCATAGCGCAAATACACAAAAGCAACAAATACTGACAAAAAACCACCAACTACAAACCAACGCCAATGGTGCAAATATTTTTGCAATTCTTCTTTGATATTAATACTATTGTTTTCTTCAAATTCGTTCATAAATTTTTTTATTATCTTGTAAGAATGGTCAATAAGGAAATAAATACGGATGCCAAAGAAATAAACAATCCTGTAGTTCTCGTATAAGCAGCATCCTGTACTTTGGCATTGTTTTGCTCTACATATACAACATCATTTTGTTGCAAATAATATACAGGCGAGGTTATACAAGTATTGGAAGTCAAATCAATCGTATATTTCTTTTTCATATTATTTTCTTCTCTAATCACCATCACATTTTTTCGATTTCCAGAAATACTCAAATCCCCTGCCATGCCAATGGCATCCAAAATAGAAACCCTTTCATTCTCTAAGGTTAGTAGTTTAGGGTTGTTGATGTCACCAATTACAGTTACTTTAAAGTTAGTAATCAAGATATTAACGATAGGGTCTACCAAATAAGCAGGAGACAATTTGTTTTTAATCATTTCACTAGCTTGCACGCGTGTCAATCCTCCCAATTTGAGTTTGCCCAAAACAGGGAACTCAATATTACCATTCACATCAATCAAATAGGATTGTAATCTTGGGTTTCCTTGAGCGTTGATTGCGTTTGGAGAAGTTGCAACAATGGGTAAATTGAATGGTTGAGCCGAAACCAAGTCTTTTGTAGAAACAATGATTTGCACCATATCATCCGGCTTGAAAGTCAGTTGATAATTGTTCGTTACCTTTTCTTGGTCTATTTCATCAAACTGAAAATAAATCAAGTCTTTTTTATGGGCACAAGAATGGAATAGCACGAACACTATTGGTACCAGAATGAACTTTAATACTTTTATCATTATAAACTTTTTTTGCGAAAATAGAAATAAACTCTGAATACTCAATTGGATTTTTTATTTTTTTTATTTTGATGACTACTATTTATAAAAAACACCTTGGTTTTTATCGAGAACTGCATTAGAATGCATTCTCATCTTGTTTAAAAAACATCCCCCAAGCAGTCGCAATTACAATCCGCACATCCAATAAAAAACTCCAATTTTCAATATACCAAATATCAGCAGCTGCACGGTTTTTCATGTCTTTGATCAGCTTGGTTTCTCCACGATACCCATTGATTTGTGCCCAACCTGTAACTCCCGGTTTGGCAAAATGGCGTACCATAAATTTATCCACCAACACGCGGTATTCTTCCGTGTGCTTGAGCATGTGGGGTCTGGGTCCAACTAAGGACATGTGATTCAAAAACACATTGATAATTTGAGGCAATTCGTCAATACTGGTTTTGCGCATAAAAGCGCCAAAAGGCGTAATACGTGCATCGCCTTTGGTTGCTTGCAACTGGTCGGAAACTTCATTGACAGTCATGCTTCGAAATTTGATACACGGAAAAGATTTGCCATCTTGTCCTGTGCGTTGCTGTACAAAAAATACAGGTCCTTTGCTCGTCAGTTTGATGATCAACGCAATGATGGGAAACAACCAAGAAAAAATTAATAAAATGACCAACGAAGAAAACATCAAGTCAAACACACGTTTGATGACACGGTTTGTAAAACTTTTCAAAGGCTCATCACGCAATTTTAAAATCGGGATGCTTTGTACATAGTCAATAGAAAATTTCTGCGACAGGTATTCTGAAAACTCAGGAATAATCCGAACACGAATCATATGGTTGTCAGCATAGTGAAACAACGCATTGATCAATTCTCCTTGATGGTGTGGCAAAGAAATGATGATTTCATCCACAGCATGCTGTGATAAAAAAGGGAATATACAACTTAGTTTTCCTTTAAAAAAATGTTGTTGCCTTTTTTTAACATCCGCATCTGTAAACAAACCCACAATCTGAAAACCGTGTTTAGGATTGACATAAATACGATCAATCAATTTTGACATGTTTCTATTCAACCCCACCAATACAATACGGTTGGTATTGTGCCCTCTTCTTCTGAAATAGCGCAATAAGGTAAATGCAATCAATCGCCAACACAATAACAAGAAACTAAAAATAAGTACAGCACTTACAAAATACCCCCTGGAAAACTTAAAGTTGGTACTAAAAAATAGCAAGCCTCCACTGACCAAAGTAAACACAAAGATTACATAACTATTTTTTGCGACAATTTTATGCATGAAAAAGATGCGGGGTATTTCATACAAATCAAATTTCAAACTGAGGCATAACCATAGTAAGGCTGAACCAGCATACAGGTAATTGTAAAAAAGAGGATTGGGTACTTGCCCAGCAAACACCCAAAATTTGGCTGCTATAAAGGCAATTATTAATAACAAAATGTCTATGGAAGAGAACACTAGGGGGACAAAACGAGAACTTCCTTTTTTCATTGATTATTTTTTTAGCAATGCAAAGATAGCTTTTTTAAATACAATAACAAACGGTCGTAAAATTATTCGTAAACACATCAATTAACGAATATCGTTACATTGATAAATTGATTCAATGTTACATTCGACCGACGAACATCAAATAAATTTTACTTCTTCTTTAAGAATACTTTCAGTAATAAGTAGATAAAAAAAGGTCCATAATACAAATAACGTCTCCACATTCTCTTAGGTTCTTTAACCAAACGAATAAACCATTCCAACTTCAAGTCTATCCAAAATTGACTAGGTCTTTTTACAGTACCTGCATAAAAATCAAACACTGCACCAATAGCACAAATGGTGTTGGTTTCAAGTTTCTTTTTGTATGCATGCGCCCATTTTTCTTGTTTAGGAGCCGTCATTCCCACAAATAATACATCAGGTTTTACAGTATTTACTGTCAAAATCATTGCTTTAATATCTTCATTTGAAAATTCAGCTTTATAAGGTGGCGAATAACTAGCTACGGTAATATTAGGGTACTCAATTCCTATCCGTTTCTTAATTTTTGCCAAGGTATCTTCAGAGGCACCCAAATACATACAACTTCCTGAGTTTTTTTGCAAGTTTTCTAATAAGTATTGATGAATATCTGCGCCAGCAATCTTTTGAATACGAGTATTTTTCAACAGTTTGGCGGCAATCACAATTCCTATCCCATCTGGCAATAAAATGGTAGATTTTTGCAAAGCTTTTTTAAAAGAGTAATCATTTTCTGCAACACAATAGGAATATTGATTGATAGTTGTAATCAATTGTTTTTGTTGATAATCAATTTTTGTAATGGAATCATTATAAACTTGATAATCTAAAAGATGTAGAGTGTTATGCATAACCTAAGGTAATTTATTTATAATAGTGTTTGCTATTAAATTGTATTATTTTATCTTCATAACACAAGCACCCCAAGACAAACCAACACCAAAGCCTGCCAAAATAATGTTATTACCTTTATTTAAATTATTTTTTTGTTTTAACCTTTTTAGAGCAATTGGAATTGTCGATGAAACAGTATTACCAACATCCTCCATATCTACATAAAATTTTTCTTCAGGTATTCTACATAATTTTCTTAAGGTATCCAACATAAACTTATTAGCCTGATGAAAAACAAAAAAATTAATTTGATTATTTTGTAATTTAGTTTTAATAATTAATGATTTAATCAGATCAGGAATAGTAGCTAAAGTAAAGTTAAAAACATTAGATCCATTCATGTATAAATGATCTGATGAACGTAAATTTCCTGATTCATCAATATCAAATGAATTTAAATTTTTAGGAAATTTTGCACAACCCGTTTTTACAATTAAATTATCCCAACCATTACCATCTGTTCCCAATTCAAAATCTCCAATTTCTGCAAAACCATCAGTAGAGATAAGTGTTGCTGTAGCAGCATCACCAAAAATAGAAAGATTGACTTTATCTTCTACATGTATGTACCTGCTGTATGTCTCAGATGTTAAAAATAATATATTTTTTGCAATACCTGCTGAGATTAATCCTTTAGCAATAGAAAGTCCGTAAATATAACCAGAACAACCTAAATTAAAATGTAATGCCCCAATATTTTTACGTAAACCAAGTTTTGATTGAATAATACAAGCCGTTGTAGGTAAAAAATAGTCAGGACTTTGAGTACAAAATAAAATAAAATCAACGCTATCTTTATCTATACTTTTTAGTTCAAAAAGTTTTTCAGCTGCTTTGATAGCCATATCCCCCGATGTTTCATTTTCGCTTGCAATATGTCTTTGTTTAATACCTAATTTAGAATTAACTTTTTCAGTTGTCCACTCTGGAAATTTCTTAATTAAGTCTTCATTTGTTAATACTTTATCTGGTAGATAATAGGAAATCTCATTTATATACGCTTTCATGATTTTTTTAAGATATGTAAAAATTTATTTATTGATAAAATTGAATAATTCCTCAACGGTATTACAACTTCTTATTTCGTCGGCTGTAATATCAAAATTATATTCTGTTTTTATCATTGCAATTACCAACATTGTAGTTAATGAGTCCCAACTATCTAAATCTTTAAAAACAGTTTTGCTTTCAATTTTTTCTCTATCACTATCTTCAAACTGATCCATAAAGTTTACTGTAAATTCTTTTAATTCCATGATTTTTTTTTGTTTTAGTTAATATAATTCTTAATTTCTTTTATTTTGTTTAAAAAATATTGTTCATAATTTTTTTGCAAATATTCAGAAGATAGCCTTTCATTTTCTGGATATAATAGTGATTCATGAATAATAACCTCTTTTGGTGAAAATTTAAAGCCAACAACTTTTGCTGGATTACCTGTAGCTATTGCATAAGGAGGAACAGAATTCCTACATACTGAACCACTTCCAATAATAGAACCTCTTCCAATTTTAACTCCAGCTAAAAGTGTAACGTTAGTCCCTAACCAAACATCTTCTTCTACTAAAATATCTTTAGCAATTTGATGGTCTTTTGAAGCTCCTTCCATAAAAAATTCACCAATCACTTGAGGATGAGTACCTGTTATAATAGTTAGACCTTCAGCAGAACCAGAATTTTTTTTCATAGTAAACTTTGCTTTTGTCGTAATTAATTTACTGTATCCAAGTATATGTGTATTATCGTGTAAATATACATTTTCTATTCCTTTTATCAAAATAGGATATCTAACTTTAGCCGTTTTACATATAAACCCAAATTTTGACCTTCTTACTTCAAAATAATTTCTATATAAACTATTTAAAGATGATAAAAATAAATTCAATTTAATTTTACTTTTTATTTTTTTTAAAAGACTCATTTTGTTTTCGTTCGTTTTTTATTTATAATTATTATAATTTAAGATAAGGTATCTAAAAATAATGAAAAATATGAAATAAATAAAAACAAACTTTAATATTACAAGTATATTTTTTTATTAATAGTCATAATTTACAAACAATTGACACATAAATTGGCTAAAAATAATATTATCTCCAATAACTATTTTATTTTTTGCCCAAAGAACAGCGCCACGTCCTGCATGAAAGTTTTTACCAAAACTATATTTATTCCATTTTAATTTGGTTAAATATTTATTTCTTAATGCTTTTAAAAAACGTAACATAAATTTATTTATTTTTTGTTATTATATTTATGATTTCCGCTTGTTTTTGAAATGTATTATAATCACCAATAATTTCACTTGCATTTAAGTTAGTATTTTCAAATTTGGATTCCTTTATTTTTTTCAACACATTTCTAAAAGTATTTTCATCTTTTGAAATGTAAGAGTAAGGTAAAAAAGTTTTATAATACATCTCATATAAATCTGGATAGGGGTATAAAATTACAGGAATATTCAAAACGTAGCCATTAAATATGGCAGTACTAAACTGACCAATAATGATTTTTGTTTTTCGCAAAAGAATAAATAATTCATCTTTTGTAAAATTCAAATGTTTTGATTGTGATTTGTAAAAATCTAAATCTGCTCTTGGATGTAATTTAATTGTCAATATTAAATCATATTCTCGACAAACTTTATCTATCTGCGATAATAGTTTAATTTCATCCACATAATTTATCTTAGAAATTCCATCTGCAATTAAAGGCTGATGAATATATAAAACTTCATTTTTTTCAGATTCTTTAATCTGTTTTAGTTCATTTAAATCATCCGCAAACATTGTAACTGGATATCCAGAATAATAAATATTACTTGATGGTATTTTCATTTTACTTTCTACAAGCTTATATCCTCTTTCAGAATAAAAAAGCCCACTTTCAAATAAACCTGTATAATCTCTTTTAAAAAAAGCCTTATAACTAAACTTTAATTCTAAAAAAAATGAAAGTTTAGTTGCGATTATGTATTTACAATAAATAAAACTAACTTTTAAATACCGATACAAACTTTCTTTTAAATTCTTTATTAAAAATTTATCTCCATGCCCTTCAATAAAAATACCATGTTCAAAATAAATAGATTTTACATTAAAAGTACATAATATTCTTATTAGAGAAATTATAAATAATGACGTAAATTCAAGACAAAAAACATGAGTGGGCTTTTTTTCATTTAAGTAATTTAAAAAATCATTAGTACTTATAGTTGAAAAATCAATTTGAGTAACATATAAATCATTTACTGTTTTTATCTTTGAAGATAAATTGTTTAAATGTACAAAAGTAATATGAAAATCATTTTTTATCAAATGTGGCACCAAAGGTTTAATAATGTTATAATATGCAGAATAACTGTGGCTTGCAATGATAATATGTTTTTTCATAGTTTTTATTGATGGTTTATTAGATAAAATTATTATTATTTAACCTCATTTTTTATTAATTCGCTGCAATAGTTTATATAATTTTCTGCCGTATTTTGAATGCTAAAATTATTTTTTACCCTAGTATAAGCATTATATGTAAATTCATGAAAAATAGATTCATAATTAGAAAGAATATAATCTAATTTTAAAATTAAATCTTTTACATCATCACTCTTAAAACAAAATCCATATTCACCATGATTTAAAATTTCAACTGGTCCATCAATATCAGACGTTAAAACTAAAACTTTCGCAAACATTGCCTCAACAATAGTCAATCCAAATCCTTCATATCTTGATGGTTGAATTAACAAATCATAATTTTTTAAATTCTCATATATATAATCCCTTGTCTTCATACCTAAAAAACGAACTTGCTTTTGAATTTCTAGCTCTTTTGACAATTCAGTCAAATAACTCAAAGAGCTACCATCCCCAATAACATCCAAAGTAATGTAATATTTATCTTTTAGCTCTTTTATTGCCAAAAACAATAGGTCATGTCCCTTTTTATAGTGCTCTAACCTACTTACAATAACTAGTTTAAAGACCTCATTTGCTTCAACATTTTCTTTTTTTGCAATTAATTCTCCATTAATACCATTATAGACCGTTAAAACAGGGAATTTTCCACTTTTTTCAATATCTTTTTTTACGGCATCAGAAATTGCAAATATTTTAGAATATTTATAGTAAGATTTGGTGCTATATTTAACATCATGGACTGTCAATACAACAGGACATTTTTTAAATATTAAAAGGTTTACAATACCAGAATTATGACAATGTATTATTGAAGGCTTTAACTTAAAAATTAAAAAATTAAATTTTAAAATTTTTAGTATATTCTTTGACCCCTCTTTCCTATTAATATTTACAACTTGAACTTTTGAATTTAAATTTGCCAATACAGTCTTTTCAACTAAATCATTAATGATAATGAGCGTTGTTTTCACAGATTTAACCTGTTCATTAAGTATATCAATTAACATTGTATCGATACCACCAACTGTTATAGAAAAGTTTATATGTACTACGTGCATAAATAGTTAAACTAATGCTTTATTTAAATATTCAAGAGCTTTCTCGCGCTCCTTTAGTATAATATCGTTTATGGTACTTGGATCTTTTAAATTTAATTTTAGATGAATGCTTTTATCATATTCGTAAACAATTCTTTCTTCTAAATTAAAAACTCGTAATATATTATTGATTCTAGATGTTCTTTTGTTTTTCTTAGATAATACGCAGAAAAAAGGAATGTTAAAATTAATAGAAAAGGCTGTGCCATGAAAAGAATTAGTAACAACCAACTTGCTATTATAAATTAATTCTAAAAACTCTATTGGTCCAACACTCCATTCAACGATCAAATCATTAAGTTTAACATCATCTCTTCCTCTCCCTAATCGAACAACATCATAATCATTTTCAGAAGCAATTTTTCTACAAATCTCAAGAGCAATTTCATCTTCTTTTCCTAATGTATAGCATAGAATGAAAGGTTTTCTATTGTTTTGTGTTTTTATTGAAAAATTTTCAATCCAATCATTTTTTGAAAGTAAAAAAATAGGGTCCAACAAGACAGGTACATTATGTCCTGTAATTTCATTTAAAATTTTAGCACCTTCAGCTTCTCTTACTGATAAAAAATCAAAATCATTAAAACTTTTTTGATACTTTTCATGTAAGCTTTTAGGCACATCTTCTATACCGAAACTTGGCGCAAATGCAATTTTACGTTTTCCTTTTTCAACAAAATTTAAAAAAAATGCATCTATACTAAAATCAAAATTATGATTCCAAACTTGATCGCTACCACAAACAAAACCAACATAATGTTTGTTAGATTCAGCTAAATTAGACTCTAAATATTGTTTTTTTGAATAAATTAAAAATGTTTTATCAAAATTTTCAAAAATATCATTTATTCCATTTAATTTTTTTAGACGAATATCTTTAAATGCGATAACATTTAATATATATCTTCGCAATTGTTTTAATTTTTCAATTGCAAAAACAAGCAGTAAACCTGTATACCCATACTTGGATTTTACCAACTTATTTTTTTTGATGTCTCGTTTATAATCTAATATTTCATTTAAATAATTCAATTTAAAGAGAGTTGTCTGCAAAGCATACGCTTGCAATGCTGCACCATAATTTTTTACACGTTGTATTGTTACTATTGCAATTTTTGATTCTTCCATTGTTAATTAGTGAAAAGTTAATACTTCTGATATTGGTCTTTTAGGTGATTTTGCCACTTGAAACTCATCCTCTAAATAATGGCCACAAGATATTACCGCTATGATTGATTCATTATCACCAATGTTACCTAATTTTCTTAATGCAGTATCATTGGTTTTTTCAACACCCCAATTTAAAATACAAGTGCCTATCTTGAAATACTGTAAGCTATAAATTAAATTCATCAAGTAAATTCCCCCATCTATCCAATTCATATACCTTTCCATTTGGGTATGATAACCATTCAAATCGGTTGTTAATACTATTATTTTATTTGCTAAGTGACCAAATCCTTTATTACCATTTTGAAGATTTAGGATGCCTTCTATATCTTTTTTTTCTGAAAAAACATGAACTCTACTTGGTTGTCTATTGCACGCAGAAGGTGAGTTTTGCGCAATTTCAACAGCCTTATTTATAATATCATTTTTTATTTCTTTAGTGGAATAATTTCGAATTGAAGATCTAGTAAATGCAAAATCTTTGAACGTTAAAGTATCTAACCCTGAAACTAAACTTGGTGTAATCAATTCTTGTTCACTATCAGTTAAATACCCATATTTCTGTTTTAAATCAAGAATACGATTGAGAAGATCATCATTAAGTTGAACATTTAATTTTTGATGTTTTGTATAATATTCAAAAATTACTTTTACAGCATTTTTAACATTCGAATTTTTATCATCATAATGTTCAAAATATTCATTACATCTGTCTATGAGATATACTAATTTATCTTGACCAAACCCCTGTCTCATCTCAGGCATTGTCAATCCTTTTTCAACTACATGGTATGCTTTAATTATAGTAGCAACCAATTTACTAGGGTTTTTATCTTTTTTTAATGAATTAGAATGCTTAATGTACCTATTAGCATCATAAAAAAAACTCTTATATATCCTAAGTTTAACTAAAGGCGCCCTCAAGGACTTGTAAATTTTATTATCTTTTATTCCCATTATTGTTAATTTTTTATTATTTTAATTTCTTTGTATAGTCTTAAATCAATAAGATAAAAAATCAAAGAAAAAACTTGAAAAATTCCGGTTCTAAAAGGCTCCCAATTAAATAGAAAACAATTTAAAATTAAATATAAAAAAAATCCAGCCCCTACAATAAATCTCACGCTTTTAGCATTCATAAATGACTTTATAAATAGTTTTAAAACAGCATACGCAGGGATCAATCCTGCCATTGCATAAAAACCAAAAAAACCCAAATCTACAGCAAATAAATTTGGTGGTGTTTTAAATGGCAACCTCAATCCAGATCCAGTTATATACATCCAAAACTCAGTTTTTATAGTACTCAAATAATAAATAATACCTAATACACGAACGTTTTCAAAGCTAGATTTCTTATCTTTCTCAGATTGAAAAATCATTTCTTCTAGAATATTGTTTAAATATTCAACCTGTGTTATTATAATTGTACTTACTCCTAAAATAATAAGCAATAAAATAATTTTTTTTCCTGTAATTTTATACTTGCTTTTACCACTATACCAATAAACAAAGGCAGAACAAATAAGTATTGAAATTGTAATTGATCTAAAACCTTGTAAAATCAAAACAATCAGAAAAAATATTGCAAATAGTATATGTTTAAGTTTGTTAAACTTTATAAAATTATGTAAAAAATAGAAGTATGAAAATACAACTAAAATCATTCCAGGAATCCTTACCCTTACAGTACCTCTATTATCTAAAAAAGAATCTTGCAATGCTAATTGATTAAACAATTGTATCGGTTTTACAATTTGCTGAAAAATCATTAATATGCTTACAACAAATGCAAAACCAGTTATTATGTTAATAATTTCATTTTCTTTAAAATTGTATTTGTGTAAGAAAAAATACAATAAAAAACCAAAATAATTTAGTAATGCAAAAAAGGTATCATAATTAGATAGGTTACTATAAAATTTCATTATGTAGATATTTATAGCTATACCAAAAAAGAAAACATATATCAACTTATCAAATCTATAGGGAAGTATGTGTTCTTTCTTAAAAACTAAACCAATAGCTATGATAATTATTGAAACAATACTTAAAAAATGAGCAATAGTTGTATTAATGATATTCAAATCAAACAATTCAAAACCAAACAGTAAAACAATTAATAATAAATATTTTTTCAATTCTTTCTATTTAATTATTTCTTCCAATTTATTCTAGAGTCAACTTTTTTACCAGGTACACCTGCGTAAATTGAATTTAAATCGCAATCCTTTATTATTAAACTAGAGGCTGCTATTACAGTATTGCTTTTAATAGTTACTCCCTTCAAAATTGTAGCATTTAATCCAATCCATACATTGTCTTGTATAATTACTGGTTTATCAAAGTTTGTTATTTCATCATTCTTTAAGATCACATGTATGTCTGAATCTAAAATATTTACATTCCAAGAAATTGCACAATTACTCCCAATAATTATATTTTTTTTACAATAAATTCTAGACGATTCATTAATAAAAGTTCCATCATTTATTTCTATTACCGCATTTTTTGTAGCTACAATCTTACAGCCATTATGTATTTTTACTGTACCATTTATATTCAATAGTGCATTTTCAAAAATATCTATAACTGTTTTTTCAGGCTTAGAAATTCCCATTCCTATATATAGTATTCCATTATTTACTTTAATTTTACCTTTTCCTTTAATATTCAAATTACATCCATAACCAATAATAATTTTAGATTTAAAAGTAAGCGAATAATAAAAGGTTTTTATACAATTTATTTTTAATAAAAAATTTATTTTTTTAAGAATTTGCATTTTATTTTCTTTATTAAATTTTTAATATCAAAATTCATTTCCTTCTTTAGAGTTTTAATAATCCATAAAGCATTAAAAATTATTAAAAACGAACTTATAGTAAATTTGTAAATTTTAGGTAATTGTAAATAAAAAACTATAAACGAAGTTAATATAAAAATATAAGTTATTAATGTGATTTTTTTTAATAGAAGAGATGGTCTAAACCCAAAAATTTGATAGCTAAAAAACCAAGATAGAAAAAAATAAATTATATAAGAAACAAAAAAATTAATCCCCAAACCCAAAAAACCAAAATAATTTGAAAATAAAATCAGTAGAAGGAAATCTGAAATCCAAAATACCGTCTGTATAAAAATATATATTAAAACTTTCTCTTTAGCTACAATGCTATAAGATAATGGAAACCCCAATAGTCTTAAACTAACTCCTAATATCTGCCATCTGATAATAGATTCACCAGAGACAAAGTCTGTTGAATAAAAAGTGCCTAACAGTAATGAAGAAAAAGAAATGATAATAACAATACCTATACTTGAAACTAACATTCCCAACTCCATTTGTTCATTTACAGATTTATTAATTTCAACTTTATCATCAATGACTTTCATTAATCTTGGCATTAAATCAACACCCATAGCACCTAAAATCATGCCTACATATAAATTTGAAATTGTCCAACTAGCCTGATAAATTCCAACTGTTTCAATATTAAAATTAGTGGTCAAGTATATTCTTGAAAAATATGTAGAAAAAGCTGCAATTGCGCCAGCAACACTAAAACTAAGTCCTAATTTTAATAACAACCCTAACTCCTTAGAGTATTCATTTCTTGTTGGAATTATTCTTTGAATATTTAGTTTTCTTGAATATCTGTAAGTAAATACAACAGAAACCAAAGCTACTGTGAAGATATAAAATGGAATTCCTTTTTCTCCAAGAATTATTACAGCTATGATACATATAATTGTACCGATTATGGAACTTGCTATTTGGCTTAAAGCCAATCCTTTTAAATCTCGTAATCCGTTTAGTATTGATTTTTGTCCACTGGAAATTCCATTAAATAAAATAGCAAAAGAAATTATAATCACACCAATTTGATAATCTGGTGTTTTAAACAAATTTAAACTTACAAACTTTGAGAAAATAATAGAAATTATAGTAGCTAAGATAGATATGACTAGAATTGAGCTTCTAAATACATATATAATTTTTGGAATGTAAGTATTGTCATCTGTTTTCTTTGAAATTTGCCTAACACCACTTTTATCAATTCCTAGAATTGAGAATTGGGTAATTAATTCTAAATAAGTATTATAAAGAGACCAAATACCAAATCCAGCAGTTCCTATTAATACAGCAATAACTTTATTTCTTATGACACCAAAAAAAATCTGTATAATTTGAACGAAACCAATTAAACCAGTCGATTTTGCAATATTCTTGTATGATGACATGAATTTTTATCTTAGTTTAAAAACTGATTACACAAAGTATGTAATCAGTTTTTGTAACCTATTATTACTTTCTATTCTTTAATTTCTCTCTCTGAACAGATTCAATATCCAATATGTCTTTTTGTTTAAAAGTCAATGCTTTTTCAACAGCTCTTAAATCTCTAACTAACTTTCTCAAACCAGCAGGCTCTAACGAAGCTGAATGGTCAGTACCTTTCCAAGTTCTATCTAAGGTATAATGTCTTTCAATCCAAGTTGCGCCCAAAGTATAGGCTGCAATATCTACTGCAATTCCTAAATGATGTCCTGAAAAACCAATCTCCTTCACTCTATGCCCATATTTTTCAATTAAAAGTGTAATATCCAACAAGCAAACATCTTCAAAAGGAACTGGATAGCCAGAAGTGCAATTATACAATACTAAATCTTTGTTTTTGCCTTTACTCTCAAAAAAAGAAACCAAGTCCTCGATTTCATTCTTAGTAGTCATTCCTGTTGAACAATGAATTTCACCTTCATAGTTTTCGCACAACCATCCCAACATTTCATAATTATTATTACATGCAGATGGTATTTTAATCAATTGTGGTTTTAAACTTGCGATTTCTTTTGCAGAGGTCAAATCCCATGTAGAGGTAGACCATACAATTCCTAAGTCTTCGCAAAATTCTTTGAGTTCTCTGTTTTGCTCTAGGTCAAATTCAAGATATTCTCTATGAGCACCATAAGTATCTCCATAAGAATTAGCAGGATTTGGATGAGGTGCATTGTATTGTTCCTCAGTTAATAATTCTTTGTTGTTTCTTTTTTGAAACTTTACAACATCGGCATTACAAAATATTTTTGCAACTTTAATCAATTCTTTTGCAATTTCCATGTCACCTTTATGGTTACATCCAATTTCTGCAATTACATTTGCTTTTTTCATTTTTAAGGATTTATTATTATTATTATTATTTACTTTCAATTTGGAATCTACTATTATACTTTAAAATAAAATCTGTTACTTCTCTAATTGCTTTATCTCCTCCGCTATTTATAAGATTTATATCGCAATATTCTTTTACTAAGGGTATGGCATCAAAGGGTGTAAAACTCCATCCTACAGAACAAATATTCACCAAATCATTTACATCATCTCCGACATATGCTACCTGATTTCTGGTGATATCACATTTCATTAAAATGTGGTTCAATCTTGAAAATTTATCTTTTACTCCCATAAATAACTCTAATTTCAATTTTTCCATACGAGATTTAACAATTTCTGAAGTCTCTGAAGTCATGACAATAACTTTTACACCACTTTTACGTAAAATGTCCAATCCCATGCCATCTCTCAAAGAAAATTCTTTAAATAACTCTCCATTATTTGACACACCAACGGTGCCTGGCGTAAAAACACCGTCAACATCAAGCACTAATAGCTTTAATATTTCTAAACCCGATTTGTGTACCTTCAATCTATGGAGTAATAATTTTTCCATAATGATAAAATCACTTATCTCATCAATTTCAGTCAAAGTATCTTCTTCCATTTCAACCATTTCAATTTTACCACCCAATCTATTTTTAGTAGTTTGAAATTGTTCTTTTGTAGTTACATAAATAGCTCCATTTTCAATTCTTAACCCTTCAAAATCCTGTCTTCTTGGTCTATTAAAATAATCATAATTAATACTTTTTGCGTTTTTATCCCATATAAATCTTTTTGTGTTTACAACGGTTAAACATGAATCGATATTTGTATTATCAAATTTTTTTAGTACATTATTGATATCAATTGCGGTCGTTAAAGGAGAGGTGGCTTGTAAAAGACAAATATGAGTATAATTCCAATTAATAGCCTCTGAAAATTCAATCATAGCATCCTCTGTGCTCGAGGTATCAGATGCGTTTATATCTGACCTTAATATTGTTTTTACTTTATCCGTCCAACTGTACTCACTAGTTACTTGATCAATTATTTCAAGATCATCAGTAAATATATAAACCTCATCCAAATTAGAAAAAACAGCTTCAGTTAAACACCATTGATACAATGGCCTTCCTAATATTTTCTTTTTATTTTTACCAGGTATACCTTTTGAACCAGCTCTTAATGGAATAATGGCTACATATTTTTTATTATAAAAACTATTCATAATATCTTAAAATCTTTAGTATTATTGATAAAGTTAAATTAATATTCTTTTAATAAATTAAAAAAAATCTATTTAACACTTCCTACTCCTCCTGCTTCAATATTTCATGCCCAGCCTTCAACAAGTCCACATTTTTACGCATCAAGGCAATATCACCTTCCATCATGTCATGCACCAGAGAAGCCAAATCATGCTCAGGTACCCAACCCAACTCATTTTTCGCTTTGCTAGGGTCTCCAATCAATAAATCTACCTCGGTAGGACGGAAATATTTAGGGTCAATAGACAACACTTGGCCTCCCCCAGCCCCTCCAAAGGAGGGGAGTCCTGTTGCGGCGGTATGTTTTGCTTGGTCAATACTTTCAATGTATGCTTTTTCGTTGATGCCTGTTCCTTCAAAACGTAGCGTAATACCCACTTCTCCAAATGCCATTTTTACAAAATCACGCACAGTAGTGGTAACACCAGTAGCAATAACCCAATCTTGAGCTTTGTCTGCTTGGAGAATCATCCACATCATACGCACATAGTCTTTAGCATGCCCCCAGTCACGTTTTGCCTCCAAGTTTCCTAGATACAATTTATCTTGCAAACCCATCGCAATTTTTGCCACGGCACGAGTAATTTTACGAGTCACAAAAGTTTCTCCTCTTCTAGGCGATTCGTGGTTGAATAAGATGCCATTACAAGCAAACATGTTATATGCCTCACGATAATTTTTAGTAATCCAAAATCCATAAATCTTCGCAACTCCATAAGGCGAACGTGGGTAAAACGGCGTGCTCTCATCATAAAAACCACGGGCATTTTTATTTTCTTCCAATCCTCCATACAATTCAGAAGTAGAAGCTTGGTAAATACGAGTTTTCTCGGTCAAGCCCAACAAACGAACCGCTTCTAAAATACGAAGCGTTCCCAATCCATCCACATTTCCTACATATTCCGGCATGTCAAAAGACACCTTCACATGACTCATCGCTCCCAAATTGTAAATCTCATCAGGCTGAATTTCTTGTATGATTCTAGTCAAGTTCATAGAATCCGTCAAATCCCCATAATGCAAATGCAAACGTTGGTTGGGGTCATGCGGGTCTTGGTACAAATGATCGATACGATCCGTATTAAACAACGAAGATCTTCGTTTGATACCATGTACGATATATCCTTTTTCTAATAACAATTCCGCTAAATAAGAACCATCTTGGCCGGTGATTCCGGTGATGAGGGATACTTTTGGGTTGGTTGTGTTCATGTTTTTTATTTTTGTTTCACAGAGTTTCACGGTGTTTGACACGGTGTTACTCAGGGTTTTTATTCTTTTTTGTTTCACAGTGTTTCTCGGTGTTTGGC
>Ga0100385_1002231_pt1 | contig 18448 bp, 22 predicted proteins | sample CryGeymeta201509_FD_81543 | JGI IMG/M metagenome (GOLD analysis project Ga0100385, IMG submission 81543) | Groundwater microbial communities from Crystal Geyser aquifers in Utah, USA - Crystal Geyser metaG 2015-09 | ecosystem: Environmental > Aquatic > Deep subsurface > Groundwater | place: USA... | reverse complement strand
TGGCGGGGACAAGGCGAACGCCCTTGAACTCCCCGCCGCCAACCTTCCCCTTTGCCGGGGACACGCCAAAAAGATACATGTTGGCGAGTTCCTGAAAAACGGCGGAACGCTCCGGGCAAAGGTCAACCGCTTTTGCAAACTGCTTGAAGGAACCGTGAAACCGGACTTCAAGGGCGCATGGCTGGACTTCAAACCCCTTGGCGAGTAATGGCAAGGATGCAACCCCAAGACCTTTGCCGCTCCGGCGCGGAACACGGGGAACAGTCCGCCCTTTTCTGTTGGATCAACTCCCCGGAAACACGGGCGGAGCTTCCCGCGCTCTTCAACGCCCAAGGACGCCCCAAGGTGTTCGCCGTCAACAACAACGCCGGGACGGGTGACGCCATCCGGGGGGCGCGGGCAAAGATGGCCGGGGTTCAACCGGGAGTTGGGGACATGTTCCTTCCGTTGGCGCGTCACGGCGTCCATGGGCTGTTTGTGGAAATGAAACAACGGAAGTTTAAGGGCAAGAAAGGCGGAGGGCTTCAAGACGTTCAAGTTGATTTCCGCGCCCAAGTTCACGCGGACGGGTTCGGGTATGCCGTCGCCTACGGATGGGAGGAAGCCGCCGCAATCCTCCGGCAATACCTTGCCCCGCCGCCAAGGTAAACAAACGCCTTGCGCGGCGCGTGGGGGGCGTGGTAGTTGTCCCCCATGGCAAGAACCGCAACGGCAAGAGCGGGGACAGGCAAGGGGACCGCCAAAGCAAAGGGGGGAACCAAGCCACCCCCGAAGAAAACCCCGAAAAAGACCGCAAGGAAGCGGGCAAAACGCGCCCCCAACGGACAGGGCAAGAACCCCCCCACGCAACAAGCCTTCCTTGCCACGGTCAAGGCGGAAAACCCAACAATCACGTCCGAAGCGTTGGCGGAGCAATTCAAGATTCCTTTGGAGGACGTGGCGCGGATGCGGCATTTCGTCCATGAATATATCAAGGATTTCAACGCCACGCAAGCCGCCTTGCGGATGGGATACGCGGAAGACTTCGCGGGTTCAACAGGGTTGTTGTTGTTGCATCATTCCTTTACGCAATTGCGGCTTGGGGAGGTATTGGACAGGATGGAGGCGGACGCAATCGTTGGGGCTTCAACAATCATGGCCGGGCTGTTGAGGGAAGCCAACCAACCGGATTCATTTTGCGCCAACTCGTCAAGCCGCATCAAGGCTTGGCAAACCCTCGCCAAAATCAAGGGCATGGACGCCCCCCGCGCTCCCGCCCCGAAGGACGCCACCCCCGGCGGCGGGGTGATGCTTGTTCCCATTGCCGTTCACCCGGAAGAGTGGGAGGAACACGCCCGCCGCTCCCAAAAGGAATTGAAAAACGCCGTGATACTGGACGCGGAAATCGTTCGTTGACGTATGGAAGGGGAAGACATGCCGCCGGGAACGTGGGACGCTTTGGAGGACGCGGCGGAAATGTTGAACCGCTCCGGCTTGGGATATATCTTGACGGTTGGACAGGGCGGAAGCCGGATTGCGCGGACCCGAACGAACGCCATGGACATTGAAGCCCTTGATTGGCTGGACAAGCGGGCGCGGGAGAACGTGGAAAAACTACGTTGGGAGGATTACGCGGAATGATTGCACCGGCCACGGTTGAGGACGCCCCGCCGGAAGTTGTTTGGAAGCCCTTGCCCGGTTCCCAAGCCCTTGCCGTGGCTTGCCCTTGCAACGTTCTTCTTTACGAGGGAAGCCGGGGACCCGGCAAGACGGATTCGCAAGTGATGTTTTTCCGTTCCAAGGTGGGGAAGGGATACGGCAAGTTTTGGCGCGGGGTAATCTTTGACCGCGAATATAAGAACCTTGATGACCTGATTTCCAAGTCCGAACGTTGGTTCCCCCAATTCAAGGACGGGGCGCGGTTCCTCCGGTCAAAGTCTGATTACAAATGGGTTTGGCCAACCGGTGAAGAGCTTCTTTTCCGCCAGTTCAAAAAGGAAACGGATTACTGGAATTACCACGGACAGGAATTTCCTTTCATTGGCTGGAACGAGCTTTCCAAGTTCCCCACCGCCAAGCCGTTTGAGTTGATGGCGTCTTGCAACCGCTCCGGCTTCATTGCGGCGGAGCATACGCCCAAAGACGAAAACGGAAGATATAAGACGCCGGACGGGAAGCCCTTGCCGGAAATGCAACTCATTATATTTGCCACAACGAACCCATACGGGCCGGGTCATGGTTGGGTGAAAAAACGCTTCATTGACCCGGCGGACCCCGGCCAAATACTTGAAAGCTTCACGAACGTTTACAACCCCCGGACAGGGAAGCGGGAGGACATTAAAAGAACGCAAGTCCGCCTTTTCGGTTCCTACCGGGAAAACAGGTATCTTCCGCCGGAATACGTGGCGGTTTTGGAATCCATCACGGACCCGAACCGGCGAAAGGCGTGGTTGGAAGGGGATTGGAACATTGTTGCCGGTGGAATGTTTGATGACGTTTGGCGGGAAAACGTCCATGTCATTGACGATTTCAAAGTCCCGAAAGCTTGGCGGATTGACCGCGCCTTTGATTGGGGTTCCAGCCATCCTTTTTCCGTTGGTTGGTATGCGGAGGCGAACGGGGAAGCCGTGACGTTGAACGATGGGACGATATTTCAACCCCGGCGCGGTTCAATCATCCGGTTTGCGGAATGGTATGGGACGCAAGAAGCCGGAACGAACGAGGGCTTGCGTATGAGCGGGCCGGACATTGCCGCCGGTATCATGGAAAGGGAAATGAAGATGATGAAGGCGGGGACGATTTCCACAATCCCGAAGCCCGGCCCGGCGGATGGCCAGATTTACCAGACAACCCAAAGCGACGTTGCCACCATTGGAACGAAGATGGCGGCGGAGGGCGTGGAATGGATACCGGCCAACAAAGCCCCCGGTTCCCGGATAAACGGCTGGCAACTCGTCCGGGACGCTATGCGGAACGCGGCAAAAGGGGAAGGCGCGGGATTGTATTTTACAAAGTCTTGCCGCCATGCTATCGCCTTGATTCCAACAACCCCAAGGGACGAGGAAGAACCGGACGACGTGGACACGTTGGCGGAGGACCATATCCCGGATGAAGTAAGATACAAGTTGCTTGACGCTTCCCGGAAATGGGCGGTATCAATCAAAACGAAACACCCCACTTGATACCAACCAACGCCATGCCCGCCAAACCAAAACTTAGCACGGTTCCACCGTCCGCCGTCCCGGCCATTTCGGCCAAGCATCCGAAGTTCAAGGACTTCTTGCCCTTGTGGGAACAAATCCGGGATTGTATCGCCGGGGAAGCCGCCGTGAAAGCGGCAAAGACGAAATACCTTCCCCGCCCGAACGCGGAAGACTCTTCCCCGGAGAATACGAAACGATACGAGGGATACATTGCCCGCGCCGTCTTCCACAACGTCACGGGGCGGACTGTTGAAAACATGGTGGGGCAATGCTTCGCGGTTGACCCCGTTTATACCGGCCCGGAAGCCCTTCAACCTGTCATTGATGACATTGACGGGGCGGGCGTATCCGCAACCCAACAGTCCAAGAAAGCCCTTGGCATGGTTGTTGCCTACTCCCGCGCCGGTTTGCTTGTCGATTACCCCAAGACCAACGGGCCGGTTTCCATCCGTGACGCGGAAGAGGGCGGCATTCGGGCAAAGGTGTTGCTTTTCTTCCCTTGGCAAATCATCAATTGGCGGACAACCCTTCAAGGCGCAAAGTCCAAGCTTTCCCTTGTTGTAATCAAGGAAGATTATATTGCGGAAGACGATGGGTTTGAAACCAAGATTGAAGAACAGTTCCGCATTCTCCGCTTGGTCAACAATGTTTATTCCGTTGAAATCTGGCGTCCCATGGTTGAGGGCGGCGGCTTCAACCTGTTTGAGCAAGCCACCCCGGCGGACGGTTCCGGCCAACCCATGCAAGAGCTTCCTTTTTGCTTCATTGGCGCGGAAGCCAACGATTCGGAACTTGAAAAGCCTTTGATGCTTGATATTTCTTTCCTTAATCTTGGGCATTACCGCAACTCCGCCGATTACGAGGAAAGCGTTTACATGGTGGGGCAACCTACGCCTTGGCTTGCCGGTTTGACGCAATCATGGGTTGATGACGTGTTGAAGGGGAAAATCATGTTGGGTTCCCGCTCTTGCGTTCCACTCCCCGAAGGCGGGACGGCGGGATTGTTGCAAGCCAACCCCAACACGCTCCCCAAGGAAGCAATGGACCAAAAGGAAGAGTTGATGATTGCGCTTGGCGCAAAGCTTGTGGAAAAGCGGGAAGTGAAGGTGACGGCAACCGAAGCAGGGTTGAACGAAGCAAGCGCAACTTCGGTTCTTGCCGGTTGCGTGGCCAACGTTTCCGCCGCCTACGCCCGCGCCCTTGCTTGGGTGGCTTCGTTCCAAAACGTCACAATCCCCGAACCGGCGGACGGCATGGACGAGGGTTTGCTTTTTGAACTCAACCGGGAATTTGCCGTTGCCCGTCTTTCCCCGGAAGAACAATCTTCCATCATGGGGCTTTATACCGGGAAACTCATTACATTTGAGGAAGCGCGGGACAAGCTCAAATCCGGCGGCGTTGCGTATCTGGACGATGAAGACGCCAAGGACCAAATGGCGGACGAGGAAGAGGCGGAGCTTGCCCAGGCGCAACAGGAACTTGACGCCCAAACGGCGGCGCAAGAGCGGCTTCTTGCCGCCAAGGGGCAACCTCCGGCCAATACCCCGCCCGAAAACCAACCCCCCGCCGTTTAAGCCATGCCCCACCCCGTTGACCTTGTAACCCGGCAACAGGTATATCTTGAACGCCTGAAATCCGGTCTTGTCCGAAATTACGGGACGGCGCAAGAATCTTTGCGCCGCCGCATCCGGCAAGTATTGGCGGCGGTGGAAGCCGGGAACCTTGGGGAGCTTTCAAAGCGTGATATATCAAAGTTGATTCTACAACTTCGGGAAGCGCAAACCGGAATCACGTTGGCGGCAATGGACGCGTTCCTTGACGAAATGCCGGGGCTTGCCGCCTACGCTGCCGGGTTGGAAATTGCCCAACTGTCCAAAGGTGTTTTCCCAACCCCGCGTTTCAACGCCCCCACCGCCAAGCTTGCCTTTGACCGCGCCCTTGCCGCCCCTGTCCAAGCCACCGGGGAGCTTTTGGAATCCTTCGTGAAGACTTGGGCGCAAGGTGACGCCGTGAAGGTGGGGAACGTTGTCCGCAACGGATGGGCGCAAGGCAAGACGCTCCAACAAATGATTCGGGAGGTTGTGGGAACCAAGGCGGGAGGATACAAGGACGGGGTTCTTGACGTGTCCCGCCGGACGGCGGGGACTGTCATTCAAACCGCAACGCAACACGTTGCCAACGCCGCCCGGATGGAGGTTTGGGAGCGCAACGGCGATTTGGTCAAGAAATATCAATGGGTTTCCACCCTTGACCGGCGGACAACCCAACAATGCAAGAGCTTGGACGGGCGGCAATTTGAAGCGGGGAAAGGACCAATGCCGCCGATACATCCAAACTGCCGTTCAACAACCATTGCCGTTTTGGGTTCGGAATGGGATTGGCTGGACGAGGGCGGAACCCGCGCAAGCTCCGGCCCGAATCCCGGATATGTCCCGGCGGAGGAAACTTATTACGATTGGCTTAAAAAACAGCCCGCCGAATTTCAGACCGTCGCGCTTGGCCCAACCCGCGCAACCCTGTTCCGAAACGGGGGCTTGACCCCGGAGCGGTTCGCGGAATTGAATCTTGGGCGTGACTTTGAACCCTTGACCCTTGCCGAAATGCGCCGGATTGAACCGGAGGCGTTCAACCGGGCGGGGCTTTGATATATCTCCAACAACCAAACAGGAACCAAAAACATGAAAATAAGCAAAGCAGTATGGGACATGCTCCCCGCCGAAATGAAAACATCCTTCACCGCCAACCCTTCCAACCCGGAAGAGTATGACAACGGGGAAGAGAACGCCGCCGGACTCAAATCCGCCTTGGACAAGGAAAAGGAAGCCAAGGTGAAAGCCGCCCAAGAACGGGACGCCCTGCTTGCCGGGCGGGAAGCTGAAATCAAGAAAGCGCGGGAAGACGCCCTTGTTGAAGCCCGAACCAAGGGGGACTTTGCCGCCATTGAAGCGGCATACAAAAAGGACATTGCGGACTTGAAGAAAGCCCAAGCCGCATCCGAAGCCCGCGCCAATCAGCTTGCGATTGATTCCCACAACGAAGGCGTCATTGGGCAACTGCTTCCTTCCTTCGTTTCGGCCAAAGCCGGGAAGGCTGTTCTTGCCGGTCTTGTCAAAACGGAACTTGTGGACGGAAAGCCCGTCACGCGGTTCCTTGACGGGGACGGAAACCCCACCGCGCTTGACCTTGACGGTTTCCGCAAGAATTTGCTTGCGGACGCGGATTTAAAGGGCATTCTCGTTGCATCCAAGGGGAGCGGCGGCGGGGCCACGCAACCCAACGGGGGCGGCGGGTCCACTCCGGGAGAACGTCCAAAGGACGCCGCAACAGCCAACCCCGCCGATATGGTAGCCTATTTGAAAGGCAAGGGCGTTGGCGGTGAAGGTTGAGCTTGGGCAACAAACTCGTATCAATCACAACCTTAAAATTACCAACTACCATGCCACTATCCGCCTTCAAAGTGTTTTCCGATTTTGCCCAAGGGACAATGACGGAAGTTCTTCAACAACAAGTTGAATTGTTCAACGCCGCCACCCGTGGCGGAATTGTTCTTCGTTCCGCCCGCAATGCGGGGGATTTCATGGACAGGACCCATTGGGCGAAAATCGCCGGGCTTGTTCGCCGCCGTAATGCCTACGGAACCGGAACGGTTTCCGAAGTTGACCTTGCCCAACTGGCGGAAACGTCCGTGAAGGTTGCCGCCGGAACTCCGCCCGTCCGCATGGACCCCGCGCAATTTGAGTGGATTCTCAAAAACCCGGAAGAGGGCGGCGTTGTCTTCGGTCAACAGCTTGCCGTTGACCGCATGGCGGACATGCTGGACGTTGGCATTGCCGCCGTCAAATCCGCCCTGTCCGGCCAAGCCACGAACTACCTTTCCGCCGTTGCCGGAAATGCGGACTTTGCGGGCTTGAACACTGCCAGCGCGAAGCTTGGGGACATGGCCCAACGGATTGCCGTTTGGGTTGGACACTCCAAGCCCATCTTTGACCTTTGGGGGAACGCCATTGCCAACAATGACCGCCTTTTCACCTTCGGGACAATCAACGTTTCCACGGACGGCTTTGGGCGTCCAATTGTGATGACGGACGCCCCCACGCTCGTTGACCCGGACGGCGCGGGAACCGGCCCGGACGTTGCTTCCTACGCCATGCTTGGACTTGTTCCCGGCGCAATCCTGATTGAAGACAATGGCGATTACAACGCCAACGTTGAAACCAAGAACGGCGGTGAAAACATCATCCGGACCATGCAAGCCGAATGGTCTTACAACGTGTCCGTGAAGGGCTTCGCTTGGGACAAGACCAACGGCGGCAAGTCCCCAACAACCGCCGCCCTTGCCACCGGTTCCAATTGGGACAAATACGCCACGTATCACAAAGACCTTGCGGGCGTGGTTTACGAGGTCAAGTAATCATCACCGGCCCCGTTGTTTGTTCGTAACCCGGCGGGGCGTTTCCAATCCCGGAAGCGTCCCGCCTTTTTCTTTCAATCCAAAAATATATCAATCAAATGAAAACTAGCAATATCCTGTTCTTTGTCCGTGGCGGACGCGTTGACGATGACGCAAAGACCGCCGCAACCTCCATTGCCGCCGCCAGCGGCAAGCGTGTTGTTTTCCGCAACGCCACCGTTGCGAAGCAGACAAACGAGAATCCCGAACCTTGCGCCGGTGTTGCCGGGCTTGCGCCGGACAACTACAAGGAACGCTTCCCGTTCCATTCCACCGAAGGCGTTTCCAGCGTCCCGGAAGGCGGTCTTGTGGCGTTGGACGCCCCCGTTGAACTCAACAGCCTTGGCTTGCCCGTTGGTTGCCCGGATGACCGGGACGCCTTGAAAGAAGCCTTGAAGGCGGAAGGCGTTGATTTCCACCCCAACAACAAGACGGAAACCCTTGTTAACCTGTTCAAGAACGAAGTCCTTGCCAAGCAGGAAACCGAAGAACCCGAAGCATAAGCCGGAGGGCTTCCAACAAAGGAAACAAATATCATGCAAAAAGTCATTTACTTCACGGCAACAGGGGTTCCCACAAGCGGGGAGCTTTCCGAAATTGCCGCCTTGAACGAGCGGGCGCAAGCTCCGCTTGAAATCCTAGTCCGCAACGCCGAAGTCTCAAACGCCTATGGCGTAGGGCCGGAGGCGGCGGATTACATCATGGGAACCCGCCCCGCCGCGTATGCGGATGAAGAGGACTTCCCCGCCCTCCCGGAACTCCCGGACGCGGACACAACCGCCCTTGTGGAAGACGCCCAGGAAATCGCCATCACCGGCGGGACAGTGGCGTTTACCATTGAAGGCGGGGAAATCACCGGCGGCGCGTTCACCCCCACCCCGTAAAGCTCAACCTTGAACGAACATGGCCCTTGTCATTGAAGACGGTTCCCTTCCTAGCGGGGCCAACTCGTTTGTCACGGTTGCGGAGGTCCGCGCTTTTGCCGAAGCGCGGGCTTCCACTCTTGACGACACGGACGGGGAGATTGAAGCCGCCGCAATCAGGGCAATGGACTTCATCAACGCCTTTCGGGCGCAATTCAAGGGAACCAAAGTCACGGGGGCGCAACCCCTCCAATTTCCCCGCTCCGGCGTCACGCTGGACGGGTTCGCCGTTGCCGAAACGGAAATCCCCGGAGTGTTGAAAGCCGCCCAATGCCAGCTTGCGCTTGACGCGTTGGCCGGGACGGAACTTCAACCTTCCGGGGATGGCCGCGAAGTCATACGGGAAAAGGTTGATGTTCTTGAAACGGAATACCGCCCCGGAACCGGGGCAAACCCGCAACCGGCGTTGACCAAAGCCCGCGCCCTGTTGCTCCCACTTCTCACAACCGGCGGCGGCTTGTCCGTTGGCCGGGCATAGAAAAACAACCATGGCCGATTTTTCCAAGACCGCCGCCAACGCCTTGAAGTCCATTGCGAAAAACGGGCGTGTCTTGGCCATGCAAAGAATCACGCGGACTTTCAATGACGTTACCGGGGAACCCTCCGCCAATGTTGTATCAGCGGGGACAATCACCGGCGTTGTCCTTCCACGTTACAAAGGACCGACTTTTTCCAACATGGATGACGCCTTGAAAAAAGCAATCATGGTGGGACGGGCAAGAACCATTCTTTGCGCCGCCGCCGGGGCAACCTTCCCACCCCAACCCCTTGACCGCTTCAACTTTGATGGCGCGGATTGGGAAGCAAAGGGCGTGACGGAACTTTCCCCGGACGGGACGCCAATCATTTACAACGTGGGGGTGATGCAACTATGAACCCGAACCAAGGACGCTTCGGCCCGGATATTTCCGAATTTGCGCGGCTTACCTTGTTGCGGGCGGACATGTTGAAACGCGCCGTTGCAATCAAGCTGTTTTCCGCCGTCATTCGGGATTCACCCGTTGGGGACCCGGACTTGTGGAAAAGCAAACCGCCCGCCGGATACGTTGGCGGACGCTTCCGGGCAAACTGGAATTGCACCGTTGGCGCGGCGGATACGTCAACAAGCGTTTCCACCGATTACGGCGCGGCAATCCCCAAGGTGATCGAGGTTTGCGAACGTTCGGACAGGAATGATATAAATTGGCTTGCCAATTCTTTACCCTACGCGGCGCGGCTTGAATACGAAGGATGGTCCCGCCAAGCTCCGCAAGGAATGGTTCGCCGCAACACCGCCAGAATCAAACGCCTGATTTCCCAACAACTTGCCCAAGTGAGGAACCAAACATGAGCAACCCGGCGGACATTGAAAACGCCTTGCGGCAAAAACTGGCGGAAGCCCTCCCGGCGTCCGTTGGGAATACCGCGTTTGAGAACCAACCTTTTTCCCGAAAAGGCAAAGCCAAATGGTTTGAATTTCACTTCCTCCCGAACGCGCCGGACGTGGCCACGCTTGGCGCGGGCGGTCAAGACGAGTTCACCGGGATTGCCCAACTTGATATTCACGTTCCGATTGGGAGCGGGAAGGAAGCGGTTGCGGCGGACATTTTGGCCATGCGTTCCGCCTTTACACCGGCAACCCCGCTTGTTTACAATTCCGCCATCGTAACGGTAAAAAGTTGCGGTCAAGTCCCCGGAGGGCAAGCGGAAAACTCATATCGTTTTTCCGTTTCGATTTCTTGGGAAACCCGCCTCTTCCGCTCTTGATATACCAACAACCAAAAAAATAAAGCAATGTCAGACTCCGCCCGCCACGCCGCCTTTTACGTCTTGGAAACCGTTTACGGAACAACCCCGGAAACGCCCGCCCTGAAACGCATCCGCCATACTGGAATGACGTTGGGAACCCAACGCGGTTCCCTTCAATCCGAAGAACTCCGCCCGGACAGGCAAATTTCGGATTTCCGCCTTGGAACCGTCACGGTTCCCGGTGATATTTCAACGGAATTGTCCTTCGGGACTTTCGACGATTTCCTTGAAGCCGTCCTTTTGGGAACTTGGACGCCCAAAGCAATCCGCGAAGCGTCCACCCTTTCCGCCGTGGCTTCGGATTCCTCAATAGAAGATTCAGAAGCGGAATTTATTTTTTCCGGTTTTCAAGTGGGGGACGTTGTGACTGTTACCGGATTCACCGGAACCCCCGCGAACAACGGAACCTTTGTCATTACCAACGTTGTCGCTGGAAAGCTCACTTTGGACGATTTGGACGGAAACCCCGCCGTTTTCGTTGATGACGCCGCCGGGGAATCCGTGACGGTTGCCACAACGGAAACAGTGTTGAAGGCGGGAACGGAACGCCGCTCTTTTTCGGTTCTCCGCCACTTCACGGACATTGCCGCCACCGGCGAGGGCAAGCCCTATCACCTTTTCAACGGGGTTGAGTTTGGGACGCTTGCGCTTGCCATCAACCCCACCGCCATCATTACCGCCACCTTCGGCGCAATGGGACGGGAAGGCGTTGCCCCCTCCAATGACCCGCCAGCGGGCGCGACATACCCCGCCGTATCCACAACGCCGCCCCTTGACGCCTTCGCCGGCGAATTGAAGGAAGGCGGGGCAACCGTTGGACTTGTCACGGAATTTTCCATGAACCTTGATAATGGGATGGAAGTCCGCAACGTGGTTGGTTCCAAGTTCACAATCCGCCCGTCAATCGGGCGTTCCACCTTGACGGGTTCCGCAACGGTCTATTTTGAGGACTCCGCCATTTTGGCCAAGTTCCTTGCCGAAACGGAAACGTCCTTTGCAATCACCTTGCCGGACGCTTTGGGCAATCAATATATCTTTGAAATCCCACGCGTGAAGTTCACCGCCGGGCAACCGGATGTTGCCGGGCAAGGTTCCATCACCCTTGCAATGCCCTTCCAAGCCCTGCTTGACCCCGCCAAGGCTTCAAACATCGTAATCCGCCGGATTCCCGCGTAACGGCAAATTGCCGGGAACAGCCCCCAACAGGAACCAACCATGACACAAGCAAGAAAGACCGCCAAGAAAGCCAAGAACGCCCCCAAGAGGGGCGGGAAGGGCGTCCCACCCGCCAAAACCAAACCCGCCCCTCCGGTGGGAATGGAAGCCTTTATGACCCGCCAGCGGGCAAATGACGGGCAACGGATTGAACTCCAAACGCCGGAAGGGGACAAGTCCCCGCATTTCCTGATTGTCCGGGGCATTGATTCGGACGAGTTCCAAAAAGCCAAGAGCAAGCAAGCCCGCGTGATTGGGGAACTTGTAGCTTTGCCGGAGGAAGAAAGGGAAGACGCCGCGCTTGAAGCAACTTGCAAGTTTCTTGCGGTCTTGGTAAAGGATTGGAGTTTTTCGGACGCTTCAATTATGCCGGAAGGGGCGGAGCTTTACCCGTGCAATCTGGAAAACGTTGCGCGGTTCCTCCGGGAAGCTCCCCAAATCCGGGAAAAGATTGACGAGCTTGTTTCCCGCCGTTCGCTTTTTTTTCGGAATCACTCCGGGGCCTTGACCAATACGCGGAACGCTTCTTTGACCTAAGCAAACCCGCCGCCGCCGGTTCCAAACTCACAAAAAGGGAAAACCTCCAACAGATTGAAAAAGTCACGAAAAAGCCCCATCCTGATTTGCAACTTCCGCCCATTCCGGCGCGGGTTGCTTACTTGTGGGAATGGTTCCGGGAAGTTCAAAACGGGGAGCGGTTGACGTGGGAAGAAATCCGGTCATGGTCGATTTTAACCGGAAAGGATATATCAACCATTGAAGCCCAAGCCATCCGTTCCCTTTCCTTCATTCAATACAATACGATAAACACCCCATGACCGAAGATATTACATCCTTGCAAATTCGCATCCTTTACGATTCCGTAACGGAAGCGGAACGCCGGTTGCGGACGTTGGAAGGGACTTCGGGAAGAACGGAAAGAAGTATCAACCGGCAAAACAAATCCGCCGGTTCCTTGATGGGAACCCTTGGGAAACTGGCGGCGGGTTATATCACCTTGCGCGGAGTGGTTGCCGGGTTCCAAGCGGTAATCCGCAAAACGGCGGAGTTTCAACAGTTGAACGCCCAACTTGTCACGGCAACCGGGAGCGCGGAAAACGCCGTTGCCGCGTTCGCCGCAATCAAAGACTTTGCCCAACAAACCCCATACGATTTGCAACAAGCAACCGGGGCTTTCATTTCATTGGTCAACCGGGGGCTTGAACCTTCGGAACGCGCCTTGCGGGCATACGGGGACACGGCTTCAAGCATGGGGTTCCAGCTTTCCGAAATGGTCCTTGCCGTGTCCAACGCCACCGCCGGGGAGTTTGAGAACCTGAAACGCTTTGGTATCCGCGCCCAAAAGGAAGGGGACAACGTGAAATTCACCTTCCGGGGCGTGACAACCGAAGTGAAAAACAACATTGAAGATATTGAAAGATATTTCATTGAACTTGGGGAAACGTCCTTTGCCGGTGGCATGGAACGCCAAATGAACACGTTGACCGGAGCGTTTTCCAACCTTGGGGACGCGTGGGAGGTTTTGCTTGCCACAATAGGGGAGGAAGGGCTTGGGGACTTTGTGGAAGACTCAATCCGCAACGTTACCGCGCTTGTTGAAGAACTTATTGCAATGCTGGAATCTGGCCAAGTCCAAGCCGCAATTGACGGTTGGGCAATCGCCTTTGGCGGTTACGTGGAGGACGTATCTTTCGGGGTTGGTTATTTGAACGAGATTTTGCAAGGACACGGGGAGCAAGGGGAAGAAACCGGGCAAACCCTGTTTGAAGGACTCATGGGCGGAATGAAAGCCGCCGTCATTGGATACCGCGCATACGTCAAATCCATGGGAACGATTCTTTGGGGCTTGGTTGATTCCGCCGTCCAAGTAGGGAAAGCCATCTTTGAAACCATTGCCGCCGCGTTCAACGGTCTTATCACTTCCGCCGCGATTGCGGGCAAAGCCATTGGGCAAGCCTTGAACCCGTTTTCAAGCCAAACCTTTTCCGGTTCCATCAAGGCGGGATACGCCGGAATTGCTTCCGAAATTGAGGGCGCGGCCAACAAGTCCCGCCTTGCTTGGGATGATTCCTTCGTGAAAATCGGAATCAATTCGGACGTTGTTGTTTCCGGTCTTGCGGACGCGTGGAAGGAAGCGGGGGACAACATCACCCAAGCCGCCCTTTTGCAAGCGGAGGCGAACCAAAAAAGGGAACAGTATGACAAGGACGCGGAAGCCCGCGCCCTTGACCGGGCGGACAGGTTGAAGCGGTTTGGTATCAAATCCGGTGGAACCGGCGGAGGAACAGCCCCCACGGCTTCAAGAGGGGGACGCGGTGGCGGCGGAGGTTCCCGGACTTCCGAATTTGAGACATTGGAGAAATCCTTGCGTGATGAAGAAACATTGATTTCCGAATCCTACGCCCGCCGGTTCCAGTTGATTGAAGACAACACCCGCCAAGGTTCCGCCTATCAGGCGGAGCTTCAAATTTCCTTGACGGAACAGTTTGCCGAAGAACAACAGAAACGCGTTGACTTGATGAAGGAACAGCCGGAAACGATGTTCCAAGCCTACGCGGAGGAAGAACGTATCATTCAAGAATCATACGAGCGGCGCAAAGATATAATCTTGAACGCCACCGAATTGACTGAACGCGAAAAGCTGAAAATGCTTGAAGAGGCGGAACTTCAATACACCGCCGCCATGCGGAAACATGAGATTGAGCGCAACGAAATGCAACTTGGCATTGCGGCGGATTTCTTCGGCAACATCGCGGCCATGTCCGCCGCCTTCGGTTCCAAGGGCGCGAAAATCGCCAAGGCGGCGGCAATTGCGGAAACAACAATCAACACCTACAAGAGCGCAACGGCGGCGTATGCGTCCCTTGCGGGTATCCCCTACGTTGGCCCCGCCCTGGGCGCGGCGGCGGCGGGCGCGGCCATCGCGGCGGGTTTTGCCAACATCCAAGCCATCAAGGCGCAAGACGCTTCCGGCGGTTACGCCGGGGCATACGAAAACGGCGGGTATATCCCCGGCGGTAAATTCGGGCTTGTTGGGGAAGCCGGGCCGGAGTTTGTCCAAGGTCCGGCCATGGTGACTTCCGCCCGCCAGTCCGCCGCCGCCCTTGCCCAAAGCGGAGGAAAGGCGGTCATTGTGAACATCACGAACCAAGCGGGCGTTGACATTGAAAAGACCGGCGAAAGGGAAACCCAAGACAACATCATTGTTGATTTCATTGTGAAGAAAGCCGTTGACCAATCCAAGCGGGCCATTGCTTCGGATATTCGGACAGGCGGAAACGAAGTGTCAAAATCCATGGAAGGAACTTTCGGGCTTTCCCGCGCCCGCCGGTGATGATAAACAAACGCCATGCCAACCTTTCCCGCAACCCTTCCGCTTCCCTCCGCTAGCTTCGGGGTGAACGCGGAAACGCCCCAAGCCCGGACAACCATGGACTCCGGGAGGCGGCGGCAACGCCTCCGGTTCTCCACCGAAATTGAAACATACAGCGTTCAATGGAGTTTCACCGGCGCGGAGTTTGCGACGTTCAAGGAATTTTTCCGGGATGACCTTCAAGGCGGAACGCTGTTCTTCACCATCACGCTTCCCCTTGGGGCGGACCCGGATTTTGAAGATATGAGTTTGCGATTTCTTGAAGGGAAATACGCAAGCCAATACAAACCGCATGACACTTGGGTTGTGACGGCAACGCTTGAAAGGGAAGTCACCCAAGCCATTCCGGACCCCGCCGTTTCCCCTGTCCCTCTTTGGTATCGGCCAATCGTTCCCCTGATTTCTGATTTCACCGCATCCGCCCTTGTCCACAAGAACGCCTTGTTTCAGTCAAACCCCGGCGCGGGCAACCAACATATCATCACGGTTCCGGCAATTGAGGACGCCGGGGACAGGTTGCCCATTGGGGTTGAGTTGACCGGCCCCGGAACCGTTGTCATTCGGACGGAAGGGGAGGAAGGGGGCGGCGGGGACCCCGATCCTTCCTTGCTGGCAAGCCTTTTATCCAAGCTTCCTTGGTCTTTATATGATTCGTCAACTGTTGTGGAAACCTCCGGGACAATTACGGAATGGACAGACCTTTCCGGCAACAACAGGCATTTGACAGATACCCAAGCAAGCGCAAACAGGGCGCGGCTTATTTCCGGGGCGGTGGAAACGGATCATACCGGCCCCCGCGCCTTCCGTGGGGAACTTTCAAGCGGCAACGTTGTTCCAAACCGATTCCACGCCTTTATGATTTTGGAAGCGCGGGCGGGGTTGCTTTCAAGCACGGCGGACAACTTGAACTATTTTTCTTGCTTTTCCGCGCCGAATGCCAGTTACAGTTGGCAACTTACCATCAATGCGGAGAACAACTGGACAGCAAACAAAGGTTTTGCCACAACTCAACAAAGCTTCGTAAACGGTTTGGACGCTTCAAAAAAGATACTTGTGGAAATGCTTTATTCAAGCACGTCAAAGCAAGGGGGGGCAACAAACGGGATTGTTTGGGACACAACGAGCAGTTTCCCCCATGCCAGTTTCAATTGGTCTAAGCTTTACCTTGGGGCGTCTTCAAACAACTTTTTCCACGAACAAGCGGGGTTCTTCAATCTTTGTATTTTTGACACAACCGGCGGGAACCTGTCCCGAACAGCGGTTGAGGAAATCCGCGCCGCATACGCTCTTGAATACCCGGACACTCGTATTGACCCAATGGCGTTCCCCGCTTGATATATCTCCAAAAACAAAAACAAAAACAACAAAACAGAAAAACAACATGAACACGTCAACAAAGAAATTACAACACCCGGAGGAATTAAAAGCCGCCGTCATTTCAACCGTGGAACCCTTCCGCGTCCAAGCCCTCCGCATTGTTGCAATGGTGGGGGCTTTCATCACCGCCGCCGGAATGGTGGACTTCACCGGGGTTGCTTCCATCCTCCCCGCCGATATTGCCGCATGGCTTCTCATTGTCGGCCCGCTCTTGATGGGTTCCGAAAAAGGGCTTCTTGTCCTTGGGGACTATCTGGACAACGGCAAGCGGGACAACTCTTTCAAGCTCCCGGCGGTGTTGCTCCCGTTCCTGTTGCTTGGCGTTTTTTCGGTCTTGACCGTTTCTTGCGTTGATACAAGTTTCCGTTTCACCCCGGACGGTTGCGCCCTTGTTGATTACGAAAAGGACGGCAAGACGTATTCGGCGGGCGGTTGCTTTGACGCGGAAGGCAAGGTGACGGTTTACCGCGTGGAATGGCTGGACAATGAAGGGCGGCTTTTCCAAGCGGACAGGCAACCCGGAACGGACGCCTTCGTTGTCCGTTACCGGCAAGCGGCGGATTCCCTTTGGATCATTTGGGACAAGGATTCGGGAATTGCGGTTGACCTTCCGCCCGCCATTGTGGAAGTTGAATCAACCAAGTAATCAGCGAACCCGAACCAAAAGCCACGAATGAAAGTTGACGATGAACACCGCCTTGAAGGCGTCAAGCAATTGGAGTATCCCGCCGGGCCAAAAATGCCTGTCCGGCGTTTCCTTGTGATACACTTCACCGCCGGGGCAACCGCGCTTTCATCCGTGAACTTTTGGCGGACGCCCGCCGCGAAAGGCGCGGAAGCTCATATCATCATTGACCGGGACGGGACTGTTTACCAAGTCCGCCGGACAGACCAAAAAGCGGACCATGCCGGAAAGTCCGCATGGGTTGACCCGAACACGGGAAAGAAATATGTTGGGTTGAACTCTTGTTCAATCGGAATTGAGCTTGCCAACGGCGGCAATGACGCCCGCTTGATTTCCAGATACTCCAAGCTTCCGCCGGTTCGCGCCTCCCACAAGCGGGGCGGTCCGGCGGTTCTTTGGGAGGCTTATCCGAAGGCGCAACTTGACGCCTTGGAAGAGGTTTCACGCGCCTTGGTTGAGCGTTACAATCTGGACGATGTTGTTGGGCATGATGACATTGCCCCCACCCGCAAAAGCGACCCCGGCCCGGCATTTCCCATGGAAGCTTTCCGCCGCAAGCTTGGTTTTTGCAAACCCCTCGCCAAGTTGTGAAACACGTTTTTGAAATTGCCGGGCTTGTCCCCTTCCTTGCGGTGTTGACGCATGATGACCTTTCCTTTTGGGAGCGGATGCTTGAAAAGTGGGGAATCGGCTTGATAGGCTTAGGGCTGTTCGTCTTCTTGGCCAAGTGGACAGCGAAGCGGGAAGAAAACTTGCAAAAGGCGCGGGACGAGCGGGAAAAGGAAAGCCAAACCGAAAGGGTTGCCCTGCTTGCCCGCAACAACGAGTTGCAACTTGAACTTTTAAAAGCCATCAACACCCATGCCAAGAAAGCGGAGGATTTGACGCGGGAAGCCACCTTGGCGAACAAGGACAACGCCGCCGCAATGCGGATGCTCGTCCGCAAGATGAAACGCCCTTGCGTGAATCCGATTGACGATTACGGCGCGGAAACCTATCCCGGAAGCCAAGAGCAATGAGCAACCCCCTTTTGGACGCGGCAATCAAGGAAGCATACGGAAAAGCAACATCTTCCGTTGAATATATCAACACCCTTGAAATTTCGCAAATAGGCGTTTCCGAACCAATCAGGATTTGCCAAGGTTATATCAACCGAAACTTGACTGTCCCCGGCGAGGGCGTCCAGACCTTCCTTGCAACGCCTTTCCGCTTCAACCTCCCGAAAGTTGACGATGGCGGCTTGCAAGAGCTTTCCTTGACCTTTGACAACGTGGACAGGCGGATTGCGGACTTTTGCCGCTCCGCCTTGACCTACGCCGCGCCAATTGAAATCAAGTTCCGGCCATACCTTGCCAGTGATACAACAACCCCGAAGATGGACCCGCCCTTGTTGTTGTTTCTCACAAACGTTGTGATTGACGCAACAACCGTTTCAGGCCGGGCGGTTCAACGTGA
>Ga0100385_1002210_pt1 | contig 18563 bp, 17 predicted proteins | sample CryGeymeta201509_FD_81543 | JGI IMG/M metagenome (GOLD analysis project Ga0100385, IMG submission 81543) | Groundwater microbial communities from Crystal Geyser aquifers in Utah, USA - Crystal Geyser metaG 2015-09 | ecosystem: Environmental > Aquatic > Deep subsurface > Groundwater | place: USA... | reverse complement strand
AGTCAAACAACTTGTTCGCCCGATATACTTCATCATATTTTACTCCCGGAAAGAGAGGTCTATTTGTAAGAAGGACATGGAAGATAGCTCCAAGAGAGAACATATCGCATGTTGGCTCTAAGTGCACAGATTGAGTTAGTTTGATTATCTCAGGAGCCACGTATCCTGGCGTTCCACAACGGAAGAACAAATATTAAGGCAAGTCCACATTTGTTGATAGTCCAAAGTCAACAATGACAGGCTAGAGACTGTAACTGCGAATCATGATGTTCTATGGCTTGAGGTCTCGATGCATCACTCTGTTTTTGCAAAGATGAGCAATTCCATTGAGCAGCCCATTCATTACTATCTTTACTTCATGATCCGAAAGCAGACTTCCTTGCCGCTCCTGAATCGTCTATAGCAAAGTTTTTCCTTCAAGGAGCTCTAACACCACATATATAGAATTCTACGATTCGTAGACTGCCTCGAGTCTGAGGACATTTGGATGAGGCTAGACGTTAAGATCCCGAAGTAAAGATAGCTCATTGATGAGGTTTTCACGGCCATTTTTAGCACAATATGAATTTTGTTTGCTGAATGCTTTGACTGCAAACTTCTGTTTGTCAGTTCTTCTTTCTGTTTCATAAACAGTTGCGAAATTTCCACGGCCAAGCTTCCTAATTGGTCTAAACATTTATTGAAATCCTCTCATATTGAGAACCTTCCCAAGCAGGTGAGCAAACTAAGGAGCATCACTGCCATAGAAGGATACATATTTTTTATTTTCAGAGGTGAGCCTGAATCCGATGATGGGAGAGGTGACATCTCTCTAAATTACAAAAAAGATACGCCTTCATTGTATATTATTTCTAGCTTGACTTCGAAGACAAGCCTGATGATGAAGAAATCCTTGTTTTGGTTTTTGAGAAGCATGGTGGTTTTGAATAAACTGAGGCTGATTTCAGGTTCCTCATCAGGGGATAATGCGAAGGCACCTACCAAAGCAGGAGTCATATCGAAATGTTCCTTGAGAGTGTCACTATCGGCTGCTTCAAAGAGGGGAATGGGATCTGACTCGATGTCCATCATGGAAATTATGTATTTTCTATAATTATGAAGATAGAACTGTTAATCAAAATTTATTGGAAGACCTACATTAATGCTTATTGATAATTAAAATCGATTTAGAATGGGGTGAATCAATGGCTGGTCAGTTGGCCTGAGGATGGCTTCTAACTTTCCTCAACAGCTTTCTTATCTTTTTCTTGTATGACTTGGCATAGTCTATGCCTCTTTTTTTGTATGTTCTCTGCTTGAAGCTGGTTTTTGAGAGATAGGCGAATTTGACAGAGGAGACCAGCTTGAAATTTAAAAAATGCTTCCAGGCTAAACTATAAGCTGGCCTCATGTGCTCAAAACATAGCCGAGACTCTTAGTTTTTGAAGCTTAATTTTTTGTAAGGGTCTAATCGTTTATAGCTGCAATATGCCTTTCTAAGTGCATCTTCACCGAGGATGTATCTGATGCTCAGTAGTAGGCAAGCAAATCCTTGCCGAGAACTCTTCTTTGGATCCAATTTTTCAATTGTATTCAAGATCCGAAGCATTTTAGAGAGAGATTTTTTCTAGTCTCTTGGAAGGGAGTCATAAACCAAAGTGCAGAATTTTTTTATGACGTTGTTTGAGTCATCTGCTCTTCCTTTCTTCTGTTGTTGTTTTTCAACTACAGGAGCTGAACTTTCATTTGACTCCTCAGGTGGTGGAGAGTTATTTATGCTCTCATCTTGACCAGAAGAGAAACCTAAATTGGTTGTTGCCTCAATGGAAGGCTAGTTAAAAAGTAACTCTTTGAGATCATTTTCTCGAGAGTATGAAATGCTTATGAATTCCCTGATCACAGGACAGTCCTAAGAGGATGACATCTAGTAAATGTCATCATCCTAGATGTCCTCAGATAGGGATGGTGGTTCAGGGTTGCAGAATAGGTGAGTTGGGAAAAGGAAGTCTTAGTATTTTTCAGTCATCATACGACTTGGATCCAGATAGGACATGTAATTATTATATAGGTAAAGACTTATATTCAGATAAAGACTGCCGTTAATCAAAAAGGTTGAATAAACTAAAATAATTATCATCTGTGCCCTTAGTATTGATGATCCCCCTTGTTTATTCACTTTTACATAAGTTTTTATGGAGAGTTAGTGAATTAACAGGATTTGGTGGAAAAATATGAGTATGCAAATTAAGAACCTTATTGAAAAGTAGCCAACATAAATTCTAAAGATATGATTTGAATCAGTAATCACTGGTAATTTTTTATTTATTCTGGTGGCTTTGATGGGAATCATTTTCCAGCTTTTATCATAGAGTAATTCCTGTACTTACTCGGATCACTAGAAAAAAACAAATAATATATGACAAAATGGCAATAAGCTTTAGAGTCGATTCATTGACACTCTCTTTTTTACAAATCTATTTGGTTTCATGTTAATTTTTTTGCATTGACTCAATGATCCTGAGTGTTTATGTAGAAAAAATTATTTGTTTCGGAGTATGTCTTTTCCTTTTTGAGATCAAGCTAAGCATAATTGGTCGGATAATTTGGCAATACAACAATTTATACTGAGGAATTGAGTATTGTAGTGTGAGTATATAGTTAAATCATCATTTAAGGGTAATTACACAGCCAACAGCCTCGAGGTCCTTCTTGAGCTTCTACGCCTCCTCCCTCTTCATATTCTTCTTCAACATCGAAGGAGCCTTGTCTGCGAAATCTTTGGCCTCTTTGAGTCCCAAGTTGAAGATCTATCGAAGAGACTTGATGATCTTGATTTTCTGAGCATTATCCAAACTTGTAAGCTCGACGTCATAGTTTTCCTTTACGGTCTAAATTTCCTCCAGCTGCCCTGATTCTTCGATCTATTCTGAAAGAACAAACTGAAGCAGCTCAGATTATTTCCATTCATCCTTGATCCACTATTGCTGATAAAAATACTGAATAGGCTGCACTCGGTAGCCATGTCTGTTGATAACTTTGTGTTAGAGGATTGTCTATTCGTTGTTGAGGATGTTTTCGTTGAGGAGAAGGTTCAGATATTCTGACTCGCGATTGTTAAGTGATAGAATCACATCGACCAAGGCGTCCAGTTTAGGATTGGCTAGCTTTTCGACTTCGGCAGATTTTTATGAGTTGTAGAGGGCTTGGAAGGCCAGCGAAGGTTTGGCTGAGGAGCACCTTCTGAATAATTGTATCGACCTGAACATAATTAATTTATTCACAAGATATTGATCAATCATCCTCCTCAATGAAGGGCATATCAGGATCAAACTCTTATTGCTGTTGATTTCCAGGTAAATTTACCCAGGGAAGCAGGCTGTTGATGAACAAGCTAAAAGGATTCTGGTTCATGTTGAGCTGCTGGCCTTGTTGGCCCACCTGCTGGTTATCCTGAATGTTGTTGAGATCAATTCTCTCCACCCGATCGCTGAAGTTGTTCTTGTTGATGTTGGCATATCTGGATAGCTGGAATGGAATCGGAACAGCTTTGGTATCCTCTAAGCACAAGTTTTCAAGATGCTCCTGGTAATTGAATTTTTATTAAATTTTGTTTAATACCATTCCCAGAGCTCCCTTGACCCACAGCATCACATTATTACTCTTCCAGAGAATTTTTGATCTTTCCACATATACCTCTAACACTTTGTCGAGTCCTTGGGAATCTTCGACTGCATCTAGTTTCAAAAAGTAGTAGGAATAGCTCATAGGAACGTAAGTCCAGAACTCATGTGAAAGTATCTGTTGATATGGCTTCTTTTGCCATCCCTTAAACAGCTCATGGTTCAAGAATTGCTTTCCAAATTAGTTTTTAGCTGCAATGTCGATGATCAGTTTGGGATAAATCATTATCGCCCTCAAAATCAGAACTCTTGGATCCTAATCAACAAAAGAGGACTGCGAAGGCAAAGCAAGGGCGTTACTCCAGTGCTCTTATGTGAACTAAAGATAGTTGACTATTTTGCTTTACTCGACTAGTAGTTAGCTTTCTTTTTTTGGCTCACTCTCCTCAAGCAACTTAGCCAAAGCCACAGAGTAACAAAAGTTAGGAAGTAAGTACAAGCTATCATTCTTAGCTCCAATGTATGAGCTGAATTGTTTTGTGAACTCCAAGAGATAGACATATTGTTTGCTAGAGAGAGCGTTGAAGTCAATAGAAAGGAGACAAGCTGTAGGGTCATTCATGTTGATCTTGAGGAGGAATTTGTTGTATTCGAGGGCGGTTCTGTAACATCCCTTTTTACCCAGAATATCGATGAATTTGAATATGGACATAAAGAAGCTAGTCGAGTATTGGTCGTAAACAATGTACTTCTTGATGAAGGGCTCTTTGATGAACTCCAACAAGTCATATCCCCCAGCCATTTAGTAGATGTATATAACTCTCTGAATGAGGTTATCTGCTTCCCGGTAGTTGCCTTGTAGTCGGAGAAACTATCCGATTGAATATAAACTATCCACGTGCTCTGGGTTCATCTGACTGAATTAGAAAAGAGCATTCACATCATTAGAGTTTCTAATGATATCATATTCTTTCTGAATGGAGGCATACTTCTTGCTGGCTACGAACTTGACTGCGTTATCCTCTTTTTCAATATCGAATTTTTATTTAAGAGGAAAATATTATGCTACTCCTGGTGATAAGACCGACTTTTTCATCATCTTTTTCAGGTGCTTCTGCATTTTTTGCTCCTTCTTTGTCATGTCAGGATCCCCTTCACCCTTTTCAGGCTCCCATCCTCTAAAATGTCTCCTCATTTCCTTTTCATAGTTGAATTTGCTTTCGTTGATGGAAAGAATATAAGCCCAATCTTCGCTTTCCTCTTGATTTTCGTTCTTATTAGTCTCTTCATTCATATTAAGATCTTTGAGGGCTTACTTGACCTATTTCAATTACTTTTCATCCTCATTAAGATCCTCTTACTCTTTGTTTTTGCCCTTGCTTTTTTTCTTTTTCTTCTTTTTCTTTTTCTCTACTTCCTATTCCTGCTTATTATTCTGTTCTTTAGGTTTATCTGTCTTGATGGGAACGATCTCCTACTATTCGCTTTAGGACTGATCTACATGAGACACAATGTACCGAAAGCAGCAAATGAGAAGGCTGCCTTTTTGACAGGGGCTTCTATTTCTTCTTCCTCTTCGATGTTTTGTGGTGCTTCACTTTGCCTCTTCTTCTAGAGAAGCTGCTTTGCCTTTCTCAAACTCATATTATATTGAAAAAAGAATTAATATAATCTACAACAAAGATTATTGTCCTCCGAATAGCAAGTAGGATGTATGCAGGAAAGGGACTCAAACAAATGTTCATTGTTATCCTGAAAGGATTATTGTCAGAACTATTTTTAGTATTGATTCAAAAATGGAGGAATCTCAAGTGGGAGTCAGGAAAAATATTCAAGTTTTACAACCAGATTAAAGAAAACAGTTTTTTTGGTGCCTCAAGATGCTGGGAATTATCCCTCCTTTTGAAGCCCTTCAGTCAAGGTATTTCATTTCAAGAGGGATTCCAGGAGAACAAGTTGAAACAATTCCCTTAAACAAAATTCAGCCTCAATGCCTTCACGATGAGCTGATAGCAAACCATTCCACTTGCTGCGAGCACCATAATTTTTACTTTGCTTACTTTCATCGTCACCTCATGTTCCACTATGAAATGAGGCTCAATTACGCTGACGAATGCCTGAGACTGTCTCCCGACTAATTCAAGAAAAATTTTTAAGAAATATATAAAAAGAGTCCTAAACTTTGGTAGATTGTTCTTTCTAAGTACAAATAAATGGCTCCCAACAAAAATAAAGTGATGGCTCATTATTGGAATCCTACTAACTTCAATAACAGAGATGACCTGGTCATTCCAATAGAGTTAGCAGATCCCAATATTTTTCCTCATGGCTTTGATTAAATGGATGAGCTGTACTTTTTAGTCAGAGACTCGTATCCCTATGAAATAAGTGTACGGACTCGATGGCACAACAACCTATCTTAGTACGACAGCCAACGTGATAAATTTGCCAAATAATTCAGGCCCTTCAACTACACACAAGAAAACTATTCAGAATAAGAGAAGAAGATAGTGAGAGGATAATACAGCCCTCGACAAGCCAGTGACTTAAGACAGTATAACAAACTGTACAACAACCTTCAGGACAACACGATGAGGCAGATCATAAATCACAGAAATAAAAATAAGTGGGACCATCCTGATACTTTGGATAGAATCAATCTCAATCACCTGAGCGAAAGCTAGTTCCATATTGGCTTCGGAGGAAGATTCGGAACTGATCAAAAATAATACAATATGCACTACTTCAATTAGAAATAATGTAAGGAGGGATAGAGTCTCTAACAAATTTCGGCTAGAGTTACTTACAATGAATGGACTCCTCACTATTGCTTCGGATTTGCTTTGTTCAATTAAGATAGCCAAGACCTCACCACCTTCCTTTAAAGCAAAAATGCATTTGGCCTTGATAGAGCTCATGACCTCATGCACGTTCACATGAAGTTTGTGATGTCAGATGCTATGTTTTCGGACAGCAACTTGTTGTTCTTCCTCTACCACAGTTGGATTGACCTTCAGCTCGAAATGAAAATCAGAATGTGCCATAACCTTAATCAGGGCAACCGGATGTATAACCGACTGACCAAACCTGTGAGGCGTGCTCAACGCTTCGACATATTATTGAACCCTGATAAGTAATAAAAATCATTTGGTGCATACCCCATGCTCGAATGGGCCAATCCATATCTTTTTACTGACATTGTTGGAAACGGAGACTTCGAAAACCAGAAGGATCTATGTCGATAATATGGAATAACTTCTCAACAGCTGATATACTATTTCAATGCTTTCGAGTACATGATGAAGAACAAGAAATAACTCAGGACATCTGTTAATATCAGATAGTTTTACAATGAGCACTATATACCTAAGAATACAGACAACTACAAATAATTCAAAGGTTTTGGCTCCTATGATGCAGGATATGATTTTGAAGTATTTGAAACTGTTTACAATGAAAAGAATAACAAGTTGGAGAATCGAACAAATATGCTGCAGGATTATCCGAATGTTTTTATTCCTCAGTATCTGACCGACATGAAGGACCAAGTCAATCAGTACTTTATCAACATTCGGAACAGGATCTCCAAAGCAATCAAAGGAATGACTAAGCCGAAAAGCATCGAGTTTTACTAAAAATTAATCAAAACTAAAATGCTTCTTTTGATCAGATTCAGCTCATCTGTCAGAAATGGAACTCATAATTTCTATGCCAGCTTTGAACAACTTATCCCTGCTCTTCTTTAAAAAAAAGTCAAACTTTCAGAAGGCTAAATTTAATTTTTGAAGGGAAGGATTTCTGTGTTGGTCCTTCCGATCTTTGGAAGGGAGGAGGATGCTAAAAATTGCATTAACTGCGGATAATCAAAATACAAGCTTGTGAACGTGGATCAGCAGTTCTATGTAAGGTTTCCAAAAATATGGAATTTCATCAACTCTCTTCTTCTTTAGGAAGTCGTCTACGACAGTACACCGAAAAAAACATAAGAAAAACACTTAATCAACGTCAATAATTTTATTGATAGATCCTAAAACAAGCACCAATTTTAACTGACCTACATCAATGGAGCAGAATAAGTCACATTGGAAATAATATACAAAAGCGATAGCCTCTAATCAAGAGAGACTTTGAAGCTACAATTGAGTCTAGATGTTGCAAGGGTACAAAACGCAGAACTGATCAGCAGTTTGAGCAAGCAGATCACATCGGATGATCTTTAGATAGTTTTAAACGCAGGCTAAACTTTGGAGACATATCGATACAGATGTTAATTTTATGAAATGAGAGATATGAATACTTCACTGAACCGTAATGATTTGGATGGTCTGGTGTACAAATAAGTTCGAGGGAACATTCTGGTTGGGAAGCAGATGGCTGACTTTGTCTTCGATGTCAAGAACTATAACCACCACATAAGGTACACGATCTTCATCTAAAGCATTGCTGGGGAAATTAAGGTTAAGGTTGTGGATTCTGACTATGAGCTGAAAAGAGAAGTGTTCAGAGTAGAATGATCATGAATGTACTTCAAAAATATTAAAAAAGAATCATTTGAACATCAGTCTTTTTCTTATAAATATTGGCTATTCAACACTATCGTCATCGTACCTCCAAGGCAAGAGGTGATCCATCACGATATGTTCAGGATTGCCACGAAGTACAAGAGAGCATTGAGAAGGGCTTGGTTTATTTCCTTTGGATTAACTACTTGACTATTGTCGTCGGCTGCTGGCGCTTTTAAAGGACCTGCTTCTGATGTTCATACTTTTCTTCTGAACATAGTCAGTCATGGAAAAGGGCAGTTGAGTAACTTCTGATACACTGCTAAATAACAATAAAGTTACACTTCCCTTTTAGTCGGGGAGGTTGGAATGTTTCTTACTTTGAAAAATTAGCTATTTGCCTTGGCAGCAAGCCCTTTTTATTTTTATTTCATCTCCATACTGCCTTTATCAATACTAATAAAGGTAGGACTGAAAGAGCGATTGCTGGTTTGATCTCGATTTTATTTTGCCAGTCTTTTTTGTATTTGTTCCTTTCTTCTTCGCAGATTTAGCTGTTCCTCTTGGTGTTGTTTTGAAACCATCAGCTTACTAATATAATTGATTTAAGCTGATGGAGTGTTGCTCACAATCTTATCGTCAAACTAGGACTGTTGCTCATCTTGGCAGTAATGCTGACTTGACATATTCACAATGATTCTTCTTAATTGGAACTCTCCAGAGGACCGTCTGCTCATTGTTTTTTATTTGTTTTATGTTGGAAATAATATAATACAAATATCCTACTGGCTGCTTCCAGCAACATTGCTCATTTTATTGCTGGCATAGATAAATTTAAAATAAGCTACTCTGCAAACAATTGATCCTACACCTGAGATAAAATAAAATATCAATGCATATAAAACCCTACTCAAAGGGAAAACTTCAATAATAAAACATAGACCCTTGGAACGATGAAGAGGGGCTTCATTTCAGCACTATCGAATATCCTACCTTCAGCCAATTTCAACAGATAGCTCAAAATACGCCTCCTATTAACCCATAGCAAGAGCCTAAAGTCAATCGTGATAACAGGATAAATCTAACAAATAGAAGTTTTGCCGATAACCTTAGAAAGTATGAAAAGAAAAAAGCAGAAGATTTACAGAACAAAAAGAAAAAATAGGTGAATTTTATCTAAAGAAACCGAAAATAGTCCTTTTGCAATGCAGATTAAAGGCGGGAGAATATGCTCACTCATGTCTTCCAGCATTAGAGGAATAAAAAATAACACAACCCATTTCAAGCGCTTGTTGAGCCAGTGAATTGGAGTATTATCATGTACTATGAAAACAATAAAACAAAGAAAAAAGCGATGCATCGGGATCTGCATTCCTTTCTCAACTATCACTCAGTCAAAATTCATCGATCCCGTTAACATAAAACGCCATAACGTAGCTATATTGGAGGTCAATAAAATAGTAAAATATAGAATGACACTTATCAAAAATTGCTTAAGCTGAGGGAAGGAATTCGGAGAAGAAATCTTAAAAGCGCATCTGCTTCCCGAAAATAGCCCTAAAATTCTCACTCAATTGATCATGAGGATATTAGACTCAGCTGTGCTGTCAGGGGTGAAAACCGGCCCTCTCCTTCCAAACAAATTGAGAGAAGGATTTCTAAGACGAGTGCTTCTAGCAGTCCAAAGCACCCTCACGAGTGCAAAGTGGAATCATTGGGCCTTTCCAAATCAATCGTTGCTGCAAAGAGAGACAATTTTCGAGATTCAGGAGTTATTCACTCTTCGCAAAAGAATAGAGCTTTTAGCAAAATGCTGAATATTGAAGGTAGTAAGATGTCAGCAAAATGATTTTAATAATAATAATAATGATCAATTAATATATTTTTCTCTGAGTTTTGATGCATTTCCTTGGATTTTCAATGGCCTATTTTCGTCTTTTCTCCTGTCAGTCTTTGATTTTTGATACATGGCTAGTGCTAAAGGAGCTTTGTCTGAAAATCTTTAGTCCAACAGTAGTTTTTCCTTTATTATGTCTTTGTACGCCTTTTATTTATTTTTAGTCTTGGAACTATGGTTAAGATGAAGGTGCTATTTTTATTTGCCTTCTTTTAATTGGGTCCCTTGCTGATGAACTATCTTTCCCACACTTGTTTTTCGACTCGAAGCTGCTGGTTTGGTTTTCTTTCGGCCTGGAATATTTTTACTAACTGGAAGATCTTATAGCATTTTTTTTTTGAAAGGTAAGGCTGAAAAATCTTCAAACAGATCATCTTGGATGGTCCTTATAATAGCTGTAGCTCCACTATTTTGCTTCGAAAAGAGCTACTCCTTCAAAGCAATAATTTGCTCATCAAACTGCTCCTCTGAGTTCAACTTTTTACCTTTCGAAGATTCATCTCTTTTCTTCTTGATTTTGGGAGATCTTGTTCCATTCATGCTGTTTTACAAAAAAGGTTTTGCTTTCTTTTTGGACTTTTTGTTGATGAAATGAGGGTTATTTTCCTTGTCTTCCTTGATAAACTCAGCTGATTTATTCTTTATCAAAAGAGACTCTTCTTGGATATTTTCCTTTTATCTCAAGGCAGGTATATTTTAGGTTTAGTTTAAGGCGCACCTTGAGTCTGACTAGATGTGCTAGGACTAAGTTTCTGTCATTAAGTTCTCAATTTTTGCTGATGAAACTGCTTCAAACCTCAGAGTAAAAAAACATTATTCTGCTGAATTTTAATAAGGGATGACATAATTTTTGAGATTGGCATGCATATGCCCATCTTTTTTGATTCCTTATAAAACTTGTAAGCAATTTTATCCTTCTTTTACCCAACCATCCAGACAAGTGAACTCCTTTTTGGAATATGGCTTGATTTAGCACTGATTAAGACCGACAAATTCCCAAGGTTTTTCCTGAAATATCATATAGACTGCAATTTTATGAAGTTGCATCTGAAGATCCTGATAATCCTCACTTTCAAGAAGTTCCTTCAGTTCTGAAATTACTTATGATTCAGACTAAGATGAGTCGACATAGCGAAAAGATGTGCCAGGGAAGGGAGCTACCTATTCACAGTGTTCCTGAAATATATTGATAAGTGCCAGTTTTATCTTATGCTCTATCACCTTCTTCTATTCTTCTCCAGCTTTTATGTTTAAAATGTTCCTTATACTGCCTACAACCTGATCAAGTCTCTCTTGGACATTGTGGTAGGTAGCTCCAAAGATATCTGAAACACACTTGCTGAAAAGACAAGGCCTGTCAATGAAATTTCCGAATGTGAGAGGCAGAGTACTTGTCATAAACTATTCGAAAGTGCTTTTGAATTCGGAAGCCATCATGAAAATTGAGCCGGTATTGCTGATACTGGGCGATAGCTGAGTTATTTTATCTTGCAGAGACTTTATTAATTTTTTTTGCTTGACATCCTCACATTTGTACTTGGTAATTTGCTCGGATAGGTTGGAAACTGTTCTTTCTTTCTACTCCAACTGCTATATGATAGTATCTCTGAGGTTGTCCTAAGTTGCATAAATGCCTTTTTCATTGAGATAGCTGATTAGTTAGCTTGTCATCGGAATGTTCAAAATTAACGTATTTTTTGTCGTTAATATATTGTAAATATCACTCAGTAGAAGCCCTCAGCTTCCTCAACTACTACCTCAACTTCTTTGTCTCTTCGTCCACAGCCTATGAAGTGCTTATCATATCCTGGGCCTGAGAGCCATTAAGTTGATGATATATAAGGCTACTAATGAGGTCCTTGAGCGAAGTATTCTCATTATTGACATTGTTATAACTGTCTGTCTTGATCGACCCTGATCGCTCATATATAGACATCAGCTGCTTCAATCTGGCGTTTTCACTGACATGAAAGAGGAGACTATCCTTAAAGATGGCTATCTTTTGTTTGGGAATTAACTTATTTATAACATGGTTGGTGCTTTTTTAAGTCTCTTAGCTCTAAAGAATACCATTATATGCCTTTTGCAGCTCTTACAAGGATAGGGGATTACTACCTCGACTTTAGATGCATTGCTGTTTCCCTTTGAGTTAATTCTACATTCTCTATAGATCATACTCGTCGTATTCAATTTTCAATTCAGCCACTCTGAGTTTCTAGTTGAGCTTTGTTAGCTTCATGCCGTTTTACCTTGTTTTATTGACCTTTATACTGTTATTGTTAATCTTTTGCTAATTTATTTTTCCGGCCAAATTGTGGATTTTTCTCTTGAGGTCATTTTCAATCTCATTCTTTTTGACATGCTGACTCCTTGCCTTCTCTCTGAGAACTACTCTCTATTTTTCGAGCTAGTTAATGTTCTTTATCACAGTTTTGACTGACATTTGAGCAAAGGCAAAGAAAACTATTCTGACCCTTATGCAATCAAGCAAATACTCCAAACTGGAGATATGATCCAAGTACTCACTCTTCCTCCGAGAAAAACCAACCAAGGCTCTGAATACATCGGATTTGATATTTCTACTTATGTACTCTTTATGAACGAGGATAACTGAAGATAATTATCCAGATATTTTACGAAGGTATTTTTGATTACTCTTCAACCTTCCAAAAGCATATGATAAGTTTTGTTTGCATTTTCGAGCAATAAGTCTGTTCAAAAGTGTCACTGGATAGCTATACTTGTTTTCAGATGATGTAAGATTTTTGATATTGACTGCAGTTTTTCTCTCCAAATTAAAAAATGCCTCGGATAGTCTGTGCCGAATCATTCTATCAACCAATGTAAGCTTTTCTACTCTAGGTCTTCTACTGACAAAGATTCTTATGAATGCTTTTCTGATCGCAAGTGAATTGAGCTTACGCTATAAATGATTGAGGGGTTTGATAAAGCTTTTGATATTGTCTTACAATGTTCTCTTGGGAATGCCCCTACCTTTGTAGAAGTAGTTGGTGACATAGTCGATGTTGAATTGCATCATTTTTTATTCAAAGATATTAATTTAATAAAACTAACTCACCAATAATTCACATGTTTGCTTGAAAAAGATGTTTCATCTCTTCCTCATCTTGAAAAACTATTTAGCAATTTTCATAATTGTAAGAATGCAAAGGAGTTTAAAACGATCACTGTTCAGTATACATATGTGTCAGAAGGGGCGACGAAACCGGGAGGAGGAAGTCCAGTCTGGGGGTCAGTTCCCTTGGCTCTTCTGAAGAGCAAAATGTGGGGTTCTGGCTTGTGCATTTCATAATGAGCCCATCCTCTTGATTGCTGTACACCGACTGATCTCCATTCCTGAATCGATGAATTCTTTACGTTTTCGGTGAGGAGTCTTCCTCTGGGGAGTCTTTTGTAGACATCTCGAGGCAAGATGACGTGACGATACTCGTAGTAATCGTCGCAGTACTTGTCTGAGTACTCGATTTCGTCTGGGTAGTGAGGCATTTGAATTCCTAACGAAATTATAATAGCAATGCTATTAGAGTTGGGCATTAAAATTGATTTGAATAATATTTAAAATGTCGCGCAGATACGACTCGAGAACCACCACTTTCACCCCTGACGGCCGCCTCCAACAAATCTAATACGCTGTCGAGGCCATCAACAAAACAGGATCTGCTATCGGTATCACCAGACTTACTCAGGTATCGTCACCAAAGAGGGTGTCGTCCTTGCAACCTAGAAGCACGAGGCCTCTTTCTTGCTTGAGCAGAGCAAAGTCTCAGAAAAGATATACGCTATCGACAAACATCTGTATTGTGTTGTTTCTGGCTTGTCAGCTGATGCCAACTACCTAATCAATTTGCTGAGAGAGTACGCCCAGGTATAAGAATATCTATTCAGAACCACAGAGTCAAATTCAGATCCAGTATTCCAATTGAGGAGATCGTGGTTTACATCTGCGATATCAAGCAGTACTACACCCAAATCGGTGGATCCAGACCCTTTGGAGCTGCTTTCCTTTTCGCAGGATACGATAAACATGGAAAGTTCCAGCTCTACTCCACTGACCCTTCAGGCAACTATGCTGGATGGAAGGCCACTGCCATCGGAAGCAATCACATTGCTGCCAACTCATTCCTCAAACAGGAATACAAGGAAGACCTCAACTTGGAGGAAGGACTAGGATTTGCTCTCAAGACCTTGGTTAAGACTATGGAAACTACTACTCCCTCTGCCAAGAAGATCGAGCTAGTTTCGATTTCATTTAACATGGAAGAACAGATCCAGGGCATCACTGTGAGTGAAGAACGCATCAAGGATCTGTTGAAGGCCAATGGACTGAGTGCCGCTGAATAGAAGAAAGACGAATGATTATGATGGTTATTGACTGAATCATATGTAGAATTTAAGCACCTTATCGAATATTGCTAACAGCTCCTTATCAGCTTGATTACCTTCGAAGGCTTTGATTTGAATGGCAAAAGGATAGTTTTTTTCAATTGACAGGGAGTTATCGTCCACCAAGATCATTTCCTGCTTGCTTCTGATGAGCTTCTTGATATGTTTCAAGTCTTTCACAATGACTCCTCCATCTTTCTTGCACGACTCTCGATAAAAGCGCTTAGTGATGAGGTTTTCTGGGTCAATAATATTAAGAACGGCGTCCGCATATTTTTTCTACCCTGCAGTATAGACATAAACTGTGAAGATTTCAGCAACAGTCTTGAGAAAGTGTTTGGCTAAAGGACGAGGCTCAATGTACATTGTTTATCCTTTGAACTAAATCTAGGAAGCTGTACCTGAGTGGTCAAGTAGTTGGAGTGATCAGGGCTGGTGCTTCTCCGAGTGTAGACCAATGTTTCGTCCATATCGAGTACGAGCGCGATCTTCTTCTTGTAAGCTTTTTCTTGGATCTGCTTAGGAATGACGAAGGGGTTTTCCTGAGTGACCCAACTATAGAAATAGTTTTTGAGCTGAGTAAAGCAAATTGTACGGTGGTGAGGAACAGAAATTGGACTAGAAAGTTATTTTCCCACTTGATAAGCTCCTTCTCGGGCATGAGTTTGCGACTGGCGTTCACAACAACCTCCTTGATGAACATTTTGTATTGTTCTGATAATAATATAAATTCCTCCCATATTCCACGTTCAATCAATTAAATTACAGTTATGGTATGATAAAGACAGTAGGCATCAAGAGAAGGATATCCTTTCATCTTTCGCACTTGCACTTGCAGTTGGCCACAGGGCAACGTTTTTCTGAGTGCTCCATCCACTTCATGATGTGCTCGAAGTGCCCACCGTGAAAACACTTGGGGCACCACACTAAAGCATTATCAAGGCACTCTCCACCGTTTCTCTCTTTGATATTTGGATTTGTTTGTTTCATATCCTCAGCATAGCCATTGTAGACTGTAATCGGGAAGAGGCAGACACAACATTTTGGTAGCATCTCCATGCAGTCAAGGCAATATCTAACCTGGTTGCGAGGATCTTTCGAATAAATGTTATTTCCCTTCATTCTGGGTTGTCTTTTGGACTTGTCGTAGTTTATTCTTTTTGAGATGGAGAGCAAACATTGATTGGCTTTGCAATGAATGCAGTTGAATTTAAATGTTTTATTCATGGTCTTCTTTTTTCTGTCGACTTCGATTGTGATACACTTTTTATCGAATTTGTGCTTGGATATGCCGGAGTCAATGTTGACCAGGAGAAATTCATAATCCTTGATGATTTTATTGTAAAAGGCTAACTTAGCGTTGGTGTCCTTCGAGCTAAATTTTATTTTACTTTCCTCCAGCAAGATCCTTAGCAAGACACATATGATTGCGACTTTCTGAATTTCGTTAGTTTCGTCCAGATAGTTCTGAATAATCATTTCAGACTCCTTCCTAAAACCATATAGAACAATTTATTCGAGGTTAGGCTTTCGAGTGTGATCCTCAAGTATTTTCTTCTTCAGCAGCTAAAAGTCCTCATTTCGATAGAATCTTTTAGCGTAGAAAAATTTGTCTACGATGGAAAGGTCTTATCTGAGAATGCTGGCATTATTGTAGTCTTTGACGAAGTTGTCCTATCTGTTGCTCAGAAATACAGCAATGGAGTAGTATATACTGTTTTTGAATGTGTTCTTGATGAAGTCAAAATAGCTTATGGCAAACAGTAACTGTTGCTTGATTTCATTAATCTTGATGTTGAAGTCTTTCTCCTATCGCTTGTTGCTGTGCTCACTCTCTAACTTTATCTGAAACTATTTCCGGTCTACGAACTTCTATTTCAGCTACTCGTTTCCAATAAAGGCTGTGAAAATATCAATGAAGATCCTGAGGCCTACTTCGATACTATTGACTTATTCATCGTCGGGGTAAGCCTCTTTTATTGCCTCAAGGGTCTCAGGTATGTCTGGGAACCTAAAGGACCAGACTTGTTTGAGAAGCACAAGGTATATATCCTTTTAGTCTTGCTCTGACAGATCGATGTTGTTTTCCACCCAGTGAAAGAAAGTGTATCTTTTGAGAGGCTTTTACTAGAGCTTGTAATAGAACAATCCTTGAGAAGCATAGTTGATCAACTTTTTATAGAGGTCCTCCCCGATAATGTCAATAAACTATGCGTTTACATCGATATCTGTGGGGACATCCATGCTCTTGATAAGAATTTGGTTGTTCTCGACTGTCATCAAGGAGTTGAAATAAAAATTAGTCAGAGCTTCTCCTTTGGGTGCCACTTTTTCAGCCTCATTCCCGATCAGCTGAGCAATAGTTATGCTTTCAGGGATATCAAATTCCTCTTTCTCAGTTCCCATATAGATTTCAATGAGCGAGAATAGATCTACTTCGTCGAGATAGGGAAAGGTTAATCTGATTAGCCGGGTTAACTATTGAGTGCTTATCGATTTTTCTTTCTCTTTATCCTTCAGGATTTACAATAACTCGTTCATCTTTATAATTAGTTCTAAATGAAAAATCATAACCGCCAAACAAGCCAATAGCTGAAAATATTCAAGCATACCACTATGGAAGTAGCTCCCTATCGGTTCGAGATGGTTGCTAAAAATTTTAGAAAAAAGGGAAGTCCCTATGAGCCAGGAATCAACAGCTCCACCAATATTACTAAGCATTTCTAGCTCCAAAGAAGAACATAAACCAAGGGTTCTCCTGTGAGATCGGAGAGTAAAACTAAAACAGGTCGAAAAAGATCGTTATAAAAATTCATCAGCAACCACCGAGTGTCAGAAAGAGCCAGTATTAATAATCACAACACTACTTCCATTACGCTAAGCACCAGGTCTAAGCTCATGAAAATTACAAGTATCCTCTGTGGGGCTATTGCTGGCACCAGCAAGGATATGATGTCCTAAGTCTATCACCGCTACGACTAGTTCATTGCCCTTTCGAAAGAATGGAAACAACTTGGTATTTTTGATGAAGCTGATCAATTCATACTACTCCTGGTGGAGAACTACCTGAGAACGATTGAGACTTTGCTGGGGTAGACTTGCAGTAAAATGAACCTGCAGCTCTAAAGATACTAAACAGTCATCGATGCCCTCCATGATGAAAATGAAAAGATGAGGGAGTAAATTCAATAGTTCCAGTAGATTGAAAAGATGATTCTTCCGGTCAGATAGAAGTTGATGGAAGAGTATGAGAAAAGTCAATGGAGTACCTTTATTTTGAATAGTTTGGCCCTTCAATCTTTTGATCTATAAAATTTCATCAAAGAAATACCACTTTATCAAAAGTGGGCCGACCCATCAGCTCATGAGCGGCTAAAATTGAGAAAGTAGTTAGAAGGGCAATTCATCGAGAAACAATCAACTTCTAATGTCTTAGGGTAGATGAAATCAAAAAGCGAGTGGTTTCGATTCGATAGCCTAGACAGAGATAATCCAGATTATTTTTAAATTTGAGCTCAAGTTTTAAGAGACAATAATTATGATGTATAAGATACTTTTTTTGGCAATTTGTGAAAGTATGATACTTCATCAGATATATTTGCTTGCAATTGATTAAATTAAGGCTGGTTGAGTTCAGGCCAGCTAAGGCTACCTTAATAATTATATGAACGAGCGAAGAATCTCCAGAAGGATCTACTCCAACTGCCCATCGATCACCAACATCTATACTCCCAAACACTACAACGCCAACTACAGGTCCAAAATACCCTTGCCATCCTCAGAAAAATAGAATCGACCCAGAACATATCATGCTCCTTTATCAACAACTTGCCCAACCTTGAGCCATAATAAGACTTTAACCTTGAAATTAATAAGATTCAAGAGGCTGTCAGTGAGCAACTAGAGGAGCATGACAGTTTTCTTGAGGCGGAAGATGAAAATGAAGAAATGCCAATGGATAGAAACATCATGAAAAGAGAAGCATAAATAAAGTAGGAATAGGCTGCAATTAAAATGGGAGGCCCAAAGATGACAGTCAGGAACATTTTGGAGGACGTTTACTTCTTGGAGAGTTTGAATGACTTTATAATGGGAAAGCCGGCATCCAGGAAATAGATCCCTGAGACTGACTCCATCATCCAAGGGTGATTGCTTTTTTGT
>Ga0100385_1002208_pt1 | contig 18586 bp, 9 predicted proteins | sample CryGeymeta201509_FD_81543 | JGI IMG/M metagenome (GOLD analysis project Ga0100385, IMG submission 81543) | Groundwater microbial communities from Crystal Geyser aquifers in Utah, USA - Crystal Geyser metaG 2015-09 | ecosystem: Environmental > Aquatic > Deep subsurface > Groundwater | place: USA... | reverse complement strand
GTTAAAATGAATGTTGAAGAAGCAATTGCTTCATCAAATACTGTGATTTTAGACGCAAGAACACGTCCAGAGTATATGAAAGCTCATATCAAAGGTTCTTTACATACTCCTTTTGATAAATCATACAATACTGTTGCAGGTTCTTATGTAACTCCAGAAGAAAATGTAATTCTATTTATTGATGCAGAGAATGTAGAAATCGCAGTTCGTGATTTAGTTCGTGTTGGCGTTGATAATATAATCGGTTTTGTAACATTAGCAGATGTAAACACTTATTTGCAAAATAACGAGTCTTCAAAAATCGAAGTCATTCATTTTGGCGATTTAGATGCTTGGGTAAGCAAAGGATATCAAGTTCTTGATGTTCGCAAGAAAACAGAATTTGATGTTGATTCTATTCCTGGAGCATTAAATTTTGCTCATGTTCGTCTTGCAAAAAATTTGGATAAACTTCCAAAAGACAAAAATTATGTAGTCCATTGTCAAGCTGGCGCAAGAGCTGGAGCTGCTGCAAGTTATCTTGAAGCAAATGGCTATAACGTTGTAGCTGTTGATGATGCTTTCGAGACCTATCAAATGTTAAGGGAAGAAGTAGCGAGTTAAACTATTCCAGTGAAACTTCATAGGTAAAGAGAAGCCTGATCACGAAAACGGTCAGGCTTTTTTTATTTAATTCGGACCAAATCTTTAGTAATTAATAACTTCTTAATTCTTAAATAAAACTAAGAGTGTCTAATATTGCGCTAACTTTACAAAGTGAATGGTAAAAAAACTTGGTTATTGCATACGATATAAAAGGTTGTAAACTGAAAAACCGTTTATTTGTTTTAAATCAATACTTTTTTCAAAAAATGAGCAAAAAGTGATTTGTTGTCAAGTCATGCTTGAGCTGCAGTAAGGGGTTATTTACAAACGAAAGGTTTTAATATGGTAATAAAAGATCTTCCATGTCAGTTTTACGAATGCCAATATGGTATATAATTATGTACCCATGCTTAAAAAAAATGGTAAATTAGGAAATATGTTAAGCCATTTTTGTTTGAAAAAACTGACTAAAAAGGATCTAGTTGCTTAAAAAATACACCAATTATGGTATGTATTTATTCATTCTACATAATTACTTTTTTTTAGTCCTAAATTTCAATTAATAAAAGGTGATACACTGTGCAGAAATTATTTATTATGATTTTGATAGTTTTTATTCATCAATCGACAATGGCACAAACTGCAGGTCTATTAGATGATGATTTTTTAGAACACAGTTTTCAGATTAATTATGGGCGGTCTTCTTATACTGGAGGCTCCTCATTTATGGGAATTGGTTTAACCGCTCATTCATTTTCATTTGATTCAGATTTACATTTTAGTTATGAAAATTATTTGTTGAATGAACTTACTTATGCTTTAATTAGTGGAAATTTTGATTATTTAAATCGGGATACTCCTATTATCACTCACGGCTTAATGGGAGATGCTAGTTTTAGGTGGTCTGTTTTTCATCCGACTAATGCTTCAGTTGTAAGTGCAGGATTTGCAGTTTCAAATTATTATATATCAGGATTAAGTAATCTAATTAGTGGAAATTATTTAACAGCTGGACTTTCGATAGGTTTTAATTATGCAATAATAGAGAACTTGGCTCTATTTACACGAGTTCAGGTTTCTAAAGCGTATTATGGTAAAAGCTCATATAATGTTGAAGTGAAACTAAAGCCCTTAATAACTGAAATTCAAGCTATTCTAAAATGGAATAGATTTTCTGTCGATTATGGTATTATAATGATAGATGGAAAGTCGCATGACAATTTACGAGTAGGTATTTGGTTCAGTTTATTTTAAGTATACATTCATAATAAAGGATCATGAAATTCTTGTACTTCAAAGTGAATTAATCTTTGTCAGTTCTCGTTTAGTATGAAATTTGGATAAATTTCAAAAACAAAAAATATGTAGTTAATTATCAGGCTGGCTGAAGAACTGGGGCTACACTAAGTAATATTAAAGCAAATTGTTATATCGTTGAAGCTGTTGATAATACACCCGAGACTTTTAAAATGTAAAGGAAATAAGTAGCTAAATCATCCCTGTGAAATTTCATGTGTAAAAAAAGCCTGATTACTAAAACGATCAGGCTTTTTCATTGAGCTTGGGTAATCTTTTCTCAAGTTCTCTTTTCGTTAGTAAATAATTTAAAAGAGATTTAGAAAAAAATTAATTATCTATTTCTTCCATATTTCTCGTGGCTAGAAACCCAATCTAGAGAAGAAATGGCTGCACCAAGAGAAACTTCACCAGCAAGTGCTACTGCTGCAACAATTTCAGCAAGTTTTTTTGCGCGATCTCTACCATAGCAATCCATAACTTGTAGGCACTCTTTCTGAGTTCCAAGGCCAGTTCCTCCGCCATAAGTCGCTACAATAAGTGATGGAATAGTAATTGAAATGTATAAATCTTCGTTAGGTAATAATTCCGTATAAATTATTGCGGCTGAAGACTCAGACACGTTCGCAACATCTTGGCCTGTAGCAATAAACATGGCGGTTATAGCATTGGGAGAATGAGCGCCATTATTATTTGCACCAGAGAAAAATGCTCCAATAGTTGAAACACTCCAGTGATAATGCAAGGACTTTGGATCAACACGCATTACTTTTTCCAATACTTCTTTTTTAAGAACACATTCTGCGGTTACTCGTTTACCGCGAGTTCTCATAATATTTACTTGCGAAGCTTTTTTATCTGTTGCAAAGTTAGACTCTAAATAGAATCTTCTGATAGTTTTGTGTGGATAATTATCCAAAATCCAAGAACACGCCGCAAATGTTGCTCTTCCTACCATATTTTGCCCTGCGGCATCACCTGTACTGTAATTAAAACGTAGATAGACAAATTTATTCGAGAAAAAAGGGTCGATATAGAGCAATTTTGCAATAGAAGATGTTCCTTCGGCTTCTTCTCTAACTTTTACCATAACCTCTGGGCTATTTAACCAAAATTGAAAATCTCGTCCTTCTCTGGCATTATCAAAAATGAACACTGGTGCTCGTTGCATACAATCTTCAACAACCGTTGTTAAAGCACCACCGCACAAGTTAATAGCTTTAATTCCTCGATTGTACGAAGCTACTAAGGTGCCTTCTGTTGTTGCCATTGGAACTAAAAACTCACCAGATGCATACTCACCATTTACCTGTATTGGACCCGCAAAACCGAGAGGAATCTGAGAAACACCGCTAAAATTTTCAATATTACCTGGTAAAGTGAGAGGGTCAATGGAATATTTATCGGTGTGTTTAAATTTAACTCCAGAATATTTTGAAACAAATTCTTGTCTTTTCTTAATTATTTCGGGACTGTAATCATTTTCTTTATCATAAGGAATTCTTACACGTTCTTCACTGTCTTCTGAAATGGAATCATCAACCTTGAGTGTGAATTTCCCAAACCCATCGGTAACAAAAGAAATCTCAATCTCATGCTTACCTTCATCTAAATGTGGAATTGCCATGAATACATCAACGACTTGTTTTAATGGAAAATCAACGGGACTTACAGCTGCAATTTGTTGCATTTTGTATTCTATTCCGTTAATATTTAAATGAACGGCATCATTTGGAATAGATTTTTTATCAATTTTTAAATCACTTACACCGACTAATTTAACATCACTTAGTCTATTTTTTAAACTATAATACACACCACCGTTTGTATTCTTTAAACTGCTGTAAGTATAAAGCTGACGCAAAATCAGACTTGGAATTTTCATGAACATGTTTACCTCTTTTGTTGTTTTGAAAGCGCTTTTCGGGGATAATCTAATTAATACCTAGTATGCACGCAAATAAAGATTAAAAAAACCGTTTTTTTTCAATTTTATTGAATTTAGATTTTGAAAAACGACTAGGGTTCTGCATATTTAGAAAAATGTAAGCGGTTTCATTTTATTAAATCCCCATAGGAGGTGTTCGTATGAACATTTATAAAAAAACAGGTTGGTTCTTTGTTCTTTCATGTCTCAGTTTAAGTCCTTTTTTCTTTTCAAGTGTATCTGCACAGGATAACACTTTGGTTATTCGATATCTTCCACCAGATGAAGATGTTGGGTCTAGAAGTCAATATTATTATCAATTGCTAAAATTAGCTCTTGATAAAACGGTTGATTCTCATGGTGCTTATGAGTTAAAACCATCTACTAAAGCAATGAATCAACGAGATGCTTTAAAAGCAATGATGGCTGGTCAAGGTGTCGATGTGGTACATACAATGACCGATAAAACTCGTGAGCGTGTATTACTCCCAATTCGAATTCCTCTAGATAAAGGTTTAATTGGTGTTCGATTAATTATGGTAAATAAATCAGAACAAGATAAATTTTTGAATGTTAAGCAAACTAGCGACCTTAAACGATACACTTTTGGGCAAGGTCATGATTGGCCAGATACAGAAATCTTACGTTTTAATGATGTTAAAGTGAATACAGCGCCAGAGTATGGGCAATTATTCAAAATGCTACAAGCAAAAAACTTTGATGGATTTCCAAGGGCAGTGTTTGAAATTTGGGACGAAATTGAAAATCACAAAGATAAAAACCTTACTGTTGCTGAAGGTTTCTACATCTACTATCCAGCTGCTATGTACTTTTTTGTGAGAAAAGATATAAATGGTGCAGCGGTTGGTCGTAGATTGGAAGCTGGTTTAAAAATTGCTTTAAAAGATGGCTCGTTCGACAAATTGTTTAATACGGCAATGATGCCATATATTAACAAAGCGAAATTAAAAGAGCGGATTGGTATTAAATTAAAAAATCCATTATTGCCTGAGGAAACACCGCTTAGCGATTCTTCCTTGTGGTATCTGAATTTATAAAAACCATTAATAGGTTGGTTTGGTCTTAAGCCAGTACCCGGAAGGTACTGGCTTTTGTTTTTTAAAATTTCCTGTATTGTTATTAAAATGGTGATATTTTATATATATTGTTAAATGTTAACGTTAACATTTAATATAAGGCAATTTAGCATGGCTACTCTAATTAAGGCACAACGGCAAATTTTTATAGCTCTACTCCTAACTGTAACTAATTTTTTATCAATCAGTTATGCCCAAACTCCTTCACCACTTATTGTACGATATTTACCATCAATTAACGATGATGTTTATTCTAGTAATCAATACTATCATAACTTGTTAAAATTGGCTCTTGATAAAACGGTTGCTACTTACGGATCCTATCAACTTGAACCTGCACCAGCTGCAAAAACGGTACTAGATGCCATGAAATTAATGATGCAGAATTCAGGTATTGATATTGTTCATACCAATACAGATAAAACTCGAGAGCGAGTATTACTTCCAATTCGAATTCCACTTGATAAAGGATTAATTGGAGTTCGGTTAGTAATGATAAATGATAAAGACAATGATAAATTTAAAGGTGTAAAAGAGTTTAATGATCTTAAAAAATTTAAATTTGGACAAGGTGATTTTTGGCCAGATACTGAAATACTAAAATTTAACAACTTGTCTGTACATTCAACTAAAGAATACAGTGATTTATTCGATCAATTAAACAAAGGAACTTTTCAAGGTTTTCCAAGAGCCGTTTTTGAAATATGGGATGAGATTAAAGATAGGCCGGGCAAAAATTTAGCTATTGCAGATAGTTTTTATATTTATTACCCAGCAGCAATATATTTCTTTGTTAGAAAAGATTCTAACGGAGTGTTACTTGCAAAAAGAATTGAAGAAGGTCTCTTAATGGCAATTGAAGACGGTTCGTTTGATAAATTATTTTCAGTAGCTATGAAAAGTTATTTAGATAAAGCAAATCTAAATAATAGAGTCGGAATTAAATTAAGAAATCCTCTTTTATCTGATGAAACTCCATTAGACAATCCACTGTTGTGGTATCTGAAAAATTAAATTAAATAAGTACACTTGTTAAAGCTGATTAATTTATTTGATCAGCTTTTTACTTTCCGATACAGAAGCGTGAAAAAATGGAATCAAGAATGTCTTCGTTTGTTATTTCACCAGTAATAGTGCCTAGGAAATGCAAGGCAGAGCGGAGATTTATAGCCAAAAAATCGCCACTTTCTCCTTGTTGAATCATATTTAAGGCTTCTAGTACACTTTCTTGCGTTTTTTCTAAAGCGTCTTTGTGTCGGCTTGAGGTAATGAGCAGAGATTTTGCATCGTAATGTTTATTCTCTAAAGCTTTTTCTTTCATTAGTGATTTTAAAGCTTGAATATGCGTACCGTTTTTGGCAGAAATTTTTAAATCAAAGGATAAATTTGATTCATCAGATCCCGGCAAATCTGATTTCGTTCCGATAACCAAAAGAGGCGATTCTACAAGTTTTTTCATTTCTTCAAACGCAAGTTTTTCTTCTTGATCAAGAACTGTCGATAAATCCTTTAGGTAAATGATTAGATCTGCTGAGTTAATGGCAGATTTTGATCTACGAACGCCTTCTGCTTCAATTAAATCTTTTGTTTCTCTGATTCCTGCTGTATCGATAAGTTTGAAAAGTAAGCCATCATGAGACCAATCTGCATCGATAGTATCTCGAGTTGTTCCAGCTATTTCTGTTACTATTGCACGTTCTTGCCCTAAAATGGTATTTAATAGAGTTGATTTTCCAGCATTTGGTGAGCCAACAAAAACGGTTTTAACCCCATCTTTTATAATCCGACCTGCTTCATAGGTTGCAAGTAATTCATCAATAGAGTTTGAAACTTCAGTTAATAAGTGAATTAACTGATCTCTATTGGCAAATTCAACATCTTCTTCAACGAAATCGAGTTCTAATTCAATCATTGCGGTTGCATCAATAATTTGTTGCCGAAAATTAGAAACCATTTTTCCTAATTCTCCACTAAGTTGCTGATTGGCAGCTTCAACAGCTTTTTTTGATTTAGCATGAATTAAGTCTGCAACCGCTTCAGCTTGAGAGAGTTCTAATTTTCCATTTAAAAATGCTCTGTACGTAAATTCACCCGGTTCGGCAGATCGAGCTCCTGTTTTCAAAATAGTTTCTAAAACGGTTTGAGTTACTAAAACTCCACCATGACAAGAGATTTCGACAGTATCTTCACCTGTGTAAGATCGTGGTGATTTAAATAAAGTAAGAACAACTTCATCGATAATTACACCATTGGAATTGCGGATTTTACCAAAATGAGCAGTGTGACTTTGCTGTTCAGAAATTTTTTTTCCAAAGAAACATTTTTCTGTTAAAGTTATTGCATTACTACCCGATAACCTGATTACGGATATTCCGCCTTCACCAATAGGCGTGGCAATGGCAGCAATTGTTTCAAGTTGATTAATCATTAGATATTATATTAAAATATTTTAAAATCAATTTAAGTTAAGCAATTAAGAAGTATATTATATCGGATAACAGAGTTCAGTACAGTTCAGACGTCAAGTCAAGTAGTAGAGTAGAGTTCAAGGCGTCGGCTTTCAAAAGAGTTCAAATAGGATAAAACAATGGAAAACTTTAACATAAAATTCCAACAATTGTCTTTTTATAAAGACTTTAGTAAACAAAGTAAATCACTACTTTGGATGAAAAGTGTCTTAACGCTACTATTTTTTTTGGTCTTGGTGCCAAGTAATTCAATTGTTCAAGCGCAGACGTTTAATTCTTTGTCTCAAACGCAATTACAAACGAATTTTTATTCGGGTTATACGCTGACATTTACAATTAAGAACGGCACCAAATATGATATTGGAATAGATGCTTTCACAATTACTTTCCCCGCAGGCTATACTGTTCCTGCTACAATAGCAACATCATCTATTTTAGTAAATAATGGAACTGATGGTGGTGCTCCGACTAGTGTTGTTGTTACAGGTCAAGATGTTACAATTTATACACCTGTTACATTTAACGCACCAGCCGGGATAAAAAACGGTACTATTACCATTTATGCATCTGCGAAAATTAAAAACCCTGAAACCGCTGGTACATATAATATTTCATTTGATGGAAGCGTAGAACCTGCATATTCGCCATTGTCTCGGTCAAGTGCAATTGTTGCATCTACTACACAAATTTCAACACCTTCAGTATCTCCAAATACTTCAGTAGAAAATAGGTCAGCTCAGTATAATATTTCATTTACTACTGGTCAGGGTGGGTTTTTAAGTACAAGTGCAACTGTAACAGTTGTATTTCCGTCGGGAACAACTGTCCCAGAGGGTGCAATTTCTGGAGTTACTATGAATAATGCATCAACTGATGCTGTAGGGTCTAGTGCATCGAGAACGGTAACAATTGCTGTACCAGTAAATATTGATAATTCGGCTAGTGTTCAGATTGTAATTGGTCGATCTGCAGGATTAAAAAATCCAACATCGGGATCTTATACATTGGATGTTAATACCTCGAGTGAAACAACTCCAGTAACTTCGTCAAGCTATAGCATTAGCTCTGCAGATAATCTTTCTTTTAGTGATATCTCAGTTAGTAATGATACTGTAAATGCAACAGCTACATATACTGTTGATTTTGTTGTAAGTAATTCTGGAGCTCTAAGTCCTTCGTTTTCAGATGAAATTTCATTGAAGTTTCCATCAGAAATAATTTTGCCAGCAAGTGCATTAGGAACTGATGTTGTGTTTACAAATTTAACATCAGGTTTTAGTGGTTCACCTAGTTTTGTAACAATAGATGCTGATTCAATGTATTTTCCAGTACCAATTGTTGTTGACAGTTTAGATGAGGTCAGAGTTGAATTTTCATCAGGTTTAAATATTTTAAATGCTGCTTTTCCAGCATCATACATTTTGTCGGCAGCTACGTATGAAACTGATGGTACTCCAATTGATGAAGAAACAAATTCAAATCCATTTGCGATTGTAGTTTCTACATCATTGATTAGTAATATAATACCTACACTTTCTAGTTTTACAAATAGCGCAACAGGTGTTACTTATACTATATCTGCAAATACGGGCAAATATGGTAGATTAGTAGAGGATACTGAGATTGATATAGAGTTTCCAGCAACTACGACATTTAATTCTACCGGAGCAACAACTGCAACGGTTCAAGGAATTGCAGCTACCGTTGGAATACTTGGGCAAGTTGTAACCGTCACTGTTCCTGCTGGTGTAACTGTTAATAACTCAAGTTCTTTTACTGTAATTGTTACTAATATTGGAAACGCGACTTCTAATGGAGGGTACAGTTTAGTAATGAGCTCAACTCCTGAGCAAACAGGTGTTGCATCTGCAACCTATAATTTGGGTGCAAGTGCAGTTACCACTGTTACTGTAAGTTCTGTTACACCGAGTACTGTAAATACTGCAGCTGCGTATACAATCGCGATTACTGGTGCATCAAAGTTGAATGCAGGCTCCAAAAATAATCAAGCAATTACTGTAGTTTTTCCAGATGGAACAGATTTGCCGGCAACCATAGCAACAGGAAATGTTACTTTAAATGGTGGAGCAACAGTTTCTGGTGTTACTGTAGATCAATCAACTAGAACAGTGGTTATTACAGTTTCAACAAATAATTATACGCCATCAAGTGTTGTCTTTGCTGCAGCTGCTGCTATAAAAAATCCTCCAATTGTTAAAACAGGGTATTATACATTATCACTTAGCACTTCTGAAAACGCTGTTTCAAAAACGTCTGGAACCTATAACATTACTGCAAATACTACTTCACCAGTTACAAACAGTGTATCAGTTGTGTCATCTGCTGTCGATGTAAATGCTCAATATACAATTGCATTTACACCTGGAACTGCCGGAAAGTTAGTTGGTGGAATTCCTGCAGGTTCAAGTACAGTTGATGTGAAATTCCCAACTGAAGTTATTGTGCCTGCTACAATGAATAAATCTAATGTAAAGTTGAATAACACTACCGTTGAGAGTGTTTCTATTCTTTCTCCAGGTGCTAGTGGACGTGTTCAAATAACTGTAGCAAATGGGCAAACATTACCAGCTTCTACTCAAGCTAATATTAGTTTTTCTTCAGCAGCTGGGTTAGTAAACGGTTCAACGCCAGGTACATATACTGTTCAAGTTGCTACATCGTCTGAAACAACCTTATCTACTGGGATTGATAACTTAACCTTGACTGATGCGCCAAATTTATCAGTAAATAGTATTTCTGTATCTCCAAATGTTGTAAACTCTAGTGCTTCTTATAGCTTAAATGTATTAATTGGAGACACTGTTAAAGTAGGCGATACTATAACACTAACATTTCCAACTAATGTATACCTACCGACTCCATTTTCAAAAAACTATATTATTGTTGATGGAACGAGTCCTAGTTCAAACCCAACTGTTTCTAGTAATCAGTTAATTATTACTTCTCCAAAACAACTAGTTGCGGGTAATTCTTATAGTATTCAAATAAGTTCACTTGCTGGTGTTTTAAATCCACAAGCGACAGGTTCGAGTTATGTGGTTGGAATATCAACAACACATGAAACTAATGTTGATTCGCCAACCTATAGTATTATTGCAACTACTACAACTGTAAGCACACCTACAGTAACACTTAGTAATCCTGCAACTTCTGGATCAGGCGGGACAAATGTATCTTATACAATTAACTTTAATTCAGGAACAAACGGTAGATTAATTTCAGGTACTAGTACAATTACAATTAGATTTAATGCTTCTACAACCTTTGGAACAGTAACGACAACCGTAGATGGAAACGCAGCTAGTTTTGTAAGATCAGGACAAGATGTTACCATAACCGTACCAATTGCAGCTACTATCAACAATTCTGATGGTGTTGTAGTCGTGGTTAATGGAGTTACAAACCCTGCAACTCAGGCAAATTACACTTTACAAGTGAATACCTCAGTTGAAACTACCTATAACACTTCTAGTAGCTATACTATTAATAATCAACCACCGGTTACCATTAGTTCTTTTGCAATGGTAGATAATGTTGTAAATGCGGTTACTGATTACACGATTAACTTAACTGGCATTACCGTTGCATTAACCGCAACTACAGGAACGATTACAGTTACATTCCCAACAGGCTCTGTTATTCCTGTTAGTGTTGCTACATCGAATGTAACTGTAAATGTAAATGGCGGTGGAGCTGTTAACGCAACAGCAGTAGTTCTTAACTTATTAAATCGTACCGTTAGAATAACTACACCGACTCTTATCAGTATAGGTAACCCTGTAGAAATAGTAATTGCCTCTGGTTCTGGAATTTCAAATCCTAAAGAACCTGGATTATATAAATGGTCTGTGAATACAAGTGGACAGCAAGTAAATGCTGAAACAGCAGATCAGACTTTAGTTGCATCTACCGCAACAAGTATTTCAGGTTTAAATGTTGTTGCTAGTCCTCAATTACAAAATACTCCAGTAACATGGACTTGGACGTTCACAACTGGCGCTAGAGGTGCTTTACAAGCGGGTTCTGGTAAAATCTATTTAGACTTTGATCAATCAGTTTTCACACTCGATCCGATGCCTCTTACTACAATGAGAATAATGAATTCAATTGTACCGGCTTATACCTTAAATGGTTCAGTACTTGAACTCACCGTTCCTTCCGATGTTACAATTACGAATAATTTTCCAGTAGAAGTTGTAATTACTTCTTCTGCTGGTATTCAAGCGGCTCCTGATTTAACTCCTGCTCCTGCCTTAAGAAAAGGCGCTTCTTCAGGTAAAGCTCCATCGATTGCAGCAACAAATGACTATTCTGCAAATACAAGCTCAGAAACGAATCAGGATATTTTTGTTGGAAATCCATTACCTGTTGAATTAAGTTCGTTTTCAGTAGAACTTCAAAAAGAAACCATGAAACCTTTGTTAAGATGGACAACCGTAACAGAAAAAGAGAATTACGGATTCATTTTAGAAAGAACAAAATTAGAAGAGTCTGTTGGAGCGGAAACCACAGAATGGAAACAAATTGGTTTTGTTAAAGGTCAAGGATTCTCAACTGAAATAGCAGAATATCAGTTTACTGACAAACAGATTTCTGAAGCGGGTAATTATAAATATCGACTAGTTCAACAAGATTTTGATGGTACGATTACAATTGCATCCACCACTGAATTTTTATATGAGCAACCATCCATTGTTCAGTTACATCAGAATTATCCAAATCCGTTTAATCCAACAACCACGATTAGTTATGATATACCATTAAAACAAAAAGTGCAGTTGCGTATTTATGATATTATGGGACGTGTTGTTCAAACTTTAGTGAATGAAGAACAAGTTCCAGGTCGGTACTCGATTAACTATAATGCAATTGGCCTGTCTAGTGGAGTGTATTTTTTAAGACTTCAATCTCAAGGTGTAGATAAAGCCATGAAAATGACTCTACTAAAATAAATTCATTATCCTTTTGACAATCTATCCCGATTGTCGAACTCTGAAAAGGCAGTTCGCCGGAAGCGAACTGCCTTTTTTTTAAATTAGTTTTAGGAAAAAAAGGATAATTTTATGATTTACAAATTGTCTTTAGTTTATAGAATATGTAAGATTATTCGAGATTATTTAAAACTAACTTATTGAATTTAAATAGATTACATAATTTTGAATAATCAGATTTATCAATTTATGTAGTCTCATTTTATTAATCTAGACCGATAAAAAATGAGCTATTTATCGATAAAACAGACCCATTTGTCTATAATTTGATTTCATTTCAATACGAATACTTACTTTAGTTACGATATTATTTTTTACAGTGGAGTTAAGCGTGGAATCAAAAAAAATTCTGATAATCGATGACGATGAGCTTTCCTATTTCAGTATAAATTTAGCAGCGAGGTCCGAGTTTTTTGAGGTATTACCTCAAGCTGAAAACAGTTTAAAAGCCATTAAAGCTATTGAGGATAACCGTCCTGATGTCATTCTTATGGACGTGCGTCTTGATTCAGATTTAACAATAGTTGATAGCTCGTTATTTACAGATGGAATTGAATTTGCGCATTATTTAAATTCACGATACGAAATCCCGATAATTTTTATCACTGCTTTTAGTGATCTAGAAATGGTTTCCCGATCAATATCAAAAGATTTTTATGGAATTCTATCGAAGCCTGTAGATAAGGTAACTCTACAAACTGCATTATTATCAGCCCTTTTGCGTTTTCAACAAGATTCTGAAAAGCGTAAACAGGAATCAATGGTTAATATGTTTTTTGACCATAATATGTTTGGATATTTTTTAGCGACTTATCCTAGAGTTACAAATGTAGAACCATTTGACATTTATAAATTAATAGAAGAGACAACGATCATTCGTGTAAATGAGACTTTATTAAAACTTTTTGATTACACAAGAGAAGAACTAGTTTCACAGCCTATTAGCACACTATTCGATTTCTCGCAGATTAACTTGCAGCCAGTCTTAGCCACATTATCGGAAAGAGGAATTTATGAAGGCAAGATAAAACTCATGGCGCGAAATGGAAAAGAATTTATGGCTGATGTCCATTGCAAACGTGTAAATTATCTGGAAGGTAATAAGCAAGTTCTGTTGGGTATGATTAGGGATATAACCGAACAAGTAAAGGCTAAAGAAGAATTAGAAATGCTTGTTCCTGCCGTTGCAGATATTAAAGAATCAGTAATTGTAACCACTGCGGGTTTAGAAAAACTTGACCAAAAAATAATTTATGTAAATAAAGCAGCTTGTGATATCACAGGCTACACAAAAGAAGAGTTACTTGGGAAGTCACCTAGAATATTTCAGGGACCGCTGACGGATAGAAAAGTATTAGACGATTTAAAACATAATTTAAAACAAGGATTACCTTTTCAGGGAAGAAATATAAATTACAGAAAAGACAGATCCACTTATACGGTTGAATGGAATATTACCCCTGTTAAAAACGAAGATGGTGAAGTTGAGTTTTTTGTTTCTGTTCAGCGAGATATTTCTAAAGAGGTAAGTCTTGTTGAACGAATTGAACGTGATAAAGAATTGTTACAAGCGATGTTAAACAATTCAAGAATTGCAAAAATTCTAATAAATGAAAATGGCGATGTGCTCATAACAAATGAGTTTGCAAGAATTATCATCAAAAAGTTACATAGTCGAATTAATTCCAACTCTTATCTGAAAACGTTTAATCAGTTGTTCCCTGAAAAGTATCAGGAAAGTTTTAATACGGCTATTGAAAAAACTCGCCAATATACATTTACAAAACTTGAAATAGAGTTTCAATTCAACTCGCAAATACGTGTTTTTGAATTTACTTGTCGAAAAATTGGTGGCTCGGCAACCGTTAGCGATGTTCAATATCTATTAACAGGATTTGACATAACTGAAATAAAACGTGCAAATATGGAGCTTAAAGAAATGAATAAGCACCTAGAAGACATGGTTGAGGAAAGAACTAAAGAATATAAATTAGCCAAAGAAGAAGCTATTGAATTATCAAGGGTTAAAGATCAGTTCCTTGCGAATATGTCTCATGAAATACGCACACCAATAAATGGAATTCGTGGTATGGTTCACTTGCTTCAAGATACCTTGTTAAACGATATTCAAAGAGAATATTTAGATACGATAAAAGTTTCATCTGATAATTTGCTAATTATTATAAACGATATCCTTGATATTGAAAAAATAAAATCTGGAAAAATTAACCTAGAGCACAATCCATTCGAGTTAAATGATATATCACAGAACGTACAACGTCTTCTAGCAGTAAAAGCAAAAGAAAAAAAGATTTCCATTTATTTTGATACTTCTGGAGTCGATCAGGGATTACTTGTTGGCGATTCAGCAAGGATTCAGCAGGTTGTGCTTAATTTGGTTGAAAATGCGATTAAGTTTACTTCTCAAGGGAATGTTTTTATTCGAATAAAATCTAAAAAGTCTACCAATACCAGTAATTCAGACGTTCAAATTTCAGTATCTGACTCTGGTATTGGGATGAATAATGAGCAATTAAATAAAATATTTAATCCATTTGTGCAGGCAGATCCAAGTATTTCAAGACGCTTTGGTGGTACTGGGCTTGGTTTAAGTATCTCAAAAAGACTAATCGAATTAATGAATGGCTCTATACAGGTTCTTTCTGAAATTGGAAAAGGTTCTGAGTTTATAATTGATTTAAGTTTGCCAATTTGGAGTGGAGAAATACAAAAAGCATCTCATTCGAAAATTGAAGCCCTAGATTATTCAGACTATAACTTACTTCTAGTAGATGATAACAAAGTAAACTTACTTTTCTTAAAAAGGCTTTTAGATAAATGGAATTGTACTTCAGACTCCGTTGAGTCGGGTATGTTAGCTATTGATTTATTACGAAATAAAAAATATGATCTTGTATTTCTAGATATTCAAATGCCAGAAATGGATGGATATGAAGTAAGTTCTTTTGTTAGGAATGAACTCAAAATTAGCTCAACCGATATGCCAATTATCGCAATTACAGCCGATGTGTTATCAGATCAGTATTTAAAAATGGAAAGTTCAGGTATGAATGGAATGATAACAAAACCATTTGATCCTAAAGATATTAAGCACTCAATTGAAGAATGGATTGTTAAGAAGAGTGGCAAAATGGCAATGAGCACTAATAGTACTGAGCTAGCAAAAGGTCGGTTGTGTTTTGATGAATTAAATGATATGGCAGATGGCGATGAAGAATTTAAATTCAGCGTTTTAGATCAGTTTCATAAAGTTTTAGTAAACACGATTGAAACCTTGCCAATAGCAGTTGAATCTTTTGATGTTAAGCAAATACGCATGTTAGTACATCGTATTAAACCAAATGCTGGATATTTTGGTTTAAAAGAAATGGTTGATTTCTGCAAAGAAATAATGACTGAAACAGCGAAACTCAATTTTGATAAAGTAGCGGTTCTTGAGAGTTTAAAAAAACTATCAGAATATATGATTTTGGTTGAAATTGAAGTGCGTCAGGAATTACAAGAGGTAACAAAAACAGTATGATACACATTCCAGTAATCGCACATATAGAATCTGAAGACTTTGAATTACTTGCAAGTCAATTAATTAGCGAATTAACACTTATTCAAGTTGAAACAACCGATGAATTTATAATGAAAGTAATTTCATTGCCAGTTTGCATCGGTATCATCGATTGGAAACGTATTCAGCCAAATTACACAGCAGTATTGCCTGATTTACTGAATTCTCTTTCAGATGTTCGAATTTTAATAAAAGATCAAGATCACAATATAAATCCTGATTTATTTAATAAAACAACAACAAGTGTCTTAGCAGGAATTCCAAGTCATCAATTAGCAGAACCAATTAATAAATTGTATTTAGAAGTTGCGGCAGAACCTGTTAAAGAGTCTATAATCGATAACATTGACTCTTTGTTTGGTGAATTATCACAATGTCTTTTACAAATTAATAAAGATTCAAGATTCCCTAAGCTTCAATCCTTGTTAAGCGAACTAGATAGACTTTATTTAGAAGCAAAGCCACTATTAGATGGACTGCATCATATTCAAAATGAGCATGATAGAGCTGTAAAATTACCTTTTCCAATTAATGAAATTGTGCGATTTTATATTAACAGATATCAGCGCTTAAGTAATGGGCGGCTTGTATTTACTATGGATTCAAATTTAAAGTTTACGGAGAATATTATAGGGCCGTATTTGGGCTTATCAAATATTTTGGAGCTGTTATTTTGTTATTCATTAGCTCATACTGAGTATGGTTTCATTGGAATTAATATTGAATATAAAGAAATGAATGTCTTAGAAATTACCTTTTCCGATACAGGTGATGAACACCCGCATTCAATTATGTACAGAAATGGCCTCGAAAAAAGTTATGAGTTATTAGCAGCTTATTTGATTAGGCAATTAGGAGGGAATTTAATTATATCAACATCGGAGTTATCAGGTTTCGATATTAAGTTAACAATGAGTTGTAAGCTAATTGAAAGTCAACCAGTTTCGGGAAGAGTAAATAAGAATCATGATTCATTCTCTTACAGTTTATCACCTGTAATCGATATGAGTGAGCAGGAGTTACAAACTAATTACCGATTACTTTTAAAAGAAGTTTACGATTTACTTAAAGAAGACTATGTGCCAGAAAAAGCGATAGAATGGCGCAAGGTGTTACATAAAGCGTGGCCATCAGTTGCCATGATGGGAGAGAAACCTCTTACTGATAAATTAAAAACCCTGCATGGTTTAATAAAAAAAGAACCTACATCTGAGGTTATTTATTCTTATAGGGAACAAATTGTTGCCGAGCTAAATCATTTATTTTACTAAATAAAGGACTTGTATTATGTCGATTTTTCAAACAAAAAAAACAAATATCTTGCTAGTTGACGATTTTCAAAGTCAACGTAACATTACCAAATTATCGCTCCAATCATTAAACCTAAATGTAAATTATTTGGAAGCGGGGCAAGGAAAAGAAGCATTAGATATACTGGCAACAGAACTTATATCTGGGGTGATTACAGATTACGAAATGCCAATAATGAATGGGATTGAGCTCGTTCAGGAAATGCGAAGAAATCCGCGCCTCCGTTCAATTCCAACTGTGATGATTACGTCAATTAAGTCTACTGAAGAGTCAGCTCGTCAAGCCGGCGTTACAGTTTGGCTACACAAGCCTTATAGCCAAAATGACTTAAGAGTTGCAATACAAAATAATTTCCCAAAAGATATTCAGGCTCGCTCGTACAAAATATTATTAGTTGACGATGTTGAAATGCAAACGTCCATTTGGGAAAAATTACTTTCCATGCCCAATTTTACTTTCATTAAAGCCAATAGTGCACGCGAAGCATGGAATTGTTTAAAACAATATACTTTTGATGCTATGATAACAGATTATTTAATGCCTGATGTTGACGGAATGAGACTTATTAAAAAAGTTAAAGCAACACCACCATTTAATAAACTTCCAATTTTTGTTATTAGCCAAGATGAATCAGCGCCACAAATTGCTTCTGAATTGGGTGTAATTGCAGTTTTTGGAAAACCATTTAATCCAGCAGAGGTAAAAAATAAACTTCGTGAGGAATTGCTAAATGCATAAAACGAAATTGATGAGGTAGTACCGATCTTACTATTGAGATAGTTTTCAGTAGTAAGCTTATGTATTAACCTCCACATCAAAAAAATAGAACGGGTTGGTAGGGAACTGTCGCCCGTTTTTTTAATTATTTTTTTTCTAATTAATTGCCCTAGAATAGTTAAGCGACTATTCAGCTATGAAGATGACGTTTTTTTGTTTAACTTAAAATAAAACGAAGACTCAAAAAATATTCCTAATGAAGGATTACAATTGCGTAGTACTTGATGATGATTCCATTAGTTTGACTATAGTTTCTAAACTTTTGTCTGAACATGGTTCATTTAATTTACTTGGAACATTTCAAAATCCGGATGAAGCATTTGCCTTTTTATTGCAAAACAAAGTTGATTTATTGATTATTGATGTCGATTTGAATGGTGTTAATGGAATTGAATTACTTGGGCAGCTACCAAATAAAATTTCTGCAATTGTTATAAGTTCTTATGATGAGTATGCAATTCAGGCGTTTAATGCCTCTGTTCTAGACTATGTTCTAAAACCACTTCAAAAAATTCGTTTCTTTAAAGCAC
>Ga0100385_1002206_pt1 | contig 18597 bp, 17 predicted proteins | sample CryGeymeta201509_FD_81543 | JGI IMG/M metagenome (GOLD analysis project Ga0100385, IMG submission 81543) | Groundwater microbial communities from Crystal Geyser aquifers in Utah, USA - Crystal Geyser metaG 2015-09 | ecosystem: Environmental > Aquatic > Deep subsurface > Groundwater | place: USA... | reverse complement strand
TACCCATTAGTCATTACCCATTAGTCATTACCCATTAGTCATTACCCATGAGTCATTACCCATTAGTCATTACCCATTAGTCATTACCCATTAGTCATTACCCATTTCCCATGATCCAACCTACTGATCGCTACGCCCAACGCGGGGTCTCTTCCTCGAAATCCGAAGTCCATGCCGTGGTGGATCATCTCGACCGCGGGGTTTTTCCCGGTGCCTTTTGCAAGATCGGTCCGGACCTGCTGACCGGCGATCCGGCCAAGTGCAACATCATCCACTCGGACGGTTCGGGCACCAAGAGCACGCTCGCCTATCTGCACTACCGCGAGACAGGCGACCCGGCGGCCTTCCGCAAGACCGCCCAGGACAGCCTGGTGATGAACATCGACGACCTGCTCTGCGTGGGCGCGGTGGACGGCATCCTCATCTCCAGCACCGTCAACCGCAACGCCCGCGCCATCCCCGGCGAGGCACTGGCCCAGCTCATCTCCGGCACGGAGGACTTTCTCGCCACCCTGCGTGACTTCGGCGTAGGTGTGCACAGCGGCGGCGGCGAGACTGCCGATGTGGGCGACCTGACCGGCACCGTCACCGTCGATTCCTGTGCGGTGGTGGTGATGGACCGCGACCGCGTGATCGACAACGCCAACATCAAGCCCGGCCTCGCCATTGTCGGGCTGGCTTCCTCCGGCCAGGCGAGCTACGAAACTTTTGAAAACTCAGGCATCGGCAGCAACGGCCTGACCAGTGCCCGCCACGACCTGCTTTCGAAATATTACCTGGAGAAATACCCGGAAACCGCCGACGCCCGCACCGACCCCGGGTTCCTCTACTGCGGCCCCTACAAAATGAACGACCCGCTGCCCGATTCCAGCATGACCGTCGGCGAGGCCCTGCTCAGCCCCACCCGCACCTACGCCCCGGTCATCCAAAAGCTGCTGGCCGGGCACCGCGACCGCATTTACGGTATGGTGCACTGCTCCGGCGGCGGGCAAACCAAGTGCCTACGCTTCGGCACCGGTGTGCACCACATCAAGGACAACTTCCTGCCCGTGCCTCCTATTTTCAAGGCCATCCAGCAAGCCAGCGGCACCAGCGACGAGGAGATGTTCCGCGTCTATAACATGGGCCACCGCATGGAGATCTTCTGCGATCCCGCCGCCGCTGAGGCCATTATCGCCCAGAGCGAGTCCTTCGGTATTCCAGCTCAGGTCATTGGCCGCACCGAAGCCAGCCAGTGCGAGAATGGACAGAACCACATTACCATTCAGCACGAGGGCATAATACTGAAGTATGCGCTGAAGTGAAACCCTAAGCTTTTGACCGCCAGGCGAATGGCCTTTACCCCGGAGTTTGGCGGCTCCTACCGGCTACCATTCCGCGGGCAATACGACAACTGGCAGGAGGCAGTCCTATCTCGCACGGATTTTTAGCTTAAGAATGCGGGTTTAGAATTCGTAAACTGCGGACAGTGTCCAGCGATGGCCAAACAGGCTGATGCTGTCAGACAGCTCCGTTTCATAAGCGGCCCGCAGGCCCAAAGCCGGACCCAGCGGACGCAGCTCAAAGCCAAGTGCACCGGTGATGGTGTCCTCACCGCTACCACCGGGCAGGCTGCCCGCATCCACTCCGGAAAAGGGAGGTCCACGGTCGTCCTGCGCGAAATAACCATTGAGCTCTACGACGGGACTAAACCAATCGTTCAGGAAATAGTCCGCGTGCAGGTGCACCGTCACCATGTCGGAGTTCCCCAGTAGGCCGTCACTATCATCCACCGCGTAGAGATAGTTGATTACCGCACCCAGGTGCAGCTGGCCGAAGCCCTTGTTGGCCGAAAACCACAGCCGCAACTCATCCGTGTCCTGCAGCACCTCATCATCGCCCAGGCCCAATTCGTAACCGAGGCCCGCCGCCAGGTGGAAGTTATTCTTCCAATCCTGCAGGAAGGCCCACTTGAGGCCGGCACCGATGTCGTTGAAACCGTCGTTGCCACCCAGTCCGGCACCGGTATCATTACTGAAATCCGTTTGACCATCTTTGTAAGCAACCAGTTGCAGCGCATCAGTCAGCGCCAGGCGTGCCTGCACGGCCATCACCGTGACATCGCCGCCGATGGTGGAAAGACTGTGGTTCACATACCAGGCGCGGATATCTGTGGTCACGAACGAATCCTCATGAAAATAAGGACCGGTTAGAGGACGCACGAATTTTTCGTCCGCCGCCGGGGCTTGGCCCGAACCGCCAAACAGGACGAAGCCGCCCTGTGCATTTAAGCTGAATCCCGTAAGCAACAGGCCTAGGGTGAGGAATGACAGTTTTGTGTATTTCATGGATTGGAGGCTAATTAGCTATGCTTATATAAGATTTGGATTTCTAACTAAGGATTTATAAGAAACAAGATTATTTTCACACCACAGATCATTAAAACAGTCAAATCATTTTAGCGAAATTTGTTTCGCAAAATAAATGCCGCAATTTAGCGCTGCTGCGCATGAACAGCCGTGTGAGCCCGGGGGGCTGAGAAACAGCATCGTATTGGCTGCGATTTTTCTTCTTTCATCAGGATTCATCCTTAAGCATAGTATATTGATTCATTCATCCGCTATCCGCTATTCAAACATCCGTCATCATCTCCATGTCACTTTTTCTCGTCACCTTACTCACCGGACTCGCACTGCTCGCTTTTGGCGGGCACTTCATCTGGCATGGCATGGGCACGGCAGCATCGGCCAAGGCCTTTCCCCGCTCACGGAACGCAGCCTACCTGTTGTTGGGCGGGGCGGCGGCCTGGTTTCTGTATAAAGTCACACAGCTGGGCCCGTCTGATTTTGGACAGTATAAGCATATCCTGTTTGTGGTCTTTCTGGTCACGGCAGTCGGTTCGTTTTACTTCGTGCCCGACTTCCTGGCGGTGCGTGGACTGGCGGCGCTGCTGCTGCTGACGGCGGGCGCGATTCTGGAGGCCGGCTACATGCAGTATCAGACCGGGGCGCTGATTTTGAAAATTTTTGTTTATTTCGCCATCGTCGCGGCACTGATTCTGGGGGCCAGCCCATACAAGCTGCGCGACTTCCTTGACTGGCTGTATCAATCAGAACAGCGCCCGCGCATTTTGGGTGGATGCTTCGCCGCCTACGGTCTGCTGCTGGTCGGCCTGTCGTTTACCTACTGATGCCGCCAGCGAACGTCAGCGGAATTCTGCTCATCGTCTCCGGCCCGGCTGGCAGCGGTAAGACCACCGTCTGTGACCGCATGCTGGCCGAGGTGCCGGGCATCCAGCGGGTCGTCACCTCCACCACCCGTGCCCCGCGCCCCGGCGAGCAGCACCGGGTGGACTACTATTTTTTCGATCAACAGACCTTCGATCAGAAAGTCGCGGCAGGTGAATTTTACGAGTGGGCCAGAGTCCACACCAACTGTTACGGCACCCTAAAAAGCGAGATTCAGGACAAGCTGGCTGCCGGGACGGATCTGTTGCTGAATATTGACGTGCAGGGCGCAGCCACTTTTCGCCAGGCCGGTCGCGAGGATCCGCTGCTGCGGGGCAAGGTGGTGACTGTGTTCATCATGCCCCCCAGCATGGAGGAACTCGAAAACCGTCTGCGCACACGCAGCACCGACGACGAAGCCGAGATCCAGCGGCGCCTCGGCGTGGCCCGCGAAGAAGTGCAACAGCGCGGGCACTACGACCACTGCATCCTGAGCGGCAGCCGCGACGAAGACTTCGCCGCCCTGCAAACAATTTACCGCGCAGAAAAAGACATCCGTTAGCTTACCCCTCGACCGGCATACCCCACGACACAGAAATCCAGACCATGCTGAAGAAAAATGAACATTCTTACCCTGAACGAAGTATAACTATCCAATATGCATAAACATAATTCTATTATCGAATCTATGCGCAAGCCGGTTTCCCGCTTGCTTACTCTGGCGTTGCTCGCTGTTGCCGTGTTCACGATACCAAATGGATTCGGCGATCTAAGACATGAGGCAATGGAGTATTTAGGATATGGACTCCTCATTGCTGCGGGTTTAGGGCGTATCTGGTGCACGATTTACATCGCCGGACGAAAAGATCGGGTGCTTTGCACGGATGGTCCTTACTCGATCTGCCGGAATCCCCTGTATTTCTTTTCATTCATCGGTGTGATCGGCGTCTTTATGGCGTTGCAGACCATCTCGCTGACCCTCGTCGCGGGCAGCCTCTATTTACTCTACTATCGTAGAGTCATACAAAGTGAACAGAATAGGCTGGCTGCTCTGTTCGGGCCGGCTTTCGAAGCCTATCAACAAACGACGCCCCGCTTTTGGCCCGCGTTCCACAACTATCATCTGGATCAACTGGAGCGCACCATATCGACCCGCATCGTCGAGCGTGGGCTCCGCGAGGTCGTCTGGTTTTTTATCATGATCCTCTTTATCGACCTGCTGGAGTATATTCATCTCTCAAAGCATCTCGTTGCCGCAACTTTACCCTTTTAGCTTAGAGTCAAAGTGGTTCCCGCTACCATGTGTGCGGACCGCCGATACCACAGTCATTTGACTTTCTGCCTTAGCTTCGCTCTGTCTAAAGGATGAAATACTTCCCAATATACTCCCTGCTCACTCTCCTCTTTGGCATTGTCACGGCCCAGGCAGAATGGGTGCATGAAAAGGTCACATACACATTGGACGGCGACAGTTTCCGCGGGCATCTGATCTACCAAACAAGCGCGACCATGGGTCGTCAAAACCTGCCGGGTCTTTTTATGGTGCCCAACTGGATGGGCCCCGACACTGCCGGCACAATCGAAAAGGCCAAAAGAGTTGCCGGCGATGAGTTTGCCGTCTTTATCGCCGACATGTATGGCACCGGCGTGCGGCCCGCCAATGCCCAGGAGGCTGGCCAGGCCGCGAGCTTCGTGCGCAGTGACCGTCAACTGATGCGTGCCCGCGCCGCCAAAGCGCTCCAGGTCTTTAAGTTACTGGCGCGCGAGCATCCGATACAGCCCGGCAAGCTGCTCGGGATCGGCTTCTGCTTCGGTGGCGGCACGCTATTGGAATACGCCCGCAGCGGTGCCGACGACCTGCGGGGCATCGTGTCTTTTCACGGCGATCTGGCCTCGCCCACTCTGGCCGCCGATGCTGGCAAGGTCAAAATCCCGCTGCTGGTGCTCCACGGCGCGGACGACCCCTACGTGCCGCAGCAGGACGTGCAGGCCTTCATCGACGCTCTGCAGACAGGCAGCGTCGAGGACTGGCAGCTCGTGCAGTTCAGCGGCACCGTCCACTCCTTCACCGATCCGGGCGCTGCCTCCGACGGTGCCCGCTACCACCCGCGCAGCGCCCGGCGCGCCTTCGAAATGATGGAGGACTTCGCCCAGGAAGTGCTGCAGCAGTGATCCCGCAAGTACACCCGACTACTTCTCAACGCGCGCAATTGGATATTGTGGCCAGACGGGCCCACTCGTGGCTTTGTTGCTGTTCCAGTCGCCGATGCGCCATATTTTGCTTGAGCACACAAGCCCGTTGCTGCAATTTAAAGTTCAGAGTCCGCAAACCACTCATTAAAATACTATGAATCGTAGATCATTCATCACAAAAACGGCAACGGCAGCAGCTTTTACCGGTGCCTATCATCTTTTACCCGCCCAATCGCTTGGAGCTAACAATCGGGTTAATGTGGCCATTATCGGCATCGGCTGGCGAGGTGGCGAACTGCTAAAGGTTTTCAACGAGCTGGACAATGTCCGCGTGGTTGCGGTCTGCGACGCCGATACAACACGGATGGATCGTGCCGATGAGCATGCCCCCCAGGCGAAAAAAATCCAGGATTACCGGAAGGTGCTGGAGCTGCCTGAGCTGGATGCGGTGGTTATCACGACCCCGAATCACTGGCACGCGGCTATGACCATCGCCGCTTGCCAGGCCGGGAAACACGTTTACGTGGAAAAACCGGTCAGCCATTGCATATGGGAAGGACGTAAGATGGTCGAGGCCCAGCAGAAATACGGAAAGGTCGTCCAAGCGGGCACGCAGCAACTTTCCTGCCCTGCAGTCATCGAATGCGGCAAGGATATCCGCGACGGCAAATACGGTAAGGTGCTCTGGGCACATTGCTTTAGAATCAATCGACGCAACCCGGTCGGCCTCCGCAGCGAGCCGATGGCTATTCCGGATCACATTGACTACAATCTCTGGGCTGGTCCCGCAGTGATGGACCCGATCTATCGCGACAAATTCCACTACGACTGGCACTGGGACCTCCGCTGGGGCAACGGAGAAATGGGAAATTGGGCAGTCCACTACACCAGCGACCTTTGCCACATGCTCGGCCTTAACCTGATGCCGGATTCAGTCATATCTTCCGGCGGCCGTTTTCTATGGGACGACGCTGCGGATGCACCCAACATGCTTTTCTCTGCCATGGAATACCAAGGCATGCCACTGACCCTTGAAATCCGCAATCTGACCCGCGCCAAAGGCAGTAAAGTGCTGCCGGCCTACATGGACCGGCGCGACGGCAACATCATCATGTGCGAAAAAGGCCTGATTAAACTCGCCCGCGGCGGTGGTAAAGCCTACACCCCGGACGGCTCGGAAACCATCAAGAACTACAGCGGCAACGCAGGACGCGGCCACCAGCAGAATTTTATCGAAGCGCTGCGAGCCAACCAACAGAGCATGCTGGCCGCCCCGATCGAAGGCTGTCACATCAGCTCCGGGATCTGCCATCTGAGCAATATTTCCTACGTTATGGGACAACAAGCCAAGCCGGATGAAGTCCGGGCAGCAATGTCGGGCCATGCAGATTTCCGCCGGACGACGGAAGCGCATCTGCGCGACCTCGAGGCCAATGAAGCCGACTGGAACGACCTGGTTCTCGGTCCGAAACTCACCTTTGATCCCCGCACCGAATCCTTCACCGGTGATCACGCGGGCCAGGCCAACCAATTGCTCCGCTACGAGATGCGAAAAGAATTCGCAATATCCGAAAAAGTTTAGCCGCAGCACCGGATCATCTTTCCCGCACATTCGCACACCCTGTTTTGCTGATACTGCGGCTTGGCCCTTGCGGAGTATGTGGCGCTGACCTTTGTCTGCTCCCGACTGACTGTCTGGGCGGACGAAATTTTGAGGTGCAGTTGGCGGCTTAACGCTGACAACGCGGACAATGGTAGGTCCCGCGCTGGGCCAGCATCGTTTTGACTACCGGCGTCCTGCCGCACAAGCGGCAGATCGACTGGTAGAAGACCACCAGATGCTGCACACCGGTGCCACGCTCGCCATGGGCGTCGCGATAGCCGCCGCCGAAGGCTGTGCCGCCCTTGCCGAGGGTGGGAGTGAGCACTTTTTCCACGCCGAGATACAGGCGTTTAAGCTCCGCCCGGCGGAGCGTGAGGACCTTGCGCTGCGGCAACACGCCGCCGTGGGCGCAAATCTCGTTGGCAATGTAGTTGCCGGTGCCCGCGAAGAGCGATTGATCCAGCAGCGTCACCTTGATCATGCGTTGCGGGTAGCGCAGCAGGGCCTGCGTAAAATACCTGAGCGTAAACTGCGGCGAGAGCAGATCGTGCCCGAGCTGCTGCAGCTTGGCCGCCGCCTGCTCCGGCGAAAACAGATACATGTGCCCGAAGCGGCGGGGATCCACATAGGCCAGGTAGCGCATCCCGGACAGGGAACTGCCCTCAAATTGCACATGGGTGTGCTTTTCGGTGATGCGCTGGCCGGACTCCCCGGACATCAACCAGGCTCCCGACATGCCGAGGTGACTCAACAGGTGGCGGCCATCGTCGAGCCGGAAGTCGAGCAGCTTACCGGTGCGCTCAATGTGGGTAATCGTGCGCCCGGCCAGCCGGGTCAGCGGCGTGTGCACGATCGATGCAGCGACCCGGCTGCGCTGCACCCGCTTGATACGGAAGGGCATGCTGCGGTTGAGTTGATCCTGGATGGTTTTAACTTCGGGCAGTTCGGGCACGGCAATCAATTTGCGCGGGCACCGCAGCGATTGCAAAGCAGGAAGACAGATTAAAATCAGGATCAACCGCCCGCCTGAATGTGACGCCTGACCGGGAGCCGAGCGGCAGCACCGGAACTGTTCACAGTATAAATATGTGAATTTATTTATACTTTATTTGTTGCCAGGATGGACCAGCGACGCTAGTCGTCCTGCTTCAACCAGAACATTTCTATCCCGATGTCCCTGCGCTACATTTTTCTCGATTTCGACAGCTTCTTCGCTTCAGTCGAACAACAGTTCCGCCCGGAGCTGCGGGGGAAGCCGGTCGGCGTCGTTCCGTCACTGGGTGTAGACACCACCTGCTGCATCGCCGCCAGTTACGAGGCCAAGGCCTGCGGCGTCAAGACCGGCACCGGGGTGCGCGAGGCCCGCAGTCGCTGCCCGGGCATCCAGTTCATTGAGGCCAGTCACACCCGCTACGTTAAAATCCACCGCCAGTTGAAAGAGCTGATCCACTCGGTGATCTACGTGGAAGAAGTGCTCTCCATCGACGAGATGTATGGCCGCCTGCCGCCCCATTGGCAGGAGCCGGCAGTCGCCCGCGAGAAGGCACTCGAAATTAAGTCACTACTTAGTGATAAAATCGGCGGGCAGATCACGGTCTCGATCGGTCTGGCTCCCAACCGTTTCATCGCCAAACTCGCCAGCAAGTTGAACAAGCCCAACGGGCTGGTGTGCATCGACTTCAACGATCTGCCGCTGGCGCTCTACCCGATGGAGCTCCCGGATATTACGGGCATCGGCCCGCGCATGCTGCGCCGCTTGCAGACAGCCCGCATTCTCAATATGGAGGATCTCTACGCCGCCAGCCGCCGCAAGCTGCACCGCATCTGGGGATCGATCGAAGGCGACCGCATGTGGTATGCCCTGCGCGGGATCGATCTGCCGCCGGTCGAAACAAAAAAAAGCACTATTGGCCACTCACATGTGCTGCCGCCGGCGCTGCGCACTTTTCACGGTGGCCATGCCACCCTGCACCGTATGCTGCAAAAGGCCTGCCGCCGGTTGCGGGCCGACGGCTACTTCGCCGGTTGCCTGATGGTGCAGGTCAAATTCGGCTTTGACCTGCGCTGGGCGGCGGACGCGCACTGCTTCCCGACCCAGGACAGCGTGGCGCTGGGGCAACTTCTGGACGCGCTCTGGCAGGGCTGTCCCGGGGAGGTCCCAGCCCCGACCAAGGTCGGGGTGACCCTGACCCGATTGGTGCCCCATCAGGCGCACACGCCGTCCCTCTTTTCCGCAGACAACAATCTGCGCCGGATGCAGCTCCAGCACACCATGGATGCCGTCAACAAAGTGCATGGCGGCCGCAGCCTTTATTACGCCAACTCGATGGAGGCGCAACAAGACCTTGCTGCCGCCCCCATGCGCATCGCCTTCACCCACATCCCGGACCTGGAACTGGAAGATGACACCCCGGAGCGGGGACTCTCATGACCAGCCCGCATATTATTTTGGAGATATTCAGCACGATCTGCTTCTGTCTTTTTCAGAAGTCCCCCTTATGATCAATCATCCACAGCGGGCGTCAGTGGTGTTTACGGAGTGTGGACACGACGATATACAGGCCCAGCAAGCCTGAGGCCATGAAACCGAGGATGCCGATCGCCGGGTAGCCAAACAGCAGCGGCTTCACTCCGGTCGTGATGACCAGCGAAGAGCCGATAATCAGGGAACCGATGATAATGCCCACCGTGAGGCGGTTCATCGAAGCGTTGAAGGTATCTTCCAGGTTCTCGGTGCCGGTGTGATGCAGCTTGATCTGGATGTCCTCCTCTTCAAAGCGCTGGAGGATGCGTTGCACATTTTCCGGGATTTGCTGGAGCCGCCGCAGCATGGCAAGCATGGGGTAGAGACTCTGGCGCGTCATGCCGTTAAGACTCCAGCGCTCCTGGTTGAGTTTTTTCAGGAAGGGGTTGGCGACCTGCTGGATATCAAAGTGCGGGTCCAGCGCGCGGGCACTTTCCTCGACGCAGAGGATTGCCTTGGAGAGCAGGGCGTAGTCCGGTGAGACTTCGATCCCGTTTGTCCCAAAAATGTAGAGCATCTCCAGCCCGACCCGCCCGATCTCGGTGCCGGCGGGCCCGAACTCGCGGTGCTTGTTGAGCAGGTAAGTGACTTCCTTTTCCAGCGGACGCCGGTCAATCCGGCGGTTATTCACCGACATGCGCTCGCCCACGCGGATCACTTTGTCGGCATCGCGGGAAGTAATGGCGGCAAACAAATCCGCCAGCTCATAGCGCATCTCCATGGTAATTTGCCCGGCCTGGCCCCAATCGAGGAAGCAGATGCGTTTATCCGGCGTGATGAGCATATTGCCGGAGTGTGGGTCGGCATGGAAAAACCCGGTGCCCACAATCTGGTGAAAGACGGACTCCCCGCCCAGCTTGGCCAATTCGGCGCAATCCTCGGGCGGGAAATCGACCTGATCCGGCGATTGCCCTTCCACCCATTCCGTCACCAGCAGCCGCCTTGTGGTGAAGCTGCGATAGACCCTGGGCGCAAATACCCGGGGCTGATCGCTGTTCAGCGAGCGAAAAATCTCGGCATTGTCGGCTTCGTTGCGGTAGTTGAGTTCTTCCTCCAGACTGGCTTCGGCCTCCTTGACAAGCCGGGGCAGATTATAGGGCCGCAGATAATCGATGCGGGCATGCAGCTGGCGGGCAAACCAGCCGATGATTTCGAGGTCGGCGGAAATGGTTTTGCGAATATCCTCGCGCTGCACCTTGACCGCTACCCGCTCGCCGGTGGCCAGCAGCCGGGCTTGATACACCTGGCCCAGCGAACCCGCCGCCAGTGGCTGCGGGTTAAACTCGGTAAAATAGTCTTCAATCCCGCCGTCCAACTCCTTCAGCAGGACCGGCTTGATCCGCTCGAAATCCTGCGGCTCCACCTGGCTGCGCAACTTCTTCAGCTCCATCACCAGCGGCTCCGGCAGCTTATCCGGGCGGGTGCTCAGGATCTGTCCGAACTTCACAAAGATCGGCCCAAGCTCTTCGCAGGCATTGCGCACCCGCTCGTAGGGCGAGAGACCTGTGACTTTTTTACGGACCAGATTTTTGAGCAGAAACTGCGGCGTCTCGAGTTGCAGCAGTAAATCCTCAAATCCCCAACGCACCAGAATCGCCACGATCTCCGGCGCACGCACCGCGTTGGCAAGGTAGTTGAAGGGTTTCAAACGCTAATCCTCATTCGGAAACTCTTTGTGCAGGCGCCCTTCCAGAGCCGTGACGCGTGCGGCGAGGGTATCATACTGGTCCTGGGTCACCACATTGGCGCGGTGCAGCATCTCATTGAAGAGCTTGCTGGCCTCGCTGCGGGCCTTTTCGGTCTCGACCTTGCCCTCGGCTACAATTTTATCCGTCATCTCGGCGGCCTCCTCACGGGTCAGCTTGCCGCGTTCCACCAATTCATCAAGCGACTCCAGGACTTTGTCCTTGGTCACGACGGCCAAACCTACGCCGGCCAACATAGTTTTTTTGAACAGTTCTATCATAATGCTGACAGGCTAGCCTGGACTGGCTGAAAGACAAGCCTACAAAAAAACTCATTATGCAGTCGGGAAACAATTTTAAGTGCGGGTAACTTGCGGAAACATGGGAACCGGGTCGCGCAGGTGCGTCCCCGCACCGCAGGAGGGTAGCGCAGGTGCGTCCCCGCACCGCAAAAGGGTCGCGCAGGTGCGTCCCCGCACCGCAGGAGGGTCCGCAGTCCCCGGCACCCTGACAGATATGCCCGGGCGTCAACCAGGCCACAGCCGCAACGTGCGCCGCGGGACGCGGTCGCGCTACCCGCATGTAATAGAGCGTACCCCCCGTAATTAAAATTGCATGACGCCATCCAAGCTCGTTGAGTTGGGAAGTCGCTGGAATGGAACATTCCCAACATAAAGAAATGACCAAAATCCGCCAAATAGATTACACCACGCCCCGCACGCTGGTTTCGTATAACGGCAAGCGGCAGGTCCGCCTGACCGGGCAGGAAGACCGCTACAAGTTCTCGGGTGTGCTGGTGGGCGGAGAGGAGGATGCGTTCGCAAAACTCGGCGAGGAGCGCACAGACTGGCAAAAGAGTGCCTTTCCCCTGCCTTGGACCGATTCGCCGGACGTGGTGCAGCCGGAGACAGGCTACTCGAAGTTGTAAGACGCCAGCTTGCGGGTGACTTTCTCCATGCGGAGCTTGATCAAATCAGGCACCCCGTTGGCGTAAGGCACCTTGACCTCACCTTCGATCAGCGGCAGCGCATATTTGTAGAAGTTGTAGTTCATGCTGACACCGTCCTCGTTGATCCAGCTCTCCGGCAGTTTCTTGACGCCGTTAGCGATCTCCGAGAGCGCGGCGAGGCCCGTTTCACAGGCATAGCCGTCACCTTCCGCACGGAGCAGGGTAACCATTTTGTCGGTCTCACCGCCGACAGCCGCACGCACGGCCGCCTGCCCGGCAAGGTAGGCCTCGTCGTTGTCGGTCTGCGAGGAGCAGTGGACTGCAGCACGCTGCGCCATGCCCAGCTTGACGGAGCGGGCCTTGATCTGAAGACTGTCTTCCACCAGTCCGCGCAGATACTCCCCGGCGCCACCCAGTTGCGAGTGGCCAAAGGCATCCGCCCCGGCGCTGTCGGTGGAAACAAAGTTGCCATCGGCATCCACCAGACCTTCACCGACCACGACCACGCAGTATTTCTCCTTCTGCAGCACATGCTGCACATCGGCGATAAACTTTTCCGGCGCGAAGGCCACCTCCGGCAAATAGATAAGATGCGGTGCCGCATTCGGCTCATCGCGGCGCTTGGCGAGTGCGGCACCAGCGGCAATCCAGCCGGCGCTGCGGCCCATCACTTCGATGATTTGCACCAGGTCGTGCTGGCCCATCGCAGCGTTATCCGCCGCGATCTCCTTGACCGTGGTGGCGATGTATTTGATGACGCTGCCGTAGCCGGGCGTATGGTCGGTGGTGACCAGATCGTTGTCGATGGTCTTGGGAATACCGATCACGCGCAACGCGTAGCCGCGCTCCTGGGCGAGCTTGGATATCTTATCGGCGGTATCCTGCGAATCGTTGCCCCCGGCGTAGAAAAAGTAGCGGATATTATGCGCCTCAAAAACCTGCAGCACCCGGTCAAAGTCGGACTGTTTCCGGAGCCTGTAGCGGCAGGTGCCGAGTGCGGCACCGGGCGTGTAGCGCAGGCCGCGTATGTTCTGCTGCGATTCCGCCGCCAGATCGATCAGCTGCTCGTTCAGGATGCCGAGCACGCCGTTGAGCCCGCCGTAGATCTCTTCGATGCACTCATGGTTCAGCGCTTCGGCGACCACCCCGGAAAGGCTGGCATTGATGACGGAGGTGGGGCCGCCGGACTGGGCGACGAGGCAGTTTCCTTCAAGTTGTTCTGACATAGGTTCTGGGTGTTATGATGATTTAAAAATAATAGTGATGTGGCGTTTGGCGATTCCGAAAGCAATACTTAAAGAATGGCGCCGGGCTGATACGTGCAGGCAGCAGGGAAACTCTGCACCTCTTCGCGCACCGCTTCGCAAAACTGACTGACTTGATCGACGGCCATGCCGGTCGACGCCTGGGCCTCGGCAACCACAGACTTCAATTGCTGGGCGGAAAGACCCAGTCGGCCATCAGCTGCCAGCCGGTCCACCAGATCATTGTGCATGATGCTGCCGGCGCGCAAATCGCGGACGGTAGCCACGGCATGTTGCTTGATCGCCTTGTGGGCCTCTTCGCGTCCGGCACCGGCCTTGACCGCCTCCATCAATACGGTGGTGGTGGCGAGGAAAGGGCCGTAGCGCTGGTTTTCCTGCTCAATCACAGCGGGATACACCTCCATCTGATTCAGGATGGTAATAAAGGTATCCAGCAAGCCATCGATCGCGTAAAAACTGTCCGGTAGGAACACCCGGCGCACCACCGAGCAGGAGACATCGCCCTCGTTCCACTGGTCGCCGGAAAGCTCGGCAGCCATGGTCAGGTAGCCCTTGAGAATTGCGGCAAAGCCGTTGAGGCGCTCGCAACTGCGGCTGTTCATCTTGTGCGGCATGGCCGAGGAACCGACTTGCCCCTCGGCAAAGCCCTCACTCGCCAACTCATGCCCGGCCATAATACGCAGCGTCTTGGCAAAACTCGACGGGCCGGAAGCCAGCCGCACAAAGACTGAAACCACCTCAAAATCGAGGCCACGCGGATACACCTGACCGACGTTGGCCAGCGAAGCACCCACCCCGAGGTGATCCAGTATCCGGTCCTCGAGTTGCTGGACTTTGGCCGGATCGCCGTCAAAAAGTGTGAGTAGGTCCATCTGCGTGCCGACCGGACCCTTCAGCCCGCGCACGGGATAATTATTGATGATGCGGTCAAGCTCGCGGGCGGCGCACAAGAGATCCTCGCCGAACATGGCCAAACGCTTACCAAAGGTGGTCGGCTGTGCCGGCACGTTGTGCGTACGGGCAGTGATCACCAGCTCCTGCCAGGCCTCGGCCCGATCCGCCAGCTTGAGCAGCGCGGCGAGTGCCTTGGTGCGCAGAATTTCCAACCCGCGCAGAATTTGCAGCTGTTCGACATTTTCTGTCAAGTCGCGACTGGTCAATCCCTTGTGAATGTGCTCATAGCCGGCCAACTCACAAAACTCCTCGATGCGGGCCTTGACGTCGTGGCGGGTGACCGCCTCGCGCTGATGGATCGATTCGAGGTGAATCTGCCCCTTGACCCGTTCATAAGCCTCAATCGCCCCATCCGGGATATTCAGGCCGAGATCCTTCTGCGCCCGCAACACGGCAATCCAGTAATCGCGCTCCAGCGCAACCCGCCCTGCGGCGCTCCAGACGGCCCGCATCGCGCCGGAGGCGTAACGCATCGCTAAAATATTTGGAATACTCTCCATGATTTTTGAAATGGGAAAAAGGATGAAACATACAGCTTTCGACCGGGCAGGCCATAAAAAAGCGCACAAATGAAGTTTGCCAAATTGGCAGTGTATTTGCTGGAATCAAAGCATGCAACTTCCTGAGTTAATGAACACAGAGCTCATCGCCGGAAACGCGCTCTGGCGCATCGCGAGACTTTTCGGTATTTTACTGCTTGGCTTTGCGGTCGGCAAATTGCTCAAAATCCTACTCACCCGCCGGGCCGAAAGTCTGGCCAGTTCGAACACAGTCCTCGCCGCAGCGGCCAAGGGCATGTCGCGGGGTGTGACGTTTCTGGCCTTTGCCATCGCTTTGGGCTTTGGCAGCAGCCTGCTGGTTCTAACGGGGGCGCAGGAGCTCATCGGCACCTGTGTGGCCGTTATCCTGACCCTGGCGTTTGCCTGGATGGCACAATGTCTGGTCGCCGTGCCCCAGACTTGGCTGGCGCTGCGTGCCAGCCGGACCGAGAGTAAACTCGACGACATGCTCGCGCCCATTCTGGCGAAAAGCCTGACCGCCACCATCGTCGTCCTGACGGTAGTGCAGATTGCCCAAATTCTGAGCGGCAAGGAAGTCAGCTCCATCCTGGCCGGCCTGGGTATCGGCGGTCTGGCCTTTGCCCTCGCGGCGCAGGATACCATTAAAAATCTCTTCGGCTCGATGGTGCTGCTGGCTGACCGGCCCTTTGATGTCGGCGATCGCATCGTGGTGGACGGTTACGATGGCACGGTCGAGACGGTAGGACTGCGCTCGACGCGGGTGCGCACCCTGACCGGGCACCTCGTCACAATGTCGAATGGGGAACTGGCAAATAAGGCAATTGAGAATATCTCCAAGCGCCCGCATATTCGGCGTATTCTTAATATTACCATCACTTACGATACACCGCCCGCCAAAGTTGCTGAAGCCAAGTCCATCCTGGAGGAAATCTTAAACGACCATGAAGGCATGCACCCGGATTTTCCGCCACGGGTTTACTTCAATGACTTCCTGAATTCCGCGCTCAACCTCTTCTGTATCTACTGGTATCATCCTGCCGACTGGTGGGCTTACAACGACCTGAACGAGCGGATCAATATGCAGATTCTTGAACGCTTCAACGCGGCCGGTATCGACTTCGCCTTCCCGACACAGACCGTGCATCTGGCCGGCGATCCCGCGCGTCCGCTGGAAGTAGGCGTGAAACGGCGTTAGTTGGTTAATGGGTTGCTCGGAGAGTGCTCATTTTGCCATAAAGCACGGTAATGCGCTCAAAGCACAACGTGCGAGACCGCACGCACAGCAAACCGGCCCCCGTTTCAGCTTCAAGTTTCCGCTTTTCATATTCCGCTTTCCTCTTTTCACTCCCGCCATGCAATTCCACAAATACCACGCTCTCGGTAACGATTATCTGGTCCTCGATCCCAAAGACGGCGAACTGCCGGATGCAGCGGGCATCGTCCGTATCTGCCACCGTAACTTCGGCCTCGGCTCGGACGGGATTCTATACGGCCCGCTGGAAACCAATACCGCCGGTTTCGGTCTGCGTATCCTTAACCCCGACGGCTCCGAGGCAGAAAAGAGCGGGAACGGCCTGCGCATCTTCGCCCGCTATCTGCACGATACCGGTGCAGTCAGCAACGCGGCGTTTACGGTGGATACCCCCGGCGGGGTGGTGACCTGCAAAATCGCCGACGGGGCGGAATCAATCACGGTGGATATGGGCAAGGTGCGCTTCGGCATGGACCTCATCCCGGTGGATGGCCCGGAACAGAGCGACCACAATCCCGGCCAAAAGCTGCACATCAACGGCACCGACTACACTGTTTACATCGCGGACATCGGTAACCCGCACTGCGTCGTGCCGCTGCCGGAAATCAGCCAGGAACTGGCCTGCAAAGACGGTGCCGCGATCGAAGTGCATCCCCTGTTCCCCAAACGCATCAACGTTCAATTTCTCAAAGTAATCGACCGCAGCAATATTCAAATCGAGATCTGGGAGCGCGGTGCCGGCTACACCCTGGCCTCCGGCTCCAGCAGCAGTGCCGCCGCCGCCGTGGCCCACCGCATCGGCCTCTGCGACAAAGACATCACCGTCCACATGCCGGGCGGCAGAATCGGCATCGAGATCGGCGATGACTTCGCCATCCGCATGACCGGACCGGCCACCCGCGTGGCCACCATGGACTTCGACGAAGAAGCCTTGGGCTTCTCGGTGTAGAGACTCCGTTTACAGCGCCCGCTACAGGACCGCCGGGATCACTGTCGAGCTGTATGGTGAGGGGCACAAGGTCAATTCGCATAAAATTTTATGAACTTGCTTTTTGAAATTAAGAAAATTTAAAGGACACCCATATCTTTAGTCCTGAAATCCAGCGCAAACAATGGGACGCAATTAAAAGTGCGGGGCAAGCTTGGCCTAAACAAAAGGGCCATTTAAAGGCCATTTAAAGACACCCATATTTCTAACTCCGAGCTGTATTCCCACCACGCAGTTATCAATTGGGCAGCGGGCGCGGCGAGCGATACCCCGGATTCAGGGTCGTGCCTGTCGCTTCATCGCGAAGTATCCCGGTCAGACCGCGCTGGTGCCTTCGGTCGCATGCTGTGGGGACCGGGTAGTGCCGATCACGCAGCGGAGTTCAAGCTGCGGTAAAGGGCCCGGCTCCCCTGCTGACCCCGTAGCCAGCACAGGCCCTTCTGCCGGGCCCTCGCCGTGATGGATTCCAGGGAACCGGCGATCCGGTAGAAGAGCCCGCCGTAGCTTTCGACATTGCGGACCCAGTTTTCCGTGTCCAGGTCGAAGCGCTCCAACACCGGCTTGAGCCCCAGTGGGATGTAACCGGGTTTGTCTTCGCGGAGGTTCTGCCCGGTCCATTCCACCAAAGAGAGGTAAAAGCCCGGATCCACTATGGAAAAGGGGCTTTCCGGTCCGTTCAAATCGAGGAGCCAGTCCGCGCGTTTGGACGCGTCACGCTCCTTCCGGATCAGTGCCTGCTGGGCCTGCGTGGGCGCTGGCAGCTCCGGCGAGGCCTGGAGCCGGGCTTTCGCACGTTCAGCCATCAAGCGGTCGTAGATACTTGTAAATTCGCTGCCTTCCAAGGTATCCGCGATACGCGCCCGCACCGGATTCAGATCCACATAGGCCATACAGGCCAGCATCGCGCCCTCGTCCATCAATCGCTGGCATTTGAAACGGCCTTCCCAGAAGCGGCCCGTGCACTGATCCTCGCGGTTCGCCCGGCGCGCGATCGGCTCATTCAGGCAGCGCATCAGCCAGCTGATGTCACCCAGACGCTTGCGGCACAGCTCCACCCGCTCGGCATCGGCTACAAATGCGGCAATCATGTCCTCGCAAGGGGCTTCCGCCGCACCGCTGCTATCTCTTTTGGGAAATAAAGCGCACCAACGCCGGGCCACCGCCTCTGCTGTCCAGTCCGCCGCCAGATCCGGGCGGTTGCGCACCACCAGGTGCAGGTGGTTACTCATCACCGCGTAGGCAAACACTTCCATCGCGAAGATAGACGACAAAGTCTTCAGGCGATCCGCAATCCAGCCCCGCCGGTGCTCGTAACTAACTCCCGTGTAGTCATCTATGCCGCACAAAAAAGCACGGCGGACACAGCGGGAGATGCAATGATACACCCCGATCTGGTCCACATCCACGACTGTTTTGCGAGCTACCGGCATCTGTAGGTGATTTAATGTTCATGTAAT
>Ga0100385_1002200_pt1 | contig 18617 bp, 10 predicted proteins | sample CryGeymeta201509_FD_81543 | JGI IMG/M metagenome (GOLD analysis project Ga0100385, IMG submission 81543) | Groundwater microbial communities from Crystal Geyser aquifers in Utah, USA - Crystal Geyser metaG 2015-09 | ecosystem: Environmental > Aquatic > Deep subsurface > Groundwater | place: USA... | reverse complement strand
TCCAGACCCTTTAAGGCTCATATCTGGAGCTCTACACTCGTAAAGATCTGGTAGCAGATATAAGCTTTAATGGAGGTACATCTTGCCTGATCAATGGGACAGCTCAACCATGCACTCTGACAACCAATTCTCAATACACAATATTGAGGATAGCCTCAAACAGTTCCTTTAACCTGTTCAAGCAATCATAAACCACCACAATTCAGATCAATCAAGTAAAATTCAACTACGCCTCTTCACATAGCGAGTACATCTATCACTTCTACTTCCAGCTAACTGTTTCTTTGGCTTCACTGGCTCCTGTCAAAAAATATCTAATGTTGCCTTTGATTGTTCAGGAAAGAAGCAGGATCACCAATTTCGACATGTACTTCAGCAATAACATTTACAATAGCGGAGGAAACTTCCTTAATGTTATCAGGCTGGTGAGTTCAGATCCCACCCAGTGGACCAACGTTCTTCAGGTCAACGAAAAAAGAGTCATAACAGTGTTTGCTTATCAGGGATGGACTAACTTATTCACAACTCTCAGTAGCTATAGCAGCTATCCTTGTGCCAGCAATTTGGCAGCTAGCTACACCTATATTCAAGGCTCCAATACTCAAAATTTGACCTCTGATTATCCTCTAAATTGGGACCGTATCAATATTATCCTCCCTGGGACTGAAAGCAGCACCAAGTTTAGCATCATAATTCCGACACAGTATCCTTCAACAGCTGCCTACTCTTTCTAAATCATGGTAGGTATTCTTGATACAAATAATGGTGCCATCAGGTATCTTCATGCTGGAGCCAGACCCACCATGGGAGCTTCCACATACCTCACCCCAGCCAACATTCTGGTTTATTCCAAGCCAAAGCAAACAGCCATGCAGCTCAACATTGCAGGTCTGGCTGGATCATACAAGAGCAATGTCAACTTCACCATCTCTCCTTCAGCTAGTTTCAATGGAAACTCTTACTCTTCAGCAGTTATTGTGATGTCCAGTTGGCAATTTTATGTGAGTTCCTCTTCTCTTTCGCCAACCTCTACGGCTTCAGTGGACCCTCAGTTCGCCAATGTGGCCAATGTGGAACAAACCCCTCTCACCATACAGGTATCATCAACTTCCTTCTTGACATACATTCCTTTCACAACAACAGGGGTATACGGATCAAACTTTAACATCGTGCTGGATAGTCTCAAGTTTCCCTACAGTCTGGATCTACCTTACTACTCTGTCAGTCTGATCGATGGTACAGGTGCTATCGATGGCTACAACGAGTTCATCAATCAAAACCAGAATATATTTTACACTGGAGTTCTTCAGGATCTGGCATTCAGCTGTAATGACAACTCTCTGGGGGTCATTAATACATACTGCACCATCGGATTCAGCTCCTTCCAGGATATCGAGATTGGGGCAGTTCTGGTTGTCAACCTTTATGGATTGTTTGTCTCAACGAATCTATGTTCAATGCAGTATAGCAATGGAACATCAATTCCCATAGCTAGCTGTCTTCCCAACGTAAATCAGAACATTCTCACAATAACTCTTGCCAACACTGAGCAGCTCCCTTTCAACACACAATATTCTATTGTGATTAATGGAATGTCCATCGATGCTACGCAGATATCTAATTATATCACATTCCAGGTGATGGATCCGACAAATGCCTACGCGATCGAGCAAAAAACTAGAATTTTGTTGACCTCTGTTGCTCAAGATTTTCCTATCGAAATCACCCAATTTAGCTTTGAAAAGACCAATCCAGTGGTACCCTCTTCCCTTTTTGTCAATTTTACACTTCCAAGGCCCCTCAACGCTGATGAGGCTTTTGCCTTGGTCCTCAACAAAGATTTTATCACTCCCAATAACATTCCCTCCAAAATCAACATTAGGTTGATGATGGCTGATGGAGTCACTCTGGTCCCAACAACCTGGGTTCTCAAGTCCATCAATTCACAAGTCATATTCGAAAATCTTCAAACTGTCTTGACTGCCTCTACCTACTCGCTGGAACTATATGGCATCACAACTCCTTCAACAGTGGCTCAAGATATGATATCAATCATATACCTCCGCATTTATGACAATACCTATGCCAAAAGCAACATAGCCTCCTCGACTTCTACCTTTCCAGCTCTCACCTCCAAGGTCAACTCCCTGATCACCCTACAGACTTACTTCAACACTGAGGGACTCGAGCAGGAGTTACTATTCACAGTTATCAATCAGTTTGTTCCTATAACTCAGTACACTGTTTGGGTGATTAATCTTCCCATTTACTATTCACAGCCTATCTGGAACGATGACTACCTAATTTACTGTACCATATCTGGGACCCCTTTGCCTTGCACCAGAAGTGTCCATACTCCCTATCAGATCGTTGTCTCCAGCAGTCCTCTTCTTGTGTCTGTGGGCAGCTCAACTACCTACACCATAACTGTTTTTGGCATTACCTGTCCTCGAGCCGCCTATCTCAATGGAAACAGCATGTTTGCCACTGAAAGCATTTTTCTAGGGATGTATTAGTCCTCTTCCTCAACAGTATATGCTGACTACTCTAATTTGTATTTGTCGAACACAGTGATAGACCCTCAGAGTGAAGCTGGTTATGGCTGGGTAGTGCTGCAAAACATAACTTCCTCTAATATGCAAGTCTACCAGACCACTTTCTTCACAATAGATCTGACCTGCTCAATCGCCATTGCTGCCAATAGTTGGATTTTTGTAACATTCCCTCAGGGTTTTGATAATTTTAACAACATTGCAGTTGTGGTCCAGACTCAGTATACAGTAACAGACTATGAAGTGTCCACTAGCTCAACAGTTGTCAACAGAAGAATCGGTTATCAACTCAATAGTTTAAATATCCCTGCTAACACTGCCTTCCAAATTATGCTCACTTCTCTTCTGACACCTACCACAGCTATGACCATCAACATGAATTCAATGAAGGTAATTGTTGCTTCTTCAGATCGGCTGACCACCTTGGCGACATCTCTCGAGAGCAGAAATCAATTAGGATCACTGACTTTTATACCAAACAGCCTTCATCTGACTGTCAACAACTACCAGCCAATTTATCTGACAGCAGGTACCTACTCGAATCCCATTAAGATAACTCCTTCAGATAACTCAACCTTCCTCACTAATATGCAGATCACCTTCTCCTCAACTCAGTTTAGCTTCAACAGCAACCCAACTTTCCTTTACTTGGGAAATGCTTACTCAACGGTCATTATCGGTACAGGCCAAAATGTAATTCCAACAACATACACATTTAACCTTGCCAAGAAGGAAACCTCCATTTCTGCTCTCTACAGCACTCTCAGTGAATATCCTATTCAAGTAACATCTCTCCCCATCACGATTTCCTTCCCTTCATCATTCAGCATTCCCCTCGGAGGCTGCTCTCTTCCTGTAGCTGTTTCTCTCACCAATGCTCCTTACTCATACCTCACACTTTATTATGACTACAACACTACGCTTGCACCTCCCAGCCAATTTTGGGTCAACCAGGCAACTAGCTACGAGCAAATGACCTTCGATTTTAACAATACCTAGAGATGGGTGTCTTTCTGTACCAGCAGCACACTCACAGCCACCTCATTTCCAATTACTCTGAACCTAGGAGGAGATAACTCAGCATCATTTACTCTCTCGCAGCCAACCACAACTATTAACATCATCAGTAACTCATCTCTCACTGTTGCACCAACTTTCACAATCACTCCATCTAACGTTCAGAAAACATTTGCTACATTCCAAATAAGCACAAATATACCCGGCTTCTTCTTTTATGAGCTTCATATATCACCTTTGAGTGCCCCTCTTTCCTTTAGTAGCATTCAGACCTACGTGAAGGCTAATTCTCTTACTCTTCAGTCCAACAATGACTATTTAACTACCAGCATTTTTAGTCGTGATCGTGACCATCGGGTCGGCTATCAGGCTCTTCTGACTGCAGGAATGAATTTTCTGAATATTGACACTCTCCTTCCTGAAAGAGCCTATACTTTATGTGGCTACTTTCAAAGTCAGTTCCTTCAGGTGAGCCAGCAAGCTTGCACATCCTTCACCATGCAGACATGGGGAGTCATCAGCAGAGCCTATGTCGAATTTTCCTCCCCTATTCTTGCCAATCAGCTCAACAATGTTCTTTGCTTCTTTGTTAAGGCCTCCAACTCAGAAATAAATCAGGTGGTCAATTTGTAAGGGAGCTCCTGCAGTCTCAACACATCTCCTCAGAATTACTTCTACACCTTCACGGGAAATACAACCACTCAGGAGTATACTCGCACAGTCATATATCATACCGCAGATCTGAATCTTACCTCTGATCCATCCATCTCTGCATTCAGTGCTTTGTTCGACTCTAACGGTATCACTACTACAGCTCTCTCCACTGCTCAAACAGAATTCTCAATAAACTTTATCAGCAGTGCCTACTTCATCAGCACTTTCGAGCCGATGGTGGGTATGCAAGCTTCTTCCAGTTAGTTCCGGCCCACCATCACCTTTACAGTTACTGACTACACTACAGGTAGCTATAAGGTAACAGTTGGCAACCTGATGACAAGCCACTCCGCCACAATTTATTTTATTCTAGTCACGTACAAAACCATCACAACCAACCAGATCACATCGACCACCAACATCACCATCAGACCTCTTGTTATTCCTTCAGAAGAGCAAGTTGCCAGTTGTGTTGACGGTTCGGGATATCCTGCTATTCAGTGCAGAAGAGTGGTAATGCTTTCCGGTATGACATACTCATTCGACTTTGGAAGTCTAGCAGAAAACTCTGTCTATGCCATGCACTACACATATTCCAATCAGTATCCTCAGAGGCCAGTCTTTTACGGAGGAGTACACACCCAGTACATCTTCACTACCAATCATGAGACTCACCTCACTTTATTGCTGAGTCTTATCCTTGTTATTTTTATGATGCTGTGATCGATGTTTTTATGTTGGTTCGTTATTAAATATTAAAAATGGCAGAGAGTAGCCAGGGCAGGGAAAAGGACATAATAGCTTTCCTATCTTCGCAAATTGATAAAATTAACTGCTCCCTCCAGCAACATGCAATTGAATTGCAGAGTATTCACATTCTCTAAGCCAAAATGGAAAGGTATGCCAAACAGCAGCTGTAACTGGAAAAGCATCTCAAGGTGCTCGAAGTTTATCAGTCACAAAACTTCAGCAATAATTAACGATTATTCAATTCACAGACCCAAGTCGACATGCTTTCCAATCGAATTTTTGTTCTTTAGGAGCTTAGTCAAGGATTCTCTCCTACCGAAAAAAAATAGGATGACAACAGTGAATAAATAAAAGCCTTAGAAAACAGAGTATTCGAAATAGAGGAATAAATGGCCCGGATTAGGCAAAAGAATCAGATATTGGCAAAATTTAGAAGAGATATTTCACCTCTGCACTGCGAAAGCACTAAAGATGTATCTGCTGAAGGAAACCGCCAATAGCTCAAAAAAATAGAAAGAAAGTTAAAAGAATTCATCATCGAAAAGCTCACTGAGTTCTAAAAAAGCTTTAGAGAGTTTAAAAAGCCAGTAATAGTCAAACAGGAGAACGACTATGAAGAGGTGGTTCCGAGAAGAGCGAGTAGACAGACAAAAGTAAAGGAGGCCAGTATTGAAGAAAGTGAAAACCCTGTTGCGAATAGAATAAGCGACTATTACCAGCAAACTGAGAAGAAGGAACATGGAACTCGCAAAGGAAAGAACAAGCATAAGAAGGAAACATAAAGAAGTGGACGAAAACTAGAAAAGAAATCGAAGCGGAAAGGGAAGTCAAGTTAAAAATTAAGTGAAAGCAAAAGCAAGAGGGAAAGATCTAATGACAGGTTGAGTTTAGTTTCAGTAAACTAATATTTAAGACTGAGGTAGTACAGACAAAGCTGATTTTTCATTACTTAAGTATCAAAATTTATGAAGCATCTTTCGGTTTGAGTACACTTGATGACCCTCCTCAAGCTTTTTTTCCTCTTCTTTGTAATCTTTGATCTGCTTTAACTAGGATACCCAGTATATTTTAGAACAGTTGCAGGGGTTGACGCCCTTAATCCAACTTACAATTCTTCTCACCTCCGACAACAGGTATTCATAGCGATTGATAACCTCTTACTCAGGACTAACTTTTGGATCTAGCTCATAAGATTGTCCTTAAAATTCTAGATATTAGTTAAAAGATTATTTGTATTTGCAAGTAGAACACCACTCAAAAGTAAGGCCATTTTGAACTAGCCTTTCCTTAAGTTCATATTTTGCTTTCAGGTAACTTCTCTCCTATTTGCAGTCATCTTTCCAGCAGACGTTGGAAGGCCGTTTTTCCTTAGAAGCCAGTTTATCTCTACAAAAAGATTATCTGAGAAGATTTTCGCCTCGAGGACCAATCAACCTGGATAGTGAAAGCATTTATTCTCTGATACGAGTGTCAAGAGTTCTTCCTTTCTTAAGTTCTAGGCCAAGAATTATTTCGTATGTCCAGACAATGAAAAGAGCTATGCAGGCCAGAATGGCAAGCTTGAAGATGGATCTTAATTTGATGACCTTTTTCAAGATGCTGACTTTATATCTAAGCAAAACAGCTCCGACTATGAGAAGTAGAAATAAAGCAATAATATATTTCCTTGCTCTAGCTACTTTGGCAATGCGATTTGGTAGGTGAATTGTATACTTGGATCTATTTTCCAAAATAGATCGGATTCGTTTGACATCTTCTTCTAAAGGATCAATGACAGATCTTCGACCAACTTTAAAGGCAATGTAGGCTAAGAGAATCATTATTAGACTTTTGAGGAGAGGACCGTACATCCGAAAAAGGATAGAGAAGGACCTTATGAGTGAATGAGTTATATTTGCCAGCTAACCACTCAGCTCATGCTTTGCCATTATAAACTAAGAAATTATTATTAAAGATAAGCAGCCAAATCAAATCACTCACAGCTAAACTTAATCATCCTCGATCTTGACGACTTTGACTTGGAGCCGCTCCAGATAGGCATCTCGGCCATTTGATCTCATTTTGAGGAAGCAGTCATTCATATGGATTGAAACTTCGTTGAGCTTGGTCTTGTATTTGAGACCACCTGGTCTGTAGGATCCAAAAACGATGCAACTTGTCTTGGTTAGGGCCTACTAGTTATATTTGATTCTCTCCTTTCTGGGTTTCTTATAAAAATCGTATTTTTCTATCTATCCTGCCCATACTTAGTCAAAGGAAAGTTCATTCTAGTGTGAAAGCAAGTGATCATATCTTTTCGGCTGGTAATAAGGATTCTTAATATCTTCAAGCTTCGGTGTCCTCACTTTTAGCAGGTTCGTTTGGTAGTTTTTGATTTTGTTGTTTCTCTTGATATCCTAGTAGTATTATAAGTCGTCAGATTCTTCTGCTTCAGATCCTTCCTTCTAGTGTGATTCTGGCTGACCTAAGGAGCTATGCTCTTCCTACTTCACATCTAAAGTCTTTTTATCATTTTTGTCCTACGTTTGCAATTCTTTTTGTTTTTCCTCCTTTTCTCCCCTTTCCTCCTTTTCCTCCTTTGCCTCTCTTTCAATTCTTTAAACAAAATCGTCAAAGAACTAGGATTGGATAACAAATGGTTTGGTTTAATTATCCTCTTCACTCTTCACTTTAGACAAAGCTTCCTCTTTGACCCTTCTGCGTTCTGCTGCCTGCAGGATTCCTTCCTGCTTCCTCTTTTGACAATCATCATCTTCATGTTATCCGTTGTAGCTTCTTTTCTTGGTGCATTATTCAAAGAAATCTGGTTGATGGTTCAAGTAGTGTTTGACAGCCTGAATAAGGATAAAAGTACATGTATAAAGATCTAGCACTATCTATCGGTTAGGTCAGTGATGATGAAATCGTCTCTGTCTTTTGACCTCAAAATCCTCTCGAGATCGTTGATTACATCAACATAGAGGCAGTGGAGTGAGAACATATTGAGCATGAGGCTCTCCGATTTCTAGCGAGACATTACTCGAGTCAAATGTTATTATTTGTAATTGGAGTAAACTGTCTACAGACTATCATATCAAATACATATAAAAATGTATTATCACCATTTTTTGCTTTTACTTTTGCTCTTTAGAGGCGACAGAGAAAATTACAATATTTAGTCACTGTCTTTTCTCCTTCTTTCCCTCTTCCTCTCTTTCATTATATCGATGCGACTAGAGAGATGAGCATTTTGCTTCTTGAGCTTGTCGTTTTACTATCTGTATGACTCTCCTTTCGCCTTCATTCTCTTCAGTATGTCAATTTGAATGTCATTGTATCGAAGCTTTTGAGATAGGGACTCGATTATATTTCCACAGTCGCATCCTCGACTACATTGCCGATGTCTGGGCCCGTTTTACTAACCATCGTCTTCAAACAAGTTTCTATTTTTCCCTGACCGACTTGACAGCAGCTCTTTGTAAGACCTTCTATTTTAAGGTGGCTATCTTGGAGAACTTATTTTTGGGAGTGATGTCAGCTGAAACGGTCCATCGAGGAGGAGAGAATCATTGTGATCAATATCCTCCTGCTATATGATCGAAGGTTCCAATGAGTTTGATTGGTCTAATTTAAATATATCTGAGTTATCTCTTTTGAACTAATCTTGAAGCTTATCATAAATATTTTTGAGGTTGTCATGTTAATTTTTGTAAAACTAACACTGTTTTTGATATTTCTTAATGCCTTGCTGGTTTTGCTCTTTTTCCCTTTGCAGAAGCTTCCGCAAATACTCATTTTATTTCAAGAGAAGCTCCTTTTCCTTTGAAATTTTATTGTTCTTTTCCACCAACTAGATGTTTTCTTCATGAATTTGACAGATGTATGATTATCTTTGCATTAGGAACTACTGAAGAGTGTTAACTTCTTCCAACCGAGATTTATATATCACTTCAGCAGATTTAAACTCCTCCACTAAACGGGTCAGTCTCTCAACTTCATTCCTCAAAAGCTAAACCTCTTACCTTATCTTACGCTCAGCATCAAGCTAATTGCAAATACTGAGTAGTGAATCATTCATCTTGCAACTTTAGTTGCCATCTTCCATTTTTTTTATGAACGATTCGTCATCATGAAGAGGAATCCCAAGATAATGGCTTGAGGAAGGGCTGAGGCCAGCTGTTACTGAGCTGTTAGGAGATGAAAGTAGTTTGGTTATTCTTCCTGGAGACATATAGCAAAAATTTCGGTCTTCGGTATTTAACGCCCTGTACTTCTTCCCTGATTCTCTACCAGGATTTTGCTTTCGATTGAACTTGAACTGTGTCTTATCAAGGTCAGCCTGAGGAGAACGGTCGATTTTAGGGGAAATATAGTCTTTGGACATTCGCATACTCGCCTACTTTACAGCGTCTGATTTTATAAAGAATGATTAATATAGCTTATGTTTGACCCATATAAGATTTTATTGGCATGAACCGAATGAAGTTATCTGAATGTTTTCTTTGCCAGGAAAAAATAAAATACAGAATTTTAAAAAGTTTTTAAATTAACTGATTAACTTATCCTCTCGACCATCCACTTCTTTCAAAAAGTTGTTAAAAAGGATAGTGAGATGCCTAATTGATAAAGATCAGTTAGAATCAGGTCATCTTATTGTTTCAAGGTATTTACAATACGTGGAAAATAGAGGGGAAACTTTCTTCGGATCAGAATATATCGGTGAGCTCAGTATAAAGACTTTCAGAAACTTGTAATATTTACTTAAAAATAGAGCAAATAACATGATTTTCAAAGTAGTCTTAGACAAGAAAATCCATCTCCTGAAGCTTCACCAGAAAGCCTCAATCGAAGATCTGAAGCGATCTGTGGCCCAAGCTTATCAGCTTCAGCCATCGACATTCACACTATGCTATGTGGATGATTAAGGTGATGACATCACTCTCAACGATTAGCATGACTATGCCATTATGACATCATCGGACCTCAAGACCATGAAGATCAAGGTTTAACTTTCAGAAAACATGGTCTCTTAGCCTCAAGATGAGGAGGAAGAAAACATTAAAAAATAGAACGCTGAGCTGTCGAACAACTTCAAGGAGCTCATGCTTTAAGAAAAAGAGCAAAAGATTGAAGAACCTAGCTTTGTTGTTGAAGAAAGCATGATTGAAGAAAAACTCAAAAAACTATTGCCTGAGCTTATTTCAAAAGTCAAGACTGAAATCGAAGAGGAACAATCGGAAAGGTCAAGGATTTATGATGAAAATCAGCCCTTGATTGTGGAGGAGAAAGCACCGATTCTCAAGGCATAACCTGTAACTGAGTCTCCCAAGGAGCAAACGATGTCAAGTGAAGAAAACAAAAGAGTTATCCACAAGGGATATACTTGTGATGGATGTGGAGTTAATGATATCGAAGGAATCAGATACAAATGTGCTGTTTGCGCAGATTTCGATTTCTGTGAAAAGTGTTAAAGCTCTATTGAGCATGTCCATCCTTTCCTAAAAATTCGAACTCTCAAGCAAGCACCCATCAAGATTATTGCGGTTATCAAGGATGAGGAGAACAACTTTGAAATCAACGGTCACAAAATTCCTTCTAGTGCTGGATTTGAACAGCTTCTCAACAGAGGAATGGACTTCCTCTCTAATATGAGTCCTATATGGGGGCAAGCAGCCCAACAGCAAAATGGTCAATGTCGTAGGCAGCCTGGCCCTGGCTGCGGATTCTTGAGAAATTTCATGCAGAACAGTTTCCAAGGATGCCAACAAAATCAAGAGCAGAAGAAAAATTAACCTAAGGAGAAGGAGGAAGGAAAGATGAAAGCTGAGGAGGGTGAGCCAACTGAAGACGATGTTTTGGAGAAAGCTCAGTTTTTGTCTCAATACGGCTTAGAGTTTAACAAGTGTTACCAATGGGCGAAAACTTACCCACTGCTTCCTAAAGAAGCACTCCTGGATTTTTGCCTGAGCTCTCCAGGATTCTTAGAATGAAGTGATTGTTGATCCTCATTAATTACATTTAATGTTCGAAAGGGTAAAGATCGGGTCGGTGTAAAAAAGCCGACATCTTCGTCCTATAAAACAATTATATGTTGGAATTATATTTTTCCGTCTAGGTTCCATCTCTTCCGGGGTAAACTGTGGGCATAGTGGGCTCATCCAAGTAGCTAGGAGCGTGGAATCCAAAAGCAGCTGTGAATTTAGCTTATACTGGCTAAGTTTGGGAAGGGAGAGTAACAAATGTGCGCCATGGTAGCTTTAAATTTACAAAGGTGTTAAGTTGGAGTTCAAGATAGTGAAAATAAAGCAAAATGAAGTGGTCTAGTGGTAGTCATTACCTGAAAACTCAAATCGTAAATATAGACCGAAGACATCTGTTCAATTGCATTTGACTTGGGGCGAAGCAGCAGGAACGATAAGCTCCATTTTTCGCAACACTTTTAAACTCAAGGGTTTGCCAGCTGTCAGTAAAACCAAATTAATTTAGTGATCAAGGGTCAGCCGAGCAAAAAAAGCATTGGATCTGAGGAGTTCGATCCTTATATGAAGGCACACTATGATGAAAGTGACGAAGATAACGAGGAAGAGTTCAGGCTGATCAAAAAGAAAATGAGTGACATTATCAGTTTGAATTGTTAAGATCTGGAAGAAATTTATTACAAAAATAGTACAGTTGAGATACTGACTTCTCTTCAGAAGAAGGAAAAGATATATGTTATCAGTAATTGTCTAGAGGAACCTAGCGAACTACAGGTCGATCTTTAGGAAGAGCTAAATCAACTTTCTGGGACATACATGACTCGTTGGATCAATGCCGAGTGCGTTAAACCTTAACATAGCAACAAAAAAAGCAGAAATTTAAAGAGAGCAGGTTCACTATTTGAAATTTCACCCTAGTAGCTTCACTTTCATTCTCTCAACAGTAAGACCAGCTACTTTATCTTGACCGATTTAAGCGTCGTCAATATGGTCGAGCAGCAAATAAGCGGCCAAATTTCAGCCTGCCTCTATCTTCCAGCAAACAAATACGATGCAGTTATTGAAATTTTAGATCAATTGAAAAATATTGATATCATCTGCTTTGATAGCCCCTCAGCTAACAAAGCTTTCTATGAGTATCTCATCAGCAGATCTGAAAATTTGGGCCCAAATGAACTGGATTTAGATTTCTTGAGTCTTTAAACCCCGTCAGTCTAATCAATAGTTCTTGAGCTAAAAAAATTAAAGGAGAGAAGAAGTGATACTGGAAGCTCTTCATAATGTATCAGAGAAAGTTAAATTTTGAAGACAGTGAAGCGACCTAACTCTATCACTATCCTGGATGAAGAGTTGGTAGAGGATCTTATGGATGAGCTGGCTGATTAATAAGGTGCGATAAGCGAAGGTCACTCAATGTTGATCATCATCTGTGAGGGATAGATACCAACTTTCCTCCTCAACAAACCAAAGAACTGGGTGCTCATTTATGATAATTTTGAGAAGATAAAAATCAAGGGAAAGGAATATTTTCCAATCAGAAGCTTCAGATAAATTATCGAGCAGATCAGATTGAAGTCACTCATTTACAAAGAAAGCCATGGGGGAGAGGTGGTACAGAAGGAAAACGCCTTGATCTATACTTTACCTCCATAAAAGGTTGACATGGCGATCAAAATTTAGTCATAATGCCAGAAAATCTTGAAGAAAATACCTTTCGCGAGAATATCTAGGAAATAAGCTAGAATAAAAATTAGTTGGAATTTGTCCAAAGAAGCTCGGATGATCAGGTCAATTTGCGAGCTGAAGTACATCAGTCATGGATCGTTGGGATAGTTCAACTTAATTTCACATAAAATGAACTTTAAAGAATTGAAAGAGGATATCAAATATTTGATTGAATGCCAGTCCAAAATATTTGCCAAAGGTCCAGATACCGAAGTAGGTGAATATGAGTTCGGAAGTCAGATAAGCTCTAATCAGGGCTACAAGATGATGAATGAGGAAATGGGAAGTATTGATTTTTGACCATCTTTATATTATATCAATAACTATCATGGCAGATGCTAATAACCCCGATCGAATTAACAGCAATTAGCAACTTCGAAAGGAAATCATCGCAAACACTTCCATGCATACAGTGGGCCCAAAAATTGAAAGTGTGAAGAGCCCACCTTTGACTTCAAAAGATCCAAAGTATATCATATCTCAAGAGGATTTTCGCAGTTCAACAGAACGAAACATGAAATTTAAAATGGAGAGGTTGTAAGCCAAACTTATGGAGCTGTTTGGAGAGGTTAGATCATCCAGAGAGTAATGCAGGGTAATTCGGTAACTATTTAGGAACTGAACAACCACACAGCATTCTTAAAGAAAGATCTCATTTATGATCACCTTTATCAAACCAAAACATAACTAGATGGAAGAATAATGGGTTTTTTCAATTGTGTCAGATATGCAAAAAATGAAAGTGAAGTTCGTTACGACTAAATCAGGAAGGAATGTGGGTCGATTTGGGAACAAACCTAAAAAGTGAAGGAGGAAGTTTTTCAGCTATAGATGCGTGTTGAAAAAATAGAGCTCAGACTTGGCTTTCAATGAGATTTGAATTCATAGTGATAGATGTTTACTATCTGTTTCATTTTTTGAGGATTAGGAAAGAGCATTCCAGGCCTATTGTTGAACAAAATGTTAGAAAAGAGGTTGATAGATGCTGAGGCATAACGTGCAAATTTTATATTGCATTTATTATTTGAACAACAGATGGTCGACAAGAAGGAACAAGAAATGAAGCAGGAGATTCGGGACTACATGGGCAAAAAGGATTACTACGATCTCCTCGGACTCTCAAAAACTGCCTCGGACTCATAAATCAAAAAGGCATATCGAACTCTTGCACTCCGATTTCATCCTGACAAAAACCAAACAGAAGGTAACCATTCGCTCATCCAGGTGCCAAAGAAGTCTTCAAAAAGGTGTCTAATTCATACTCTACCCTTATAGATCCCGATAAACGCAGACATTATGATCAGTTCGGTCCTGAATAAGATAGGCCTCGCCCTCAGTATCGCCAAGGAGGTCGTCCTGGGCAAGACTACGAGTTCTAAGAGTTTGAGGATATTTTTCAGGCTTTTTTCGGAGGCGTAGCAAGACACCACCGACATGGGCATCATGGAAACTATGGACATCATCAGGGAAATCATCGGCAAAACTTCAGAGGGTATTTTTTGGGTCGATACAGATATCAATTCAACAATTTCAATCGAGGAGGCAACCAAGAACAGGGAGGAGGTTTCAATTTTTACTACATCTTCATCATCTTTTTTGTCATCTACACAATTATTCCCCTCTTCAAAAGCTCTCCCAACTATTCAACCAGCCCTACCTATGAGCATCGTATTCGAAGGACAACCTCCAAGCTCAATGTCTAATTCTTTGTCAACAATAATTTCATGCAAGAAGCCAAGGATTATCAATATCTCAAAAGGGCCTAAATGTAGATAGACCGGGAATTTTTGGTTCAGCTATAGCAAAAGTGTGAGCACATAAAAAATCAAAGAAGAACTCTAGAAACCTACGCATACCAACATAGAGAAGGCAGGCAGAGACAAAATTACTTGAATAGGGCCAAAAATCTAGATATGACTCCTTGTCGTTACCTTCAGCAGCTATCGAACACTCATGAGGACTACATCAGAGAACTGACTTACATGAGGTATTGATTATTCATAATCTAATGTTGAAAATATTGATTATCAGTGCATGAACAAAGCCAACTTCTTATGCAGTAACCTCTCAATATTCTATCTCTCATCTCTCGCCTTTTGCTTGGAGTGCTCTTGCCTTTTCTTGTTTGCGCTCATGTTAGATGTCTGGTGAAAGGTTTATGATCTCACTTTGAGAGCTTATCGGCTTGGTTGCTTTGATAGTCTAGATTTTGACTTTGACCGAGACAGAGTTCTTTATCTTTTCTCTTTCGATTTGATGGCAAGAGGTAGAGCTTTATAACTTTGCTGAGATGGCTGTCTTTTGCTCTTCTCAACTGACTTATTTACTGAAGTTCTAAATATTGATTTTTTTGAGTTCTATCTCTGCTGTCTGTCAGTTTCAGGAGCATAGTTTTGTTTGGAATTATTTCTGGTGTGGGTACTAATTTTAGCTGAGTGACCAAAAGTCTTTTTTTGTATTTTATCAGTGGTCTTTTTCTCCTTGTTGCTGTGGTATTTCGCCTGATGAGTGCCTGTTCCTTTGTATATTTGTTCTAAATTTTTAGGTAGTCGCGATTTGAGCAAAGCACTAGCAAGAGGCTTAAAATTTATCTAATGGTCTATTGTTTTTAGCATCAGCTTGTCTTTCTTGATCTTTTACTACCTTGACAAAGTGTCGTTGGCTCTGGTTTTTTCATTGTGATTCTTGTGAATTGATTTTTTTGACAGGTTCCTAACCAGATTGAGTCCATTTTTCATAGTGTTCTCTTTATTGTCGTATCTCAAAAGTCTTTAACTGCTTTATCTCTTCTTTTTATTGAATGCACCCTTTTTTTTAGTCTCTTTCTCTAAGAAATTCTGAAACTGTTTAGTCCCTTCAGGAAAGTAACCTTTGAAAGCTGAGGCTTGATGACTATCAAGCAGCGCCTCTTCGATTTGCTGACAAATACCATTGAGGAGATTACTCTAGTTTTGAGAGTCGTTAAGATTGTGCAATACTGAGCTATAGCTCGACTTGAGTTAGCATTGCGAGTTAGGGAAAGAAGAATCCTAACGGTAGGATGACAACGATATTCCTTGTTATTTTTTTACTGCAGCTTTGACCTTCTTGAAATCAAGCTATCTCAGCCTGTCATGGTACTTTTAAATTGTGCGGGAGAGATTGCTGTCAACACATCTGGGCAGATCTCTGCTAAATTTGTAGTACTATCCAAGCTGAATTATTTTGTTGGGAAACTACGAAATTGTGTAGATGCGCTTGAGGTATTAGTTATCATCGGAAAGAGCAAGCGACTATCGGTACGCGATATTGAGAGGGTGAGGCATATCCTGAATGAAAGTCTCCATTTGCTGCAGATGATGAAAGTTGATGGATGTGGAGTACTTTTCAGTGAGGGCGCCCGTCATGTGGGTTATCAGAGGCTCAGGCTGGCAGAGAGTGCAAAACTATTAGAACTTCATTTCGGTTAATTCTTAAGTATATTTATATTCGCTATCATATTAGCAAAGCCGATGCTTATTTTTGGATCAATGCCCACAGGTCCAGCATATCTGGATTCAGGGTCTCACTAGATGAAGCCCACTATTCGATCATTAGTTTGAATGATTTTTTTCGAAAGGCCTAAGTTAGAGCTCAGTTACTTGGAAGGAGTGGAGTGAGCTACCTGTTATCAGATTAAGAGTGATATTTTAGATCTGATGGAGTTGATGTTAGTCTTTGGTGACCTTTTTCTTCTGTGTTTCTAGCTCAGAAGCCACCTATTAATTTGATTTTCGAGAGGTCACAGTTTTGATAGTTCTGTGACCCAAATTTATCTGTTGAATTTCCTAGTTGAGCTCTCTGATTGTCTCGAGCAATTAAATCCTCTTTTCCTTGAATTTTTGACTGCCAAAGATGGTCTATAGAAATGATTCGGTGTCCTTGAGTTATCGAGCCAAGCAGTGGTAAAGTTAAAAGAATGGATCTTTGATATCTAATTTGGCTATATTCTCAAAACTATCTTTGGCACTTGCTGTCACAGATAATTTCTTTTTAGCTTGTATGGACAGTATTTTTTAATATTCTTTGGCAAATTAACTAAATTTTGCCACACCTGAGCAGTAGTGATGGTAACCCTCTGCCAAAGTATGAAGTTTTGAGATAAACTACTTCAAAAGCTTAGCATTTTTTTGGAGATAGCTAATTGTTTTTTTAAATTTTGCTTTGGTTTCGGTGTTCATTTGGTGTATCTTTTAGTCAAAGCAGGAGCTATAGCGATCTATTATATCATGGATTTTTAGAGGAGGCATCTGCTAAACAAGCTTAATTATAAAACAAGTACTTCTTCAATGTTTATCTCAGACGATCTGAGAAATAGCTGAACCTCCTATCGATAATAGATAAAGTCAGAATAGCTTAGCCCGACCAAAAAATTTTGCAAAGAATAATGAAGCTACTTTTATCTTTCGAAAAAAGTTCTAAGCGATGATTTGACACAAATGTTGGGGATAAAAGTTCCAGGCCACCTCTCTTTGAGTACTATTCTTAAAGCCTGAAATTCACCTAATTTTCTTTTCACTAAAAAAGTTCCATGTTTGTCCTCTCCTGATATTGAAAATGTGGAGTTCTTTGAGGTAGAATTTTATTTGGAAGAGATAGCTTATATCTGTAGCTTGATCGGATGGGCAGTTTTTTTGATATCAATAACAAAAAGTGGTATATTTTTGCCTTCTGTGATCCTTGACTCTACCTCCAATGATTACTGCTCTACCTCATCTGGTTCGAAAGCTTGAGATGATACTGAATTTACTTAAGGCTTAGGAAGAGACTCCTTATCAGGTTATTTTCTTTCAGCTTAGGATTGCGTATCGATTTGTTCATTTGCCATCTTAAAAGTTTCTTCTAAGCCAATTGTTTATTGTGCTTTTTCTTATTTTTTCTAACAAGGTTATATTTCCCCCGCAAGTTCTTCTACTTTATCATTGCTTGATATTTTTGTTTCCTTGAGCTTTCTCCTAAGAGGGTCATAAGGAGGCGACATGAGTGGATTTTTAACTACCTTAGCCTGGAATTTTTTCGGGGTTTAAGAAACACTTGAAAGATCATCCTTTTATTTGTTACAATTTTCAGGCTATGCTTTCGAAGAAGAGTTTTTTTAATCTTATATCGGATTCATATCTTAATATAGTTTACTAGATTACTTGATTCATCATACTCCTGTTTCTGCTATCTTGACCCCATCTTCTGCTTTTGTTTCTTCTTGTCTGGCCGGGTCTTCTTTTTCGTCCAGTTATTATCTCTCTATATCGTAGTCTGATAGCCACCACATTGACCAAGTGCTTTCAGGCATCTTAAGAAGCTGATTCCTCCATTCTGTATAGTAAGTAGTCACAGAGCCCACCCTCTTATTCAAAGCTTCCTGAATTATATCAAATCTACCTTAAGTTATTGTTTGAATTGTCCATAGAACTCAAGGCGATGAGTATAATAGAATATTAGCTTCATTTAGAAATGTGATGGAGCCTGCTGCCCGTTACTAAGAGAGGTCAGCTCTTTTGTAAAGAAAGAAATCAATTATTGTCTTGGGTTAGCCTGCTTAAGGATAATGTCAGCTTCAGTTTCTAAATTAAGGAAAAAAATACTTTTAGTCTGGATCAGATGCTGTTGATGCTGACTAATAGTTTCTTTCCATCCTGCTAACTATTGCTCGTTGAATTGAGCCAATGATTTTCCTTGAAGAGTCGATTCCAAGAATTCATTGATCATCTCTTTGCAGATATCGTTCGCATTAGGGTCATTCAAATACGACTGAACTACGTAAAATATTGATTACGATAAATGATAGCTTTCAATGTGGCATGATGAATGTTGAAAGGCGAACAGAGAGTTCTTTTGAGTTTGTTGAGACAGCGGAGTACTAAAAGAGGCTTTTTGAACTCAATAAAGACCTCAATAGCTTCAGCAAAAGCTCTTCCAAATAATTTGTTTTCGTTGATACTTCCTT
>Ga0100385_1002198_pt1 | contig 18648 bp, 10 predicted proteins | sample CryGeymeta201509_FD_81543 | JGI IMG/M metagenome (GOLD analysis project Ga0100385, IMG submission 81543) | Groundwater microbial communities from Crystal Geyser aquifers in Utah, USA - Crystal Geyser metaG 2015-09 | ecosystem: Environmental > Aquatic > Deep subsurface > Groundwater | place: USA... | reverse complement strand
CTTCTGAAAGTGCTACTTCTCATTGTCAAAAGCTCATAGCTTTTGTATTTATTGACTTTGATATTTTGTACTTCGATTTTCTCATATTTCCCTCACCGCCTTATGTAAAATTATACCTGTTTAGTGGGGATACTCACATGTTCTTAATAGACCAAATGCAAAGAAAAAATATAGCTTTTGTGCCATATTAATGATATGATCAACAATAACGGTTCACCATGAATATCCTTGAGTCTTTTCTCTTTGCTACTTCATATAGGGCTTTGACATTCATTTAGTAAAGATCAAGACTTAATCGCAACAACATTGTGGTTGTTTTAAGGTTGTCTGTGTTGAGTTTAGGAGCTTTTCTTATTGTTGTGTAAAATTTAATGAGAGTATATCAGGGAAAATGAAACACCACTTGTCGAAAAGATGAATACTCAAGCTGAAAAACTGACTGGACAATATGTCACCTCAATCAAATTTGTCATTAGTTTATCCTTGATTATATATGTAGTCTATTCGGAAAGCCCCAATCTAAAAATTAGGAGCATAATGAGCAAAGATCATTGTTTGACTTTCTCAGGAACACGAATTGTTCGATTGTACAGGTTGTAATTTTCTTTGAAAAGGAAGGTCTTCAGAACCTTGAAATAGCTTGTGTGGCAAGGGAGGTATTCGTAGTACTCGGGAGCCATCTTTCGTACTTTGGGGAGCAGCCACCACGGACATGTGGGGAAATCATGATGCTCGACATGATACCCTGAGTTCAAACTGATATAATTGACCCAGCCGATATAATCGTTCGTCTAAACCCCCTCGATAAACTCACAATGTTCAGAGATCATGTGAGCAGCAATCGGGTGTGGTCCAACAGCATTCAATCCAGCAAATACTGCATAGATGAGCGCATAGAGACCGAAATAGCGGTACATGAGATAGTCTGTGAAGAAGATGAAGATGAAGTTGAAGATCTCATCCTTGCCCATGGTCATATTACCCACGAAAAAGATAGGTCGGAGGGTGTAGTAGACGTACAAGAAAGCATAGTAGACGTATTTGTACCACCAGTGTTGGAGGGACCATTTTGACTCGAATGCTAGCGGTAGGTCGGTATCTTTGTCTTACTAGTTCAGGAAGTTATGATGATCAGCGTGGTACCTTCCGAAACTCATAGCACTGGGAATTCCTGAAGGTATGTTGAAAAGTATTGCCCAAATTTTATTGATGGATGTCGGATGGTGTGTCAAGTCATGAATGCAGATCTGAAGGGTATGGTTGATGACAGCACCAAAGAGGTATGCGTTCAAAAGCACAAACCATAGAGGTTTATCCTAGATCAATAGATGCTTACCATGAGATAGTACCCGAAAAGGATGTTCAGGCAGGAGACAACAAGGCCTAGAAGGATGGTGTAAGTCTGGTCATCAGCATCTTTCAGCAATGTGCTTATTTAGGGGTGATCTCGAAGGATCATCTTCCTCCTAAGCAAGTGAGATTCGGGACCTTTGACGTATGTGTATTCCTTTTTTAATTTTTGAGGATTAGAGTAAGCCTACTCCATGCTGACAGGAGGACGTTGAAGGTTCACAAGGTAATTCGGGGCAAATGCCCTGATTTCCGTTTCTGGGTTGCTCATGTTGAATTTTTAAATTGAATATCAATCAAAATAAAAACACCTCTTGAATATAACAATCATAATTTTTCTTTTAACCACCTCCTTTATGATATAGCTTGTTTCAGCTACTCCTGGAGTCTGTTCATATTAACTGTTATTCTTGGGCAACTATAGTTATTTACAGGGAATTTTACTAATTAACTTTATATTCTGATGGGGAGTGTAATATTATTTGATTATATTTTATTAGATTAATACTGATCTTACTTTTTCTCGCCTGACCTTCTATCCACAAAACCCTTGGCTTTATGCACCCGCCCAATCACTTCGCTTTTGATATCTGCCACAGAGGTCCGTGTATTTACAAAAAAGGAGATTGAGAGTATACGAGTAGTTTACAGGGTATCAAGATCTAAACGTGATCCTACTATGTGCTTTATCATGCACTATATTTATCACAATACATTCAGCATCATAACTATATATATTTCGATTAGCTATGCGTTTTAAATCATATGACCAAAGCGTTTGTAGTGACAAGTTAAACCAAATGAATTATTAAAGAATATCTTCAGTTTATCCCAAATGTATACTCAAGGGTTTTGAGGCTACTCGCTTTGCTCAAAACCTTCATCCTTGGGGACATTATCTTATGAACAGCTATGGTTTTTGGACTCTTCATTCTGCGAGATGGAGTATTCCATCGACCCTTTCTTGAGTCTATCAACTTTTCGCTTGACTGCTTGCAACCATTTTAAATCTGCCTGTGGGGCATTGGATAACCGTATTCATCTACTTTAGGAGCCTGGTTGATTTTTTTGTTGAAGAAAGGGGTTGATGATGGTTGCCTTACTAGAGTTGCAATATTCATTATTTGCTATTTTGGAACCTCAAGACTGTCGTCATAGTAGTCTTGGTTCAAGATCTCTTTCAAAAACTATACTCTTTCTTTTTTTGTAGGAACTTTTTGGTGTTCATCTATGACATTCGTTCGGAGTGATTGTAGAAATCTTGAAGAAAGAGGTATTTTTTGAGCAGATCTGTGTCGATGCTGATTGATAAAGTGATCTAATTGAGGACTTCGGGGCACAAAGATTCTCTTGGCACTACTTGATCTATCTGAAATGTAGGTTGATGTGCTAGATTTCTTGGCCGAATCGTTGGGACTGTTTTGGTAGGGTGCGATCGCCTTCGGAGGACTTTTCCACAGAGTTGGAATTGTATTTTTAGTCTTCATGGCGGCAGTCAGCATAGGGCGCTGATAATAATAAAGATAATCAATAGGGCTATATTTTATCAAAAATATAGTTTAAACGATCATCAATCATGATATTTTTTTCATTCATAGCATATCATTATTTTTGCTGCTTGAATCATATTCCTTCTTTCTTTGATATATCTTGAAAAGGAACTTTTGTAATAGGCTCTTAAAGGATATTCAACTGTACTGATTGTTGACTATGACTCTTTTTAAGATGGTTTAGCCACTTGTAGTTCAATGTTTATTACCTTCGATATTTTTTTAAAATCGTATTAATTACTTTTAATCTATAAAGGAGAAGTACTGATATATCTCATATAGAGAATGAAACCCAGCCGAAAAATATCAAAGAAACGCGTCAGAAAATCAAACAGTAATTACTCCTGGGGTGACTCATTTTCTCAAAGCATCAAAGAAGCTTCAAACTAAGAAGACTCTCATTCTCCATTTTTGTAAACCTGGCTATATTCAGTTCTTCCTCAAAGATAAAATAAAATGAAAAAGATCAAGGGCGAAGTTTTATGGCTTACTCTATTAATAAAATCAATCGATTTGAGTCATAGCCACTTTTATTGGTCAGAAAAGTTGACTTATAGAAAGAAGAGGATAAGAGCAACAAGAAATAGTCGAAGATGAAGGCTAAGTACTTACTCAAGCATGAATGCAGCTGCCACTGGGACGAAAGATAATGCAAAAACTTTCATTGCTAATGCTTCCTAACTCAGAATGAAATCTGTGTTATTGGAGAATGCTGCCCTGAATGTGTATAGAACAAAAATAATTACTTCAAGACAGTCAAGGGGTGGAGTATGATTCCTTAAAAAATCATCCAGCCAAAAGAAACGGTCATCAAGGTCCTTGACACAATCAGGAAAAGCAACTGCAAAAATATGTACTATTTTAGAAGGGTTTACCCGAAGCTATCCTGGCTCAAGAAACTTGTCTTTTGCACTTGTAAAAAATCTCAGTGCCAGAAGAACTATTGTATATGTTTCCAGCAGGGAGGAAGATGTGGAGAATTTTGCACATGTGAAGACTGTCTCAACAAAGAGGGCCCTGAGGAACTCATGGAAAAGTCCTTGAAATAATTGTGGCAGTAATACATGAAAAACAATCACAAGGAATAAGTTCAACAGCTGATATAGGACGATATAGCTCAGTTCCTGGAAGATGATTTCTGCCAAGAAGAGTTTAATTAGAGTATGGAATTTTAGCCTCCATGTTTTGACGATGTTGGAGTTGATATGTGACTCATATATTATTGTATGAAAACAGAATAATCAAAAGCCTCAACTCTTAAAAAAATTAAAGAACCTTTTTTTGATTCTGAGGGTCTTAGAAGGGTTTAGCTTGATCGTTGAGTTAGGCGAAAAAGATTGATAAGTAGCATCTTGGTGAGGAGGGCTGGCTTATAACTTTAATTAGGTTAAGAATTATCAACTGTCACTCGCCATATATCCACATTCTCTAGAAGTTTGGGGGCTCAAACTCCATCATTTATATTTCGATCTTCTCACTCAGATCCATTTCCTGGAAAAACTGATCAATGCTTTCATCAAGAGGTTCAAAATCTACCGAACCTTGGCGTTGTTAAGTCATATATTTTTGCCAAAGAAGCTTTAGCTCCATCTCCTAATTGAGTAAATGCTAAGCTTAATTGTTACATCCTTTGCAAGTACAAAAATGCCCACATTTTTGTTTACTATAGAAACACATACAATAATTGCTTTGACATTGAGAGCGTTTGCAAGTGCAGGAACGTATCTATTTTAGCCATGATTCCTTCGGGTGGACCTTTTTGTAGTAGTACAGGCTCTTAACGGGAACTTTCTTTACAAGTTCTTGGATTTTCCTGGTTGGCTCGCTGACAGATAGTTTTTCTTCTTCGCTCGATTTCCAACCTTTTTTCTATCGAAAGAAAGAATTTTTATTGTGTACACATAGTAAGCAACATTCGCCCTCAACGCAAAGCTCATTATCAGTGATGTAGCAGGGGCAATGATATTCGTTGCAATCCCTTTCACTAGAGATGCAGGCGCAGCGATGAGTAATATTGAATTTCTTTCGAAGAAAAGGTGAAATTTATTATGGTGCGTGCTTCTCTAGCTTAAGCATACCATACCCTATGAACAACTTAAAATCATTTCTGACGCTTCTCTGCTTTTTTACTATTCTGTGACTGGAATTGTTCTGTTTTTCTTTTTTTTTGATTGTCTTTTGGGTTCCCTTACAGTTATCCTTTATCAAAAATAGGAATACATTGAAGTTGTTTTTTAAGTTTTTTGGTTGGAATTCCTAAAACTGCTTTAAAAAGTTCCAAAAGGAACAGAATAGTTGATCTGACTGCTCCGAAGCTTCGGAAACTCAAGCTGATCATTTTTCATCTAAGTGTAGACTAGCGCGTACTTTTTTCGTTGATATTAAGATATAAAAACTATCAACTCATAGGAAGAATGTGCCAAACTCAACTGAGAATTTGATCTTTCATGCAACAATGAAGGTTTGGTTTGAATGCTTGCAGGATGACCGACTTAAAGAGGCATAATTATTTTTTTGTCAGAAAAGATTGTGGTAAAGGGTGTTATTTTATATTCTGTTTGAGTTTGATTTTCGCAATTAAATTGAAGTTATTCGTCTATTACGAGCCTAATAATTTAGTTGTCACTCCTTTTAAAAATATTGGTAATCAAGGTTGATCAAACATGATAAATATAGTCTGTTCTGACTATAACAGGTCTTTGGGAATTATATTTTATCAGACTGTTTCAGACTGTTTTATTCATTAAATCCGAAAGGAATGAACTGCTGCATTTTAGACTTATCAACTTACAATTAATTAGCTTGTTTGAGATCCTAATTGTTCAATTTTGTTATTTTTATTCATTCTTTTTCAAAAGATATTATTCAAATACAATCATTCAAGGGCATAGAAATTTTTTAGATATCTGAAGAATATCCTTGTAAGAGAAAATATTTAACACAATTTTTGAAGCCTCTTTGGACCTTTCTATGCGATGTTGCTTATATTATCAAAAATGTAAAGGAAAATAAACACCCGTACTCTTGTCAGAGGAAAGTACCGGAGTTAAGGTAGTCAACCTTTCAATCATATATACTCCCTTTGTATGTTATTACTGACTAAGATCGCTATCATCTCTCGGATGACGACCTGCCATCAATCTTGAAGGAAATAGATGAGAACTAAAGAGACAGTCACGAAGAAGCCATTTTAATACTGAACTTGTGTAAGATGGAAATTACCATAGACAGCAACAATTTAGGAGATAGATCTTGTCTTCACCTCTCAAGGGCTAATTGGCACAATCTAGAAAAAATAAATCTATGTATACAGGTCAATATGTAGATAACAATACGATAGGATGTAAAGGAGCCAAGATGCTATCGAGAGCCGAATGGAAGAACCTTCGTGAGCTCTATTTATGTCTCTATTTGCTAACGAAGATAAAAACAAAGTGGGAAATTAGGGGTGTAGACATTTAAGCAAGGCTCAATGGAGCAAGCTATAAATATTAGACTTAAGTAAATGTCGTAGTTAGATAGGGAGCAACAAGATTAGCTGCGAAGGTTGTCTCTAATTGTCTTGTGCTCAATGGGACAGTATTTAAAAATTAGAACTATGTATGGATTGTTAAATATAGCGATGAATAGTATCAGATAGAAAGGTTGCCGCTATCTTTCGAATATCAGTTGGCCCAATATTCTTCAAATATACATCTGTAGTCTTAAGTTTATCAAGAAAAATGCCCGGTAGGAGCAATCGGTGCCAAATTTGTGAAGGCTTGCTAATGCGATAGTTATGTTGACTAGAAATATAAATAATTGTGATTCAGTGATAATATTGAACCTCTGTCACCGTTTTAGTCCTCTATCGATAATCCAAGATGGAGGCAAAGATATCTTATTCAAATTATACAACCGAAAATTATTGAAGTCAAAAATTGAAAGTAATCATTGAGGGGTCCTCGCTTTCACCCTTAATAGCTTAATTCCAGATCGATACATCCTCAAAGTACAGGTAGCTGGAGTAGTCGATCAATTCTCTTGAGTTATCGATCTCGATTTTATCCTCAAGTTTGATACATGACAAAAGTTCTTTCTCCAGCTCTTTGATGATTCGGGGAATACTCTTGTATCTGGTCAGCATTTTTTGGTGATGACTGCGACATTGGAGCGAGTTTCTCGTCTTGATGAATTATTCCATCTTTTTGTGAACACCTAGCCTTTTCCTTTCTCCGACCGGCAAAGAAAACATCTATTCATTTTCTTTTAGAAAGGCAATATATGCAGTATTTTCCTTGAAATTCCAGCTGACTCCATTTCCTTTTCTGCAAGAACCGCTCTCACCCATTGTATTCGACTCAACTAGTTGATTGAGAGGCATGACGTCAGGGAAGGCTGCTTCAGAGATACTATCAGCATAGAAGGTAGCTAGCGAGATCAGTTTGCCTTCGATTTGGGTATTTTCCATGGCAATTATAAACAAATTATGATATTCGACTACACAAAAACTCAATTTATCAAGAACAACCGGTTTCAGTCGACAAAAAAATATTTTTTAGAAAAGCTGATGTCCATAAATCCTTGGACTGTGAATGAAATATACATGCTATATTGGTGCCTCTTCTTGAAGAGAAGGGTTCGTAGCCTACAACCGTTGCTGTTAGAATTGCTCAGATTATAATTACCTCTTTTACAAAAGAGTATATTCACATCTTCAATGATTAGAACAATTTTCGGGTGACTTAAAAAAATGAATTTCCAGATTGTCTCCTCGCTATAGTATTAAATTAGATAACTATGAATAAGTCATCAGGCGATACCGCCATCAAAGCTATAATCAATCAACTCAGAGATGCCAGCTGTCCCTCTTAGACTCAGAAAGTGGCACAAGCTATTATTCTCAACACTTCATTTGAGGCCGTTGAGTTGGCTAAGTGCTTTGATACCTACTTTACCGATAGGGAGGATTTGATACCGATTGATCTCAAAGTGAACATCCTGGAAACTATGTCAGGAGTCATCTTGATGGACAAGAATAAGAGATTCCTGAGACATTTCGCGACTCGCATTTTCTACTTCTTCTAGTTATACTCATAGTAGCCATATCATTTACACAGGCCTATCAGTGTGCTTCCCAAGATGGCCTAAAGAATCATTGAAGTATTCAAGCAATTGGAAACTTCAAGGATATTTCTTGAGAGCTTTTTAGATAAACTAAAAAGAATGGCGGTAAAAAAGTATGCTATATAGGATCCTATCTTTTAAACTAGCTCCGAAAAGAAATAAAAAATTACAAAATACAGCCAGAATTTCCTGCAAATGCTAAAAGATGTTCAGGAGGTCGAGTAAACAAACTAAATTTACAAAATGAAGCAACTCAAAGCCAACTGTCTTGAAGAGGCAAAAAAAATCAATGAGTAAATGGGCAAATTTGAGCGTGTCGGGGAAAGTACAGAAGAAAAACATGAGAGAGTGATCGCCATGAAACGAGATGTTGAAAGTGTGATTGAATCACTGTGCCAGGTTCTTCAACTCAATCAACAGGGAATGGACAGCTTGCGATTGATGGTGCAAGAAGAGCAGTCAAAGCTAGAAAAGTTGATAGAGTGATTATTGAATGTATTTGCTAATAGTTTATTAATACTAATGAACTCCTCAGGAGATAGCTCCTTCAATAAGAATGCTGCCTTCAACTCATGTAAAAATATTGCAGCAATTATACTCATTTTATTAGGCTGCGGCTGTTCAGTAACCTGCCTAGCATTTTGGGTTGTCAAAGGAGCAGGAAAATTCATTAGTGTTCCTTACTTTATCAACTCTTGCAGTCAGAGTTATTTCCTGCTCAAGTATTCGAACGAAGGACTAGGCATTGCAGTTTTCATCACAACTTCTATTGCGGCTGCTTTTCAAGGCTTACTGTTGATAGTGTACATTCTCGTTCAGCTAAAAAAGCACAATAGTTCTGCTTTGGTCAAAAGAACCATATAAATCTTGTTGAGTCTGTCAATAGTGGCTCTGGTGGTGCCTTGTGGATATTCTCTTTCATTTCTGATCGAATTATCCAAGGCTCAAATATATTCTTGTTCCTTTACCTTCAGCTACGATACTATCTTTTTATTGGTCGGGTTGTCTTTTGCTAGTCTACTTCTGACGCTAATAACTTTCATCATAATGATGACCAGCTCTAAGGACTCTGCAGTAAACCAAGTGGTAAATAAGAGTTTAGAAGTAAGGGAGCAAAGTCAGCTAGAGCTATTGCCAAACAATGAGACAAATCCTTACCACCAAGCTGAAAACATATTCGCTCCTGATATTTACATGGCAGATAAGCTGCCAGATAAGTATGATGCTGTTGAGAGAAAAAGAAAGGTTCGTATGCGATAATCAAGAAACTAAAGTCAAAGCTATCTATAAATGAGATCTCCTAAATCAACATCTAAAAATATGTAAATTATTGATCCTGAAAGAAGACTATCCACCTTCAGTCGATCGAAGGATAGAGCCAATAGCAGTGTGACACCTACCAAGTAAAAAATAAAAACAGACATTTGGAGCCATACGGAAGCACAACCAATGGAGGCTGCTAAAATCAAAAATAATAAGCCATTTTTCAGAGAAATCGGAAAAGATTGGGATGATCGATCCTTCTAACTACTGGAAAGAAACGATGATCGAGACGAGAGATACTTTGTACCAAGGCAAGGATTTTCATATTCGAAGAGTCACAAAACTCCGATGGCTCGAAGTGCCCAGCAATAGAGAGTGGGAGGGGTGTCCTTTGATCGGGTAGAAATGGTTCAAATAAGGGATGCTAAAAGTAAGAAGTAATAAGTTAATCCTGCATTGAGTCGAGCTGTGAGTCAAATTAGAAGAAATTACGAAAGAAAGCTTAACAGCTAACAAAATTGGCATTGATATTTATCCCTTTATCCCTTTATTTTGAGTCATACAAATCAATCATCAACTGAATCAACTGTAGGATGCGTTACTTATCGGTAATCCATTTCCAAAGCAGCCAAGTCTTCTCTGGCCTCAAAGAAAAATCCTTAGTCCAGTCCTTCTCCAACATACCAGTGAACAAATGCTCTTTTGGCGTACATACAATCGAATTTTTGATTATTTTTGTCAAATATATCAACAATAGAGCTGTTGTTACTCAAAAGGCAGCATGACCTCTCAGATTTACCCATTGCTTACTTTTTTACAAGATGAGGGCTTCTATCGTTTATGCTGACTTTGAAGCCAGTAGGACACCAGTCGACAAAACTAATCGTACTTTTGCTTCTTATTTCTGTGATAGCATCGATTGTTTCTTTTGGAGTGACGTCTCCACTGTAGAATAGACTGCAGCCCATATACAATCCATCCAGAGGATTGCACTTGATCATTTGATTCTAAGGGGAAAACACTGAGGAGGTGATGTCATTGACGTTGACACGAGATTGATAACCCTTTTAAGTTTCTACATATGGAGCAAAGGAAGGCATCAGAAAGTGAATTCTTCGATAAGCGACCATATTTGTGGATATTTCTTTGAGATTGGTATTGAGATGGCCTTTGAATCTCATGGGAAGAGTCATTTACGATGCTACCTTTGCTATTAGTTGATTGATACTTCTATAATTTGGAGCTTAAATGCCTAGCTTTTGAAGGCAGATATCATAAAGGGCTTCATTATTGAAGCAAATCGCTAAATCGTTATATTATAGCATCTCATGAACTGAAAGAACGCTGTTGTATGGTGCTATTATCTAAGGTTATGTCTGTAAGGACGGAAAAATAGTGAGGCCGACCTGTAGCTTTTTGCCATATTCGACCCTGAGTCTTTCCTGTAAAAGCACACCGAATCCTGAACCAGTTCCACCACAAATGGAATTAGACATGAGAAATCCTTCTAAGTATGAGCTTTTTTAGGCAACCTTTCTCACCGCATCCAAAGTTTGATCAATGTATTACTTTCCGATTGTATATTGACCTCTGCAATGATTGCCAGCCGTATCATCTTTACCAGATATAAGATAAGACGGATTGAACAAACGACCATACTGTCCTGTTCGTACCTCATCGATGACTGTGGGTTAGAGATCTACGTAGATGCTTCGAGGGACATGTTTTCCTTGGGAAGTTTCATAAAAGAGCAAAGTTGAATCGTCAGGATATGCTTTAGCTTATGTTGATAGATATCCGTCAGGCATTATGCCATGTTATTGGGTGAAATACTCCCAACAAGCGTTTCCAATTTGTGAGCCTGCTTGTCCAATGTGGATATTGATTAATTCTTTCATAAATAAATAGGAAGATCATATATCAGCATGAATAATGATCAAGGTTCCTTTGCAATATTGAAAACAAGAGAAAAGGCAATATAAATAACTTCAATAGTATTTTATTTTTTTATGCTATCAAAAATAAAGTCATCGAAAACAACTTCCTCAACATATTTGATTCACTTTAATATAAATTTGGATCGTTCAATTGTGCACTTTTTGCTCTTACTATTTAGTTTCCGATTTTAGATTTTGTTAACTTTATAACAGTGCCATTGGCATGCCGCATGCCCTTTATATTAGGCTTTTTTATTAAACTACCAATAATTAGAAAAATTTAATCTTACTCATGGGATCCTGCTCTTGGAAAGCTTAAGAACAATAACGGAGGCCCGAAAGTCCTGTTGTGTCCTATCCACACCCCATTAATATTGAAATTGTACACTGTACAACACAAATAGGAATCCCTGAGGCAAAGCGAGCTGAGTACGTCATCAAAAGGGTCTTCCCCAATGCTCATATTACCAGAAAATGTCCAGGAGTGATAAAAAATCTTCTTGTTTACGAAGACGGAGACTTAATTTTCGACAGGCAAGTAGATGGATATCTAAACGATCGAAGTGAAGATTACCTCATGGACAAGCTAAAGACAAAAGTGGGAGTCGGAGAGTTAAGAGAAGGAAAGAATCTCTCTGACGACTTCGAAAGCGACAGTTTATGATTTCATAACTACTTAATTTTTTAATTTTTGAGAAACACTAACAGTCTACTTAGGAGGGTTGTTATCTTATCCTACAAAATCTTTTTGAGGTTGAAATTTATGAAAAAAACTAGATAGTCTAGATGTGAAGAAAATTTTGTATATATCAATCATCTCTATATTGTTTAAATATTGGCTTCAGCAATGCTTCAGAAAATGCGTCAAAACAAACAGGGTCTATTTCAATGTTGTGGAAACGTTCCCCTTCCCCTAAATCATCCACCTTGCATGCCCATTTCATCAAAAACAGGAAAAATATCTCTCAAAAATCAACAAAGAAAAAGGGCCGAAAGTTAGAAACTCAACAGTTCAAAATACTCTCAAGAGTCCCTAACTCAGCCCGAAAGGTCATGCCCAATGATCTAGAGTCGTCCGAGGGTCAGCTTTTCTTTCTTATAAGCCAAACTCTCACATAAAGATGATGAATCAAGAAAGAAAGGTGACTGTTTTCTGCTAACCGATGCCCCTAAAGAGGAGATCATGATGAGGAGTGAGCCTGTACAAACAAACAACAAGCATTACACATCATTAACAGGACTTTTGGACCAAATAGATCGGGAAGAAAAGGCCTAACTTTGCATTAGAAACAAAGTTAATCACATTATTATGGACTCCCTCAATGACACTGAGTCACAAGAGTACAGTGAAAGCATAGAGGAGGCAATTTCGATTGTGAAGTTGTCAAGCCAATAATATAAAAAATGTTCGGTTGTTATCAAATAAAACAGCCAGAAGGACAATTCAGAGTCAAAGAAACGGGCAGCAATATGGGAAAGCTGCCCTTCTAGACAAAAAACTCAAAGTTTTTCCACTACTTTTAGCTCACAAATAAGTGCCCTTAGGAAGAAAAAAACAGACCAAGAATATCTTTTCAAAGGCATGTAAAAAACAAAAACCCTGAAATCTAATGACGAAATTATTTTTGAGCTCCTTGATGATGCTGAGTTGATCGAGGACTACAGAATAATGATGAAAAATGTGAAAGATAACGAGGATGAGTTGAGCATCTATGATATTGAATGATATTTTCCATGTTTGTATTCAACTAACAAGGTTCTGTTCCTGTATTTTTCATCATCCTAAGTAGAGGAAGGGAGCCAGTAAAATTAGTAATCTAGGTATATATTCAATGAAGTTTCCTTTGAAAGGAGTGTTGCTATCGAGTTTCAATATCAAACCAAATAATTTTTTCAACTGCTTGATGTTTTTATGATTATTCCTATACTAGGTTTTACTTTTTCATTTATCCTTCATCAATAAAATCACAACAAAAAACACTGTTTCACTTTGAATGATATTAAAATAGTTTATTGTCAGTTGGAGAAATATCTCTGCTCCTGAAAGTTGAGAAATAGTACTGTAGTGAGGAGTGGGGAGCTAATATCACCATGTTTAGACTTTTTGGAAATAGTTTTTTCAAGCTAGATATGCTTTTCGGTCAAAGGGAAGATCAGGGGTATGTTTCAAAACTTCTTTTTATATTATCTTGATGCTCTTATCGAATCTATTGATGATATAAGCCAAAAGCCCTCACTTGGCAATATAATATTTGAAATCCAACGAAAAAGCCTCTTTAGTAAAATGCTGACAAGACCATCAAAACCGACTAGTAGTTTGTTTGCCTGCTACCCACTCTCTGGGGCAAATTCTGCTACAATACTGAAGACTCAACCTTCTTCTTCCTACATCTACAAGAAAAAATCTCTGAAGGACAGACGACCAAAGAAAGAAGCAATACAGAAGAAGGCAACGATGCCTCTTCCTCAGGTCCTGACTCCATTTTCCTAAAAAGGAATAGAGAGAGTCATAAACGCTCGGCTATCTATCTCCTTCAGCTATATCAAGGATGAAGTTTAGGGCCAATATTATGATGAAAGGCCAACAACAATTGGATCAAACGAACCTGAAAAACCATCTCTCCTGAAGCCTGCTTGTTTGGATCAGAATAATGAAAATAACTTCTAGACAGAATCAGCAGCTTCCTCAAAAATATAAATTCTTCAATAATTTATTCAGGATGACATCAGAAGAACAAATAGAAGCCAGAGGTCCCAATCTGCTTGTTTCTTTGAGGATATTGACTAGAATGAATAAGATGTTTTGGGAAGCCTCAAAAAAATTGATATCAGGTCATCTTCATCCAGCCAACATTCCTCGCTGAGAGACATCCCTTACTTCGGAACAGGTTCGAAAGTCGAAATTACTCTCGAGTAATCTTCAGAGTTGATCAAGAAACTTGAATCAATGCCTACAACAGTTGATAGCAGTTTGATAAGCTGTTAAACTCCTTCATCAAAAGATGTTCAAAGTGACTCCAGCTTCCCAAAACCCAGAGTCGGAGGAATTTTCATGAAGGGAAGAAAAACAGATACATTGATTATCCACACAAACTCGAAGTAGGATCTTGAAGAGACTAACCTTTCAATAGTTTTGGAGAACAATGATAGCATGTGGGCTAAGTTGAAGAAGCAAGAGGATTGCCAAGTTCTTAGAAAATGATTTTATTTGATATCAATGTTTGATATTCTTATTCTGATATCAATATTAAGTAATGTACCTTGAATTGGCAAAGGCACGAAAAGATCTGCCGGTGAGAGTACTCGGAAATTTCCACAGGCTAAAGAAGAAGAATGGAGCGATAGTTCACTTCTACAACTTAGGTATCCCCTTATTGAAACAGAAAGACGCATTGAGATAAACTAAATACCTGCAGTAATCAGGTTAATATCTGAAAATTTGAGCAAGCTCAAGGAGGAGTGCACTATTCGGATCAATATAAGTAAATGTTGGAAGTACTCAAGGCAGAAATGGAATAGTACCAAGAGATCTCAAGTTCTTCACTGACGCAGATTGGAGTAGCCGAGTTTCAATGGTGACCCTCAGTATCTGTGGATCAAATCAGAGATGACTAAGCTTTATTTTTACGGTGCTGCTGACCTATCCTCTTCCAAGTGGAAAAATGTCAAAAAAATTGACTTGAGTACATCTCTTGCAAAATAGGCCGCAATAGAATAGAAGATAATGAATGTACTGGTATTGGATTAGCCTGCTGGCCATAGCTTCAATCTATCAATTTCAGTACATCTGATTGAATTTAGAATACAATCAAATTAGCTGTATAGGGTGTTCGCGCTTAACGGCTCCAAGGTGGTTCAAACTACAATATCTTAACTTGTCCTTAAATAACATAGGAGATTCAGGTGTGGAGCATTTATCCAAAGGTCCTTGGGCTCTGCTTCAGCACCTTGACCTCAAACGCTGTCAGCTTACATGCCTTTCTTGTCAACATATCACCAAGGCAAACTGGCGAAAAATGCATACCCTCAAGCTCGGTAAATAGAAGGTGATTCAGAATCAAATTTCATTCGAGATAAAGGAATGTTATTTTTTTCTAAAAACGTATGGCCACACCTGCATACTCTCATCCTTAGTACATCAATTTTAATTTCAGAAGGAAACATTATCGGATCAAAAGGAATAGCAGCTTTGTCAAAAATGCATTTCAAAGTTGCCAAAAGATCAAACTTTGACTTCAGTACATATATTGAATATTTAGCGAACAATCCCCCGATATGTGACCAAGCTTGTCCTTATCTGCTTAGATCATAATTCAGCAAACTCAGAAATCTGTTCGTTAGTATGACTGTTCCTATTTAGGAGGAAATCAAATATCATAATACGGTTGCTTAATGTTGCTATAGAATCAGAACTGGCGGGTCTACTGTGATGCATAACTTGATTGATTCATCAACTACTACTACCAACTGATTCTTCTCATCATTGAAGCCATCTTAAAACATTAATAGTATTATTTGTTAGTAAAAAAATATGAAGAATGAGTTCCATTGCCTCAATGCAAGTATCTTTGATGTTTTTGGAGTAAATTTCTAGAACCACAGTCTATCATGCAAGCTCTGTCTTCTGTATCAGTATTGCTGTTGCTCAAAATGCATGTTTGAACACATCTTTCGAAAAATCTTGTGCTTTTGGCTGGCTGACTTTTGGCCTGGGAAGCTAGCCTTTGGATATGCTCCTCTTCAAAGGGGTTTTTTGAAGAACTGCTTGATGTAAATGACATTAGTATTTTAATTATGTACCTTAATCGCTTAAAATAGAATTAGAACATAGGGAAAATACTGGCAATTACTAATTCATAAAATAGGGTTGTTGTCTCTTAAATTTAAAACTGTAATGTACTGGCTCCATTATTTTAAAAGAATTTATTTCATTTGATTTTTTGCCATGATATAGGCTTAAACCCCTGAGGAAACAGCTTTCGATGAACTGTATCACACAGGAAGTTAACTATCAACTTCAACAGTAGTTTTTGGACTGCTGAATGGCATGATCGGGGGTACCATTCTTATTCTTCCTCTGCTAGGCCTCACAACAGGCTACCTCATGTCAGCCCTCACCTGTATTATCATAGGACTAGTCTGCTATTACACTGCATACCTGGTCATTGTTCACTTGGGAAAGGGTACTGTCCGAGATTGGATACTGGAACATTTCGACCATGATGAAAAATATCTGGTGGGTTTCAACATCATTATGGTTATCAATGGAATACCAGGATACCTCATCTACTTCAAATTAGTCTGCCTGCAGATAGAGTCACTACTTGGAGTGGATTCGATTTGGATTCCTGTTGGGGTATCTGCAGTGTTTTTTATCCTGATAGTCCTCATGAGGATTTTTCATTTTGGAGAGGAATCCCTCGCTTTTGGACTTCTCACTATTATGAGCTATTTAGTTTTTCTAATATGGGTCCAAATTACAGCCCCATCTGGTCCAAATGTTGTTCCACAATAAGGCAATCCCCTCAATTTAAGCTCAACTCTTTTATTTGCTTACGCTGTTCACACATTGCTCATGCAGAACATTCTAAAAAATCCCAATAAAAGTTAATATGTATCAGTTGTCAAGTACACCTTCTTCTTTGGAACTCTCATCTATCTATTTATCTTGATGGGGAGCTACGGTAACATCTATACGATTCAGCTATAGTCAATCGGACACCTGTAGATAGGCATCCTCAGATCATCAATGATTACTTTCCTGTCGGACAGTGGCAAGTCATGCTGATTGAAATTATCTATCTCTTTCATCTTTTCACGGTTCAGCCCATGAATGTAATCGTGTCGAAGTAACCCTTCTTTGATTTAGAATAAGATTTTTCCAGATATTTGGGGTTGAAGTCAAGAGATATGTTGACCTCAAGGAGGTTATATACATTTCTTCTATTGTTGTATTTGGCCTATTGTTCGAAATTTTAAACGTAAGTATTCAGGCTATCATCAATTTTGATGGAGCTTTCATACTCGTTCTTCTTGATGTAATTTTGCCAATGTGGATCCATTATAGGTGCATTTTCAAGGACAGACATTCAGGGTATATCGAAGACGATGAGGAATGGAATGCCAGTATTCAGCCCAATAAGTGTCAATGCGATGTGAGGTACAGGTCGAAATGGATGCTTTATTTGGAAACATTCATGATGGTTGTTATAACGATAGGCTCCATTTTCTTGATGGCTTCTACTCTAATCACGATCTGATGACTATATTTAAATTATAACATTAAGTTATCTTATAATTTTAATGAAACAAAATAATCTATTCGAGTTAAATCAAGATTAGCTCGAGCACTATTCAAACTCATACACTGATCTTGGAGATATCATCAACGATCTTCCTATCATCCATACAATGCCTCACAGGGTGGCTTCACTTCTACCCAAGTAATTTGTGCTTGCAGATTTGGGGTCAGGGGATGGTAAAGATTCTGATAAAATTGCTAAATAGGCAAGAAATATGGGGAAGTAGGGAAAGTTTATAAAGGTGGATCCTTACATCAAACAAGAAGGAATAGTAAACATCAGTTGCGAGGAGTTCCTTTCTTCAAGCAAAGATAACACACTTGATCTGATCTTGTGCAAATACGTGCTTCACTTTGTCAAAGATCTTCCTCGTTTCTTCTGCAATGCTCACAGAGCTTTAAAGCCTAATGGTATTATTTTTATTCATCAAATGGCAAAAGATGCCAGACTTCCTTGGAGTGACAGAATAGATGAGCTCAATAGAGCTACTGCGGTGTATGCTGAATAAGTTATTCCATCAGAACTATTTGAATATGAGGTCATAGAAGAAAAGAAGGAGGTTGAGCTTGATAGATAAATATTCAAGAGAGCTATATAGGCAAAAACTTGGTCGAACTTGCTTCTGTGTACTCAGGAAGAGATTAATGAATGCTTGAAACTTCTTGATTTCAAGTAGCATTCAATGGTTGCCAAACTAAGCAAAAAGCAATTTACTCTCAAGAAAAAGAACAGCCCAGGTCAAAAGCAATGATAAGGCAAAAATAAATACTAAGAAATGTTATAATAAAGAATGATCCTATTCAAGAATTTTTTATGGATTTTTTTGTTCACCCTTTACCCTGTTTTTGTTGGTTTGAAGGTTTATTTCATTTTCTTTTTGAAATGGTGACAGAGGAATAATATGATTTGTGTTTTCTTGTAAAGTATCAGAATGATTAGCTAAGAGCGAGGCCTTATGAAAATAACAGACTGAAGCTTGCTTGGTCACAATGTTATTAATCCTAGACTAATAGGTTCGTTATTATAAAATTGACCAAATTTTTGTCAACAAGGGATCAATGTTCACAAGACCCAAAAAAACTCATAGCGCCTTTTTTGAATGCTACAATGCTCCTGAAAGAGCTTTCGCCTCAAAGGAAT
>Ga0100385_1002185_pt1 | contig 18688 bp, 29 predicted proteins | sample CryGeymeta201509_FD_81543 | JGI IMG/M metagenome (GOLD analysis project Ga0100385, IMG submission 81543) | Groundwater microbial communities from Crystal Geyser aquifers in Utah, USA - Crystal Geyser metaG 2015-09 | ecosystem: Environmental > Aquatic > Deep subsurface > Groundwater | place: USA... | reverse complement strand
TCACCTTATTTATACTCAAACCATCTAAACTGTCAGCCATAATAAAAAGGAGGCGTTTAATCACGCCAAGTGTTTTTGCGTCAAATCTACCCAGTTCTTGAATGTCTTTATTTACCATTCGGTCAACTAAGAAACTTATTCTTTCATAAAGTTGAGCGTCTGGTGCTTTGAGTGTAAACGGCAATGTACCTGTTGCGAGGAAATGTTGTATCTCGCTTTCTTTGTCAGGGTACTTACTCCACTGAGCAGAAACTCCTTTTTCTAATGCCATCAAGCGATTATAAACCTGCTCAGCATCGACACTGTCATATAGAGCTGTCTTTATTGACTGCTTCAATTCCTTGGTGGGAAAAACATTATTTTTCAACATTTGGTACTCCCAAAAGCAAAGAGGGTATAGCTTCTCAAAAATACCTCTTCGTGCGACATCTGGATTTGACTGCAACTGCACAGCTGATGACCCAGTACAAACAACGAAGACATTTCGTGCCTTGTCATACATCCCTTTCAAAAGAGCCGCCCATTGAGGGTCTTGTTGTATTTCATCAACCAATAGCAAAACTGGCTCAGTTATACTTTCAAAATTTATGCCCAAGACCTCTTCATACGCATTTAGCACTTCCCTCAAACTAAACCCAGCCGTTACGATGTCATCGACTGATATGTACAGGATGTGATTTTTGGCTACCTTCTTTCTAAATGAGAAATAGGTCTGTGCTACTGTAGTTGTCTTACCGACACCTCGGAGTCCTGGAATAATTATCCAACGAACCTCACGTTGACCAGCTAAAAAATCATCCACATACTTTTTAACTCTGTAGTAAACAGGTCTGTTTGGGTATTTCCAAGTACCTTCACCTACATAGTGAGCCAATCTTGCTTCAGCTCGAACAAGCTGATTTTCAACATATTGTTTGATTTCTGGCTTCATTAGAAATAAACGTATCACAGTTACTTGTATAATTCAATATACAAGTAACTTATACACAGCTTAATGTGGCTTAAAATAAGCATATTATAAGTAATTTACTTGTTTTAAAATGCTAAAAAATGGCTTTTTTAAACAAGTAATTGCATCTTATCCTTCAAGCGCCCTCTATATATCTCATATCAGGAATATAAATCGTCGTATCGTCCGTTTCTTCAAAAATAGTTCTAACACTCTCTACAAGGGCGCCCCAGAGCAAAACTCTAAGTCACTTGACTTATATATACTAAAATATATACTTTGGTATATGAACACACACACCATTTTAAATATAAAAACAGATAAAAAACTTAAAGCTGAGGCAAAAAAAGTCTCTGAGGAATTGGGTGTGCCACTAAGTACCATAGTAAACGCCTTTTTAAGAAAGTTTGTACGAGAAAAGGAGATTACACTTTCAGCAAACCCGCTCCGCCCCACCCCCTACTTAGAACAGATATTGGAGGAAGCGCATTTCGAATACCAGGCAGGAAATGCCCGGTCATTTGAGTCTGGTGATGATATGCTCAAGCACCTAAAGACGCTTTAGTATGCATTACGTACTATCGAAGCGTTTTGAAAAAGATTTTGTTAAGCTACCTAAACCAGTAAAAAAGAGAGTACTCGTTGTACTACAAAAATTTATTGATGATCCGCTTGATCCGTCACTCAGAAATCATCGCTTGTCAGGAAAATGGAATAATCACTTCAGTATTAATGTCACTGGTGATGTACGGGCAGTGTATGTATACATCAAAAATGATGTCGTGCACTTCGTAGCTGTTGGCTCACACAGTGAATTATACGGTTAAACCGTTCCCTTTCCCTACCGACCCAGTGACACTACTTTCTCCCCCATCATCTGATGGCAAACCATTGCCTCGCTTAACCAATCGACGCACTGCCTCAATTGGTTCTACCACAGGAGCACTTCCATTTTTATCCTCCTTCTGGCCCTTAAAATCAGGTCACACCACAGGGTCTGGAGCCACCCAGCAATTTGCTGTGCAAATACCATAAGGTCTTGGCTCTCTGTTGCAAGTTTCTGATATTTTGTTATGATTTTTTCATATTAAATTATCATATCATTTTATGACTACTCTATCTGTTCCGCTTACACCAGAACTCGCAAAATTCGTAGAAGAAGCTACTAAAAATAGTGGGCTTACGAAGTCTGACATCATGCGTCAAGCGCTTACGCTATACGCTGAAGAACAAGCTGTACGTAAGGTACTGCTCGCTGCCAGTGAGCCCACTCTCAAAGGTGATCTGCGTGATCTGATGAACAAAATCGACTAGTATGCTTATCAGCTACAAACCGTCGTTTGTTCGAGAGTTCAAGAAACTACTCGCTGAACTCCAAGAAGAATCTATGGAGAGAATTGATCTTTTCCGAAAGGTGGAGAATCATAAAAAGCTGAAGGTTCATAAATTGAAAGGCCGGCTTAAAGACTTCCACAGTTTTTCGGTTACGTATTCACATCGTATCGTTTTCAGTTATGAGTCAAAAGAAGCAGTGGTTTTTATTGCTATTGGCGACCATCACGTATACAAATAATACACACGCTATCTCCCACCAACCCAGTGGAACCACTTTCTCCCTCATCACCCGATACGAACCCTTACATCGCCTAACCAATCAAGGCACAGCTCCTCCAACTGGTCCCGCCCGAGGGCCAGTGGTCGCCCTAACAAAAATTTAACCAAAACTCCCCTACATAGGGGAGTTTTGGTTCTAGCAAAAGAGACTCTCAATCAACTTGAATTATAGTTGAAACTGAAAGTTTTTCTTTGATAAACCCTAAGTCAGTTTTTGAATAGTCGTTTCCTTTAAGATTAAGAACTTTGAGATTAGTAAGATTGGCGAGTTCAAGTGGGAGACCCGTTATGTTGTTGTTAGACAAATCTAATACTTCTAGCTCATTGAGTTGGCCGATTTCGGCGGGTACTCCTGTAAACTGATTGTTGGATAAATCTAACACTTTGAGATTTTGTAGATGTCGTATTTCTGCTTGTAACGCACCAGTAAGTTTGTTACGTGACAGGTCGAGTTTTTCGATATCTGTTTTATCAAATACATACTTGGGTGTTTGCGCAAGTCCTTGACCGCTCAAATCCAGTACCAAACTCCTACTTACCTCTGACTCTATGTTCTTAGCGTCGATATTTATTTTTGACTCAGAGGAGGTGGGTGCATCGTCACTGGTTGTTTTAGTAGCAACTACCTCGGTATTTGTGGAAGAGGTACTTTTTACCCCATGCTCATACGCAACAAAAGCAACGCCCAAAACAATACACACCAAAATAAATACCTTCAGCACACATTCAGTGTAGTACAGAAATACGGTTATGCAACAATGGAATATCAATACTTGTATCACCTAACCTCTCAAACACAGTTCTCACATCCTCCACAACTGCGCCCTCACAAGAATGTATCTAAAATGTCCTGTATATAGAGATTTTTTAGTTCTAGCCAAACGATGCCCGAGACTCAAAATGAGTAATGGACATTTTTATATTTTAATTGTATTGTTCGAGATGGTTCTAAGTCCTTCCCTACAAGTTCCATCAATCACAGTGAAAGGAAGTCTGATGATTAGAAATCTCAGAGATGAGGCCGAGCGAATCCTTGCTCCGTATAAGACCGTACCTGGTGCGGTGGAACGCATCGTCGCGGCATATAACGAACCATAGCGGACATACCACAACGAGAACCATATTCTTCAAATGCTTCAACTTGCAAGCAGGGAAAACAATATCAAAACCCGCCAGCGACTGGAGCTACTAATTCTGTACCACGATGTGTGGTACAAGGTCGGGCAACCACACGGAACAAATGAGCACAACAGTGCTGAATGGGCGGTGTCTGATTTTGGTGATGTTCGGGACGTTGAGACTGTCCGTCTCACTCGTATGCTTCGGCAGGGTATCGTGGCGACCGCGACCCACACGCTCAACAGAGTCAATCCGAACTACGTCGAAGAAGTATCCCTCCTCCTCGACCTCGACCTTTGGGGTCTTGGGCAATCGGCTGAATACTTCCAAGCGGACACCGAAGCTATCTGGCTCGAGTTCCAACCTATTGCTACCAGAAAGCAGTACGACGAGGGTCGGGCGGTGTGGGCGAAGTCGTTCCTCAGGCGTGACGCCATCTATCACGTCGAACCTTACCTGGGTCTCGAGCGCACAGCAAGAGAAAACCTGGCGGCGCTCACCGATTAACTTTCCTCTTTTCCACCCACCCCTTCTCCGATGATTGGGGTGGTTTAGTTTTATATAAATGCAGGAATGTAAATACTCACATCCTCTATTTTCAAACACACTCTACAACATCGTCCCGAATAAAGATTCGTAGTTTTAACTAAAACATCTGTAACAGAATCAACGAAGACAGCGAGGAGCATCCAATGAATACATACATCCAGAAAAAATATTTCTTGGAGTGCTTTTGCACGTATAGTGTACGTGCTTCTTTTTTGCTTAGGTTGACCACTTTCCCATCCGGTCTCGGTATGGGAGTCGACTGATTATCTGTTTTTGAAAAAACCATAGTATGAATCCACCATAACGTAAGTACAATGGGTAAAATTGCCACTGGAATTAATAGAGGTCCAGGGATTATCATAGCTAAAAAAATCGCTGGTCCCGGAAGACTATTGAAAATAGAAAAAGTTATAGTAGTACCGAGAAAGAAAACGACTGGGCTAAAAATATAAAAATTGTAACGGAAACTACTCATACACAGTGAGTATATCCCACACCGATTCCAGCACAACCACTTTCTATCCCATCTCCCGAAACAAACCCGTGCGTCATCTTACCAATTGAGACACATCTCTTCCAATTGATTCTCCCCGAGGATCGGTAGTCGCCCACTTTAAGAAGCTGAATTTTAAACTTATTTTGAGGGTATTTTTTAATGCCTACTGTCCGTAATGAAGTCAAGAAAATCGGTACGTGATATTATTTATTAATGGAAGAAGCGCTTTTTTATATCATCGCCACCACCGCTGTTTTCCTGTTCCTAACATCTGTCTTTTTAATTAGGCCCATTTATAACTTTTCGTATAAACAACTTATTGGCATTAGTTCAATCAGTCTCATTCCAGCACTCACAGCTTACGCTATAAGTAACTGTCACTGGCCAATCGGATTTTTGGGGTTATCTCGTAGTTTTGATTATTCTTTATCCCAAATTTTTAAACTTTATTATCTATACGTAATACCATTCATACTGCTACTTTGCGTCTCTTTGCTCACGGCTTCTGTGCTCTTATATTTAAGAAAAAAGCCAGCATCCCAAAACTATAACCTAGCAATTTCTTTGTTCATTTCAAATACGGTTTACTTTATATCTTTAAGTTTAATTAGTTGTCCTACGGTTTTTTCAGATTGGGATAGGTTGTATATTTCAGAACAACAAGCACCTTAGGTTTTGTCACTACAAATATTCTCTGCGGTTAGTTTATATGTATCGGTCACAGCTTTCATAACACTGTTACTAAGCAAGCGGGCTTTTATGGAAAATCATTGGAGAGCTCGAAAGGTGGCTCTCGGTGTGTTATTGCTAGCCACAATTCTCTGCCTGGTGTTTGCATACCTGGCTGACATGATCACAACCCAATCCTTATATAAACCTAATCCAATTGAAATTCCGACACAAATCCTCAAAGATCTTTAAACATGATGGCACCTGTCGAGCTAGCGAAACCACTTTCACCCTTATCACCCGATACAAACCCTTGCATCGCTTAACCATTCCAGTCACAGCTCTTCTAATTGATTCAACCTGAGGGACAGTACGCGTCCTACTGTCCTAGGTTCTCTCGGGACTATATAAATCAAGGTAATTTGATTCGACTATACGAGGTTTTTCTAGTGTCTAATTGACTTAGTGGAACCAAAGTAATTTTTTATTGAAAAATAAAAGTATTTAGATTATTGCTCGAGAAGAAACATGTACAAACAAAGGTGGGACGAATGCAACAATTAGGCCCTATGATTTCTTTCTACGTCATGTCTGTTCCTCTGGTTATTTACATGCTGGCAGGAGCTTATAAAGACTTTTCTAGTCTAAAAAGCAGCGAGCTTCTGCCAGAAAACTGGCAGCGGTATTTAAAAAATAATATCAAAATACAACTGACTGGAGTGGTCTCTGTTACAGCTCTCATCGTATACGCAACTGTTACGGCATAACCAATAGATTTTCCCAGTGTAAAGACTACCGCCACCTTTCTCTTCTCGGGAAGGTGGCTTATTCTTTTCCCTACCGACCTAGTGAGAATTATACGTCTTTAACATTGTCATTCCTAACAATTTTATTTCGAGCCAAACTGTCCATCATTGGAATGAGGGACTATTTTCGTTTACCAAACAATCTCAGAAGGTCAAGGAAGAGGTTCATGAAATCTAAATACAACGTCAACGCCCCCATCACAACCTCTTTCCTATCTTCTGGAGTGCCATCATTACCGAGAATATTATGATTTCTGATTTTTTGTGTGTCATATGCTGTAAGTCCAGTGAAGACAAATACGCCGATTACAGAAAGCCAGAAATCTAGTATGCTATTTTGCATCCAGAGGTTAGCAACACCAGCAATAACAATTCCAAACAATCCCATTACCAAAACCTGTCCAATTCCTGTAAGGTCAGTTTTTGTGTAGTATCCGTAGACACTCATGGCAGCAAACATCCCAGCTGTGATGAAAAATATAAGTTGAATTGAATTGTAGGTAAACACAAGGAAAATAACCGACAGAGTCAACCCTGTCATAAAACAATAAAAAAGATATGTTAGCTCTGCTAAGATAGCCGGAATTTGTTTAATTAGAAAAACTAAAAATAGTACCAATAAAAAATCGAATATTATCAACCCTTTGAAGAGTGCTTCGTTTTCGATTATCGGTGTGTAAAATGATGGATTGGTGCCAACAACAAAAGCAGTGACGCCCGAAAAAGCTAAGCCGAGTGACATCCATGCATACACCTTTCGCATAAACACTGTATGTTCGTAAATAGTTGAAGGATGAAATGATTGCATACATTAATTATATAATAGGAATATAGATTGTTGTGTCGTTTATCTGCTCAAATACAATTCGTACGTCCTCAACGACGTCGCCCGACAAAATAAAAACGATCTCTCTTCAAAAGATGACTACAAACAACTGTTATACTACACATAATGAAGGCGCCAATCATTGAAAGCACATCATACCGAATGCGACCATTTACAGACAGTGATGTAAGCTTGTGGCACGTCTGGGATCTCGACCCTGAAGTGCAAGCGCATTTGCCCGAACCACAGAATGAACCGCGGACACGAGAAGCACAGCTTGAGTACATCAGGGCGTGTGACGCTGAAGCCGATGGTTATTATTGGTCTATAGAAACTACAGACGGCGTGACGATTGGCACAGTCGCACTGACTGACATCGACAAGCACCACCGGGTAGCTGAGCTTGGCATTGTTATCGGTGACAAACACTGCTGGGGTAAGGGTGTAGCAACTGAAGTTATCACGACGATCGTACAGTATGCATTTTCAGATTTAGGTATTGCGCGTATTAATGCTGAGGCAGAAGCAGATAATGTTGGAATCCATAAAGCATTAGCTGCGGCTGACTTCTCTCAAGATGGACTTTTCAAATCTGCCTGAGTAAAAAACGGTGGTCGGATCGACGTTTTACACTTTAGTGTGATCAAAGCATAGACAGGGTATGGTTGGCCCCACAATGTTCGTCCTCACATCGCTCTTACCAGGCGATTTCTGAAGCGCCGGCTGCCGTCCCCCACACTAGGGGGACGGCATTTCATATGACACCATATGTCACACACCTTAAATACTGTATACTACTCCTATGTATATCTATGTGATCTTGATCGTTGCGCTCTTCGTCATCATCTGGAGCATTGGGAGTTATGTCGTGATCTGGAACATTGAAAAACCAGCGTACACCGTTATTACTAAAAAGGCTGGGTATGAAATCCGCGTATACGAACCCTACCTCAAGGCTGAAACAACGGTTACCGGTGATTACACCTCAGCTACAAACCAAGGATTTAGGATTATTGCTGACTATATATTTGGCAATAACACGAGCCAAAACAGCATCGCGATGACATCACCTGTCCTTGAAGCAAGAACTTCCGAGACAGAGAAAATCGCCATGACAACACCAGTCCTTGAGTCAGTTGCTTCAACGAGCGAACGGACGATTGCGTTTATACTGCCGTCAAAATACACCCTCGAAACCCTGCCACAACCCAACAATCCTGCCATCACCATTACCGAGGTGCCCGGTCGTACCATCGCAGCTCTTACCTTCACGTGGTATCCCACGGGGCGGCGCGTGGAAGCAAAGAAGACATTGCTAGAAGCGTATCTAAAGCGCGACGGATACGTCATCGCTGGACCAATCGAAACCGCTCGCTACAATCCACCACTTTCCATGCCACTCATGCTTCGCAATGAGATTCTGATTCCAGTCCTAGCAGACCAATCCGAAACACCCCAAGCCGCTAGCACGAGTGCTACTACCGAGTGAATTTATGCTCTCTAAGATACGTGGTGGTGAGGATGGGCCGATCACATAGATTCTTCGACCACGTTACCGCTCCAAGTAAAAGATCGTGATCACCGACCTGCTCAATCAGCTGTGTTGGCGCAAGGAGCATTACTCCAGCTCCGTCAGTGAAGTACGGAAGATCTTCGTGAGTAGCGATTCCATACCGTTTATAGAGACGTGCCATTTTATCGATTTTTTTCCAGACTGCTGCCCACAGACTCGGACAACCGGGGCGAGTGGTTCCGTAAGAAGTTGGAGCAAAACAGGCGCGGTAGGATTTTGGAAGATATTCGCGTGGGTTTGCGTACCCTGATACACCGCCACCAACATCTCCTTCGGTGTCATTGACACACTCGTAACATAGGTACAAATATTCATATTTGCCTTACCGCTCGCTTCTTTCGTCACCAAGCTCCACACAGGGAGACTGGGACGATTCCAGAGTTTTCGCATATCTGGTATGCTACGACCAATGTCTCATCCTCGCAAGCTACCGCATTTTCCTCCAGCCATTATTGAAGAAATCATTAAGTTAGCCTGGGCCGATACCATGCCGTTTGAAGTCATTAAGACTGAGTATGGTTTGACTGAAAACCAAGTTCGAACCCTGATGCGAGCACACCAAACCGAAAAAACGTACATCCGTTGGCGAACGCGAGTGGAAGCGCGAGCTGGCAATCAAAGTAAGCACAGCAAGTTAACCACTAAGACTAGCGCTCGGATGAAGTATTGATTACTACTGTCTTGGGGAGGGCATCTAGTCACTTTACATGAAAACTATTATGCGTTATCGTCGCTGTAGAAACTAACCGCCTGAAGGAGCCACTATATGCAAACCATCCCACAACAGCTTTACGTATGGTTGAAACGTGTGTTGCTATACAGCGTCATTAGTTTGTTTTGTTGTATGTTCATTGTTGGGTCATACGACCGCTTCTTCGCTGAACGACCGGTGACCACTCTCGTGATGACTGAGGCAGCCAATCAGCTGGCAACTGATACCTACCCGACAGTCGCCTTCCGACCGTTTATCTACGATGGGTGTACTCTTATTCCTGAGCATTTTTTTGGAGTAGACCTCAATGCGGCCTGTCTCGCACATGACGTGAGCTATTGGCTCGGTGGTACAAACGCAGAACGACTCAAGGCTGATCAACAGCTGCGAAATGGAATTATCGCCGAGGCGAGATTCCTTACTCCGTTCGCGTGGCTGGCCTATGGTTTTGTACACTTTCTTGGTGATACGTGGGCCGCCGAGCAAACCGGCCGTCGCTGGGGACATGGGCGCATCTAAGCAGATGAGCGTCGACCACAGAGTGGTCGACGCTTTTACTTTAAATCGATAACGAATACTCTTTATTTTATTACTTCTAAAATTTATTTTTTTGCTGACGTTTCCACCAAGACGTAGCCCTGGCTGCCGATAGTAGCCAACACGCACCGAGAAAGGTTGTAAAAAACGACACAGTAGTGAGCGACCCAAGCGTCGTCAGAGTCGTTGTATGCGTTGTCGGAAGACCACAGAGTGTGCACATATCATTTATTTCACTGGTCGATGACGACCTTTAACAGTCACTTCGAGCTCCTCCACCTCAAAGTCTTTCAGACCGAGCAGGGCGATGATTTTTTTATCTGGCGCAGTGAAGTGGATCACCTCTTGGCAGTCAGCGCACACCGCATGGTGGTGGGGTGACTCTGTGTACTCGTATACTGCCTCAGTCCCCTGCCCCAGATGAAGCTTCCGTACGAGCTTATCGGCGACAAACACTTCCAGATTGCGATAGACCGTCACAAGGTCGATCTCCGGTAAACGCGCATGAATTTCTGCCGCTGACAGCGTGCCATGATGCTTTTTAAGCACCGTCAAAATCGCCTCTCGTTTTTTACTTCGCCGCCGTTTTAATGCATCACTCATATGTCATTTTATACCATAAAAAATAGTCCGCCGCCCCGGGAAGGGCGACGGACCAAGGCGGCTCAGTCGAGATAGACTGCCAGCGCGTTGCCACTCTCACGCAGGAACGTAGCGCCGCGCGGAGTGACTGGGTGGACGACGCCGTCCCGCACCTGGCCGAGGATACCAGCCGGCGTGGTCACGATGTCCCCAAACCCCTTCACGCACCCGTAGGTGGCGGCCGGTACCACGACTTCAATGTGACTCTGCGCTTCGCCCGCTGGAGCAAAGACGCACTGCGGGCAACACGGTGGGCAACCACCACATGGTGAAGCCATACGAAAGAACTCCTCTGTTTGACCTACTCATCACGATAATGAGCAGGTACATGCAGACCAACGGCCAACACACACCTGCCAACTATCAAGCAGTGGTCTGCCAAGCAGCATTGCGCTTATATTTTTCGATCGTACGAGACAGTCGAGAGGATCCACCTTCTATTTGTCGCTGTGCCTCACACAGCAACTGAGCGCAAAGAGTGGAAACCTTTTGGTGCCCGCTGAGTGGATCAAGCGACATTGGAAAGGCGCAGATGGGAGACTGCCCACAGGCCTGTGCTACTAAGAAACCGTCGTCATCGTGTTTCTGCTTATTGAGTACAACCACATGCGGGACGTCATACCAACGCAGTGTATCAATGATTTGTTTTCCTGCTCGGAGACTATGAATTCGTGGCTCCACTACCACCACTGCCACATCAAAACCAGTCGGAATACCAGTCGACACCGCGTCAACACTCGCCTTCTCATCAACCACCACTACCTCGTCTGCTCCGAGCTCAAGCAGGGGTAAATAGATTTTTAAGGGTGCAGCTAGTGAGTGACTGCAATGTGCGCCGTACAACACCTGCTCATTTTGGGGACCGCTCATCATGAGATGAAGGCGAGATTTCAGCTGGTGGACATACTCCTGGCTATACCAATCTGGCAGTGTAAATGAAAAACGTTCGCTTGGAATGGTACCAGTGAACAGTGTCTCAGTTGGTTCTGTATCATGTAAACCAAAGGTATTTCGCAGTGACAAAAATGTACCACCCATGTATGGACCCTCCCCCACATACCCCAGATTATACGCCAGGTCCATATTATGATCTGCGTCGATAGCGAGCACCGTTTTACCTGCCTGATGCAGATGCTGCACAAGCACGGTCGCGACAGTTGACTTACCACTCCCTCCTTTTCCTAGGACACCAATAACCATAAACGCAAATGAACTGCAATAGTATCACTGCGTAATAAAATATGCAAATCATATGCAGTAAATACTTCTGATATACTGTACTGTATGTATCCATTACCGCAACGCTACACAGGAATTGTGCTCGGACTTTTAGCAGGCGTCTTCCTCTCAGTTGTCATGTCTGGGGTGATGACACTCTTGCAGCTTGGATTTACGCCTGACTTCTGGTGGCAGTGGTGGCGTGGGTTTGTTGTCGCATTTCTCGTCTCGACTCCGCTCTCCATCCTTCTCATTCCCCCGCTGAAGCGCATCGCTGAACACATCTGTCGTCGACCGTGACACATCTTTTCTCATGATTATATAAATAGTAAGGGCGCGCTATCGAAATGATTCGATAGCGCGCCCATGTCGTGTACTGTTGGCTCTACAGTTTCTTCTTGAGCCACTTTCTTGCCCGGTCTTTCGCCCGGGTGCCAGCGCCGCGGTCGTCGCGACGCAGGCGCTCTCCGCGAGGACGCTCGTCTCGAGGATCGTAGTACCGGTCGACGTGTCTTGGACGACGCGGCGAAAAGATGATCGTATCAGGTGGCTGGATCGTGAACCAGACCACCCGCGTCCCCTCATAGCGGAAGGCCAAGAGGCGAACATCGTACCCGTCCCTGGTCGTAGCGTAACCGATGAGACGGATATCCCGCCCATCGCCTGGGATGTCGTAGTAGCAGCCACGGGCAGGTGGGTAGTGCCGGCTCAGCACCTGGGCGAGGGTCCCGCGCCGCACGCTAGTGATGAGGGCACGCTCATTCGAGCAGATGAGCACAGGGCCCATACTGGGACCATTCGGACGTTGCGAGCCTGCCAAGACAGGCTCGCGAGTGGTGATGGTGACACCAGGAGTACCCGGCCCTCCAGGGCCAGCACAGGCAGAGAGAAGTCCCGCAAGGACTATCCCGACCAGAGCAGTGATGATACGCATTGTACGTCTCCCTAATTGTGAAGCCCTACTTAAGGGCTGACATCTGTTTTATATTATAGCACAAAAATACTTAAAAAGCAATATTTTGTGAGGAAAATGTGTCCCAGCCGGTGTCGGCTGGGACGGTGTTGGAAATGGATTAAGGTCCCCTTTGGTCGCTTAGCGCTGACTGGTGCGCTCGCAACTAGCCTTGGCGCGCTTGACCACCTTCACCGGGTGGATTCTTGCGCTCCTCTGGCCATGAAGCGAGGTGCCGAAAATCTCGACCACTCCATTGGGGTGAAATTTTTTTCTATGACACGATAGGTCGCCAGATCACGCGTCTGGACTTCATCGCCGATTTCACAAGAGCACATTTTCTTTCCTCTTTGGGTTGGTTTTTACTCGTCCTCGTTTACGAGCTCTTGTGTAGTACAACGAATCAACAATTATTCAAGTCCGAGTCGAGAGAGATTTTGGCGGATGGTATAGACTGCGTGTGCAACGGTTGGATCGGCCAACAAAAATTGCTGCTTCTCCGCCAGTGTCGACACCTCATCTGCTGGAGCTGGACCAAACACGAGGGCGAGAAATGTCTCGGCCATGTCTTCGTCGGCGTTGACCGTGGCGTAATCACTCACAAACCGAGTTTGATTTTGCGAATAATAGCGGGCCAACATTTTCTCCAGTGCCCCAAATGATACATTCTGTATGGTCGCACTGTGCGCTTGATCACGCGCCGTCCAAAAGCGATCCTTGAACGCACTGACAACCGTCGGCACTTCATAAAAAAACATATGCGCGTATTCATGGACGAACAGCTCGGCAAACGATTGCTGTTCAGAGCGCTGCGTCGCAACATACCCCGCGCGATTCACCGAAATCACCCAATCCCCTGGCACACCCTGGGTTTCTACATACGCTCCGATGAGCGTTGTCGAATCATGGAAAATTTGCCACCGGCTCACTTTAGCGATCGTCGTCGATGTACCAATCACCCCATTCCAAAGCGAAAAGAGAGATTGCGCGGTGGTGCTTCTCATGGGCGGCGTAAGCGTACCCTGCGGACTCACCTCGTAACTCTGCTCGACGGAAAAGTTTGTGCCGTAGACCGACACTACCGCCGAAGCGGATGAGATCGGCTCTGCCCGCTGCGTCATGAGTATCGCCTGTAGTCGAGCGACCTCTGCTTGTAAAAAGGCTATCTGCGTCAAGAGTAGCTGTCGCTCTAGTGACGCAATGGGGGCATTCAACGCAGCCGCAACTGGCGAGACACCCACAAAAAAACTTCCTAGAATACATAGGCTCATCATAACCGCCACTCCAGAGAGACGTGCACTTATTCTAGCTACACTGCTTTGTAGGAACATGACTATATAGTACACGAAGATTGACTATGAGGTAGTCATCAACACGCGTCACCCACCGGCTCTACCACAGGAAGTAATCGTAGTCATTACATAACAAACCCCGGGATAACCGGGGTTTGTTTTTTGTGCCCAAGACTGGATTTGAACCAGCATGCCCTTGCGGGCGCTACCACCTCAAGGTAGTGCGTCTACCAATTTCGCCACCTGGGCAGATGTAAACTGGAGTGGCAGTAGTATGCCCCAAATCGCACACAACTTCAAGTTACGCATCAGCCCACTGCCGGAGATCTCCAATCAGTGCGAGCGCTTCGGCATGCACGCCGGCATGTGAGGCAAAGATGGTTGCTCCGTGCACAGCACATACATCCTTCAAGGATCCGGTGAGAGCTTCCCACTTTGTATTTCTCCAGACCGATATCATGCCACCGCCAGTCTTAATGAGAAACAATCCTGCCCCATAATCGTATGAGTTAAGTCCAAACGTCAGTACTCCATCGAGTCGATTCGCGGCGACATAGGCAAGTTCAAGCGCGCAACTCCCGTATGAATTGCCCCCGCCAAATTGGAGTCCGAGTGCCTTACGGATATTATAGCTGGCGGTCTTCATCCATGGTTCTCGACCACGAGCCACAGAAATCATCGCACGACCACCAAGCACATGAGTATCAATACGGTGGATACGAGACTGCTCAATCACTCCCTCATCCATAAAAGCCGAAAATGTTTGTTTGGTGATTGGATTATGTATCACGGCACACGAATCTTCCATGGTAGGCCCGAGGCGGGCAACGGAAATAGCACAAAATGGAATCTTCCGTAAAAAGTTATCCGTCCCATCGATCGGATCGATGTGCCACACAAAGTCACTTACCCCACGGTGACCATCACCCTCCTCACCCACGATCGTATCGTCAGAAAAGTGTGTACGGATATACGACACAAGCTTTTGTTCAATTTCGAGGTCGATAGCCGTCACCACTGATCCATCAGATTTCTGCTCATTAGCGGTATGGTCAGCAACAAAATAGGCGTGCGCGAGTAAGCCAGCAGTTTCGATTTCGGTGATGAGGCGATCGAAGTGTGGTTTGGTAATCACAATGTCAGTACTGTAACACACAAAACGAGGACCAGCTGGTCCTCGTTTTGTGTGGTTCGTTGGTTCAAAATTATTGCTTTGACGCTTCTGCTTCTACAGATGGAGTATCAGCTGATGGAGCCTCTACTTCGGGTGCCAAATCATTAGCGGTTTCGGTAGTCACTTCTGGTGCAGCAACAACAACCTCTGGGGTCGTATCTTCAATGACCGCTGCTTCCGCAGCCGCAGCTGCCTCGGCAGCTTTTGCTTCAGCGGCTTCGCGTGCCTGTGCTTCTGCCCCCGATTCGGTTGCTACTGACATAAGGCTCATGCGGCGCATTTGTCGCTTGATCTCGCGGTTAACCTTTTCGCGAATGAAGTAGAGTTTTGCTCGACGTACCTTAGCACGCTTTACGATTTCAAGCTTATCAATGAGTGGTGAATAGAGTGGGTAGATCTTCTCTACTCCGACACCGCTTGCTACCTTACGTACCGTAAAAGTCGCGCCTGGCTCATTACCGTGCTTGCGCGCCAAAACCAATCCTTCAAAGATCTGAATACGAGTCTTACCCTTATCTTGAATCTTTTGGTAGACGCGTACAGTATCTCCCGCACGTAGTCCAAGCTCTTGTCGTTCTGCCATGTTGACGGGTGAAATGGCGACCCCACTAATGACTGCTTTCATATAATAAATCTAACAATAAATAGGCAAACAAATGGTTTGTTTCGCGTGCCACAATCTACCACAAGAGCCCTCTACGCGCAAGGTGCATCTAGCCTTCGGCCGCCTCCTCTAGTCGCTCGGCGGCTCGTTCAAAATCCTCTGGTACCGGAGCGATGAAACGCTCAGTTTCTCCACCAAGGAGGGTGAACTCTAGTGCATGGGCATGTAATGCGAGGCGATTCATCCCAAGGTGATTGGAACGTTCACGCAAATGCGTCGCATAGATTGGATCACCCACGATCGGTCGATCAATCGCTTTTAAGTGTACTCGAAGCTGGTGCGTGCGGCCGGTTTTTGGGAATAATTTCACATACGAAAATGACTCACCCTCATACTCACCTTCACCAATCCGCTCAAAGTCAGTGATTGCCTCTCGTAACACCCCTTTTGCTCCAGGCTGGGCTGACCACATGCGGTGATCACGTGGACTTCGCCCAATCGGGCGGTTAATGGTCCCCCATCGGTCATTTAATCGACCATACACAAACGCGCGATACTCTTTTTTAACCGCCCGGTTTTGAAATTGTGCCTTCACGTGAGCGTGGGCGTCAGCCGTTTTCGCCAACACGAGGACGCCTGAGGTATCACGGTCAAGCCGATGCACGATACCACTCCGTTCAAGTGGGGTGCCGTCATGGCTGTGTGCGACATCACCAACCCCGCGAGTAATCGGGGCATGTGTGAGCAACCACTCTACCACCGTCCCCTCTTCGGTGACACCATCTGTATGCACGATAAGACTCGCGGGCTTATTGATTACCACGATATCGTTATCTTCATATAACACGGTCACTGATTTATTTGCCGCGTCGGCGTGTGCGTCTCGCATATTCGTCGAGTATGTCCTTAAAATCAACTTCCGTCAAAGCTGGCCAGTGCTTCTCGATAAAATACAACTCACTGTAGACTGCTTGCCAAGGAAAAAAATTCGATAGTCGTTGCTCACCTCCTGTACGTATAATCATATCGGGATCAGGCATCCCACTCGACCACAGTAATGCAGCGAAAGACGCTTCGGTCACTGATTCTCCTATGGTAATTGCTTGATTGACCGCCTCTATGATTTCAGCTCGCCCCCCATAGGAGAGCGCAATCCAGATAGTTGTTCCAGCATATGGCGCACTCTTCGCTTCAAGTTGCGTCATGACTGTCTGCATATCATCGTCGAAGTCACTCCGTCGGCCTACAATCCGCACACGCACTTTATCTTCATTCACCTGTTCGTTCATGCGCACCAGCCACTCCCGAAAGAGCTCCATTAAGTAGGATACTTCACGCTCAGAGCGCTGCCAATTCTCGGTCGAGAAGGCATAAAATACCGCATGGGGAATACCTGCATCACGTACCAAACGCACAATCGTACCAAACGTCTCGCGGCCAGCTTGGTGCCCGGCCAACGTATCAAGTCCCTGTTCTGTCGCCCATCGGCGATTACCATCCATGATAAATCCAAGACAAGTCGGGAGTGCAGTCACTGTGGTTTCTGGCATATCACGTATGTAACACTGAAAACTCGTAAAACGTTTCAGTCGGCTGTCGCCACTCCACTTCGACACTTATCACCGACGACTGCAATGAACCTTCATGCAAATACTCAACGAATTCTTTAAGTACATCGGGTAGTCCCTGCGCGACGACATACACCGTGCCATCTGACTGGTTGGCAATGGATCCTGTAACACCGAGCGTGGTCGCCGCATCTTCTACAAACGCCCGATACCGTACCCCTTGCACCGTACCATGCACGACACATGCGATTTCAATCATAGGAAGCAGTATACCTTGCATTTTCCTGATTTTCGAATTATAACGACGTGGTACAGAAGAAAGGAGTTGTTCTTGAAAGACTACGAGGGTAGTAATCCTGATGGTGAACCGTGGGATCCGCTCGTCGCAGAAATTCGCGACGAAATAAGGCGTGCCCAAGATGAACCTGAAATGGAAGCAGTGAACGCAACCGCAAAACCTCGACGCAAAATGCGCGACGGAACCCATCGACCGTCGCTCACGAGGCGACGATAGAGCAACGGCCGGCTCTCCCTTGGGAGCCGGCCGCTATTGAATTATTTTCAAAAACCAGTACGATAGTGCGTACGTCCAAGTAAACGTTACTTAAAAAAATAATGCGCGATTAGCTCAGTTGGTAGAGCAGCTCGTTTACACCGAGAAGGTCGGGAGTTCAAGTCTCTCATCGCGCACGAGTACAAAAATGAGCACGCCGCTAGGTGTGCCTTTTTTGTTCGTGCGCGATGAGGAAAGTGCCTACGCACTTTCAGTATAGACTTGAACGGCGGAGACGTGTTTCATTTTCCATTCCTAGAAAATGAAACGGTCGAGCCGCGTCCAGCGTTCTTATGAACGTAGTGAATTAGAAAAAGCGGGACAAGTCTCTCATCGCGCACCTCTTTATCTTTTGATCACGAGATACATTTATAATACAACATTGGTTACTTACCTTGTTTCGCAAGATACAACTAACAACACTACGCACATGTGATTTATTGACGACCAGCTGACTAACTCGTACTCTAACAAAAGGTCAGCACACAGGGGTTTGAAATGCAAACACAACCCACTGCCACATGTATCCCCTCCCAAAGACAATCTGCCAGACGAGGACCTCCCACCAACGTTACTCCAACATCCTGGAAGCACGCCTGGGAATGGGACGACCCTGAAATGGCCCTGCGGGAGGTTCAATCAGGTAGCCTGGTTGAGGTTCCGAGCAACACATGAAGCAAGATGATCTCACCCGGCTTTCAGGCCGGGTGTGTTCCTGATTACAACCACCGCGAAACACGTCTAGGGTTTCGCCCTGGACCGGAATTTGCTATGCTGTCACACATCGCCCTTGTAGTTAAATGGATATAACTGCGGACTTCTAAGCCGTTATTCG
>Ga0100385_1002156_pt1 | contig 18878 bp, 28 predicted proteins | sample CryGeymeta201509_FD_81543 | JGI IMG/M metagenome (GOLD analysis project Ga0100385, IMG submission 81543) | Groundwater microbial communities from Crystal Geyser aquifers in Utah, USA - Crystal Geyser metaG 2015-09 | ecosystem: Environmental > Aquatic > Deep subsurface > Groundwater | place: USA... | reverse complement strand
CGGCTATCTTTATCATGGCAGGGTTAAGGCCTTAGCTGATGCTGCCAGAGAAAACGGGCTTGAGTTTTGAAAGTTAAAATAAAAGTTATGGAATGCATTAACTTTGAATTTTTAATTTTGAACTTTGAATTTATTTGATAGGGGGTATGGTGAAAAGAATTGATTCTGAAGGGCTGACTCTAAAAGATAAGGTTGTATTTATAAACAGAGTTGCAAAGGTTGTGAAGGGCGGAAGAAGATTTTCTTTTGCTGCGCTGGTTGCTGTTGGAAATGGAGCCGGCATAGTGGGCATCGGCAAAGGCAAGGCAAAAGAAGTTCCTGAGGCAATAAGAAAGGCTGTTGAACAGGCAAAGAAATCTCTTGTTAAATTCCCCTTGAAAGATGGGACAATCCCCCACAGGATAACAGGCAGATTCGGTTCCGGTTATATTATTATGAATCCTGCAGTTAAAGGCACAGGACTTATCGCAGGCGGCGCTGTAAGGGCAGTGATGGATGTTGCCGGCATACAGGATATCGTTGCCAAGGCAATTGGCAGCCATAATCCTTACAATACCGCAGAGGCTACCATTAACGGGCTGTTAAAGCTTAAAGACCCTGATACGGTTCGCAGATTGAGGGGGAAGACAGAGGAAGAAGCGCAGGAAAATAGCGGAGGAGTTAAATGAGGATAGAGGATTTAAAGCCCGCAGACGGCTGCAGAAAAAAAAATAAGCGGGTGGGCCGTGGAATAGGTTCAGGTCATGGCAAGACGTCCTGCAAGGGACATAAAGGGCAGAAGGCGCGCTCCGGCGGCGGAAAAGGAGCAGGCTTTGAAGGCGGACAGATGCCGTTGCAGAGGAGAATTCCAAAGAGAGGGTTTAAAAATTATTTTGTTAAGGAATATGCAGTAATAAACCTGAAAGACCTTGCTAAGATTGAAGGCGTTGACGTTATTACGCCTGAGGTCCTAATTGACAGAGGGATAATAAAAAAGGTCAGGGACGGCGTTAAGGTGCTCAGCAATGGAGAGATAAAAAGACCCGTTACAATAAAGGCGAAAATATTCAGCGCTGCAGCTGCAGCCAAGATTGCCGCGGCGGGCGGCAAGGCAGAAACAATCTAAAACTCAATCCGCCTCGGGCGGAGCAAAATTCAAAATTATGAAAATTCTTTATTTTAAGCTTTGAACTATGGGAGCCCTTTCAAGTTTACAGAATATATTTAGAGTCCCTGAGTTAAAAAAGAGGGTTCTCTTTACGCTCGCTCTCCTTGTTGTGTACCGGGTAGGAAGTCATATCCCAACCCCGGGCATAAATGGCGAGGCGTTAAGCAAATTCCTTGCCGAAAGCGGAGCAGGCGCTCTTATGGGGTTCTTTGATATGTTTTCAGGCGGAGCGCTGTCAAGGGTTACAATATTTGCCCTTGGAATTATGCCTTATATAAGCGCCTCCATTATTTTCCAACTGCTGACAGTCGTAATACCTGCAATCGGGAAACTGGCAAAAGAGGGAGAGGCCGGCAGAAAGAAGATTACGAGATATACCAGATATGCGACAGTTGTTATAAGCGCAATTCAGTCATTAGGGATTGCGGTTGGGCTTGAGAGCATGGCAGGGGGTTCGTTTATACAGAACGCCGGCTGGTCGTTCAGATTGGTTACAATGATAACCCTTACATCAGGCACAGCATTTATAATGTGGCTTGGAGAACAGATTACAGAGAGGGGGATTGGCAACGGCATATCGCTTATTATCTTTGCCGGCATCGTGGCAAGATTTCCGAATGCGGTGCTCAGCACTTATCAACTTGTAAAGGCAGGCGAATTGTCAATACTTCTTGCTATCCTTTTGGTGGTGATGATGGTGGCGGTTGTCGGGGTGATTATATTTATTGAGAGGGGGCAGAGAAAGATACCTGTTCAATATGCAAAGCGGCTTGTAGGCAGAAAGATATACGGCGGTCAGAACACCCACCTTCCCTTGAAGATAAACACATCAGGAGTTATTCCTCCAATATTTGCATCTTCAATAATAATGTTTCCTGCGACTATCGCAGGTTTTATAGCAATTCCATGGGTTCAGGGGATTGCAAAACAGCTTGCACCAGGCACCATTTTTTATACAATGCTATACGTTGGCATGATATTCTTTTTTGCTTATTTTTACACTGCCATTGTGTTTAACCCCGTAGATATAGCGGACAATCTGAAAAAATACGGGGGATATATCCCCGGCATAAGACCGGGGCAGAAGACATCGGAATACATTTACAGGGTTATGTCGAGGTTGACATTTGTCGGAGCAGTGTATCTCGCAGTTGTGTGTATTATTCCTGAGATTCTTATAAGGAGATTTAATGTGCCGTTTTATTTCGGGGGGACGTCGCTCCTGATTGTTGTCGGGGTCGCGCTTGACACAGTGTCGCAGATTGAGTCGCATCTCCTTACCCGCTCATATGAAGGTTTTTTAAAGAAAGGAAAGATAAGAGGCAGGAGGGGATAATTTCAAGATGATTGTCATAAAGACTCCGGAGGAGATTGAGAAAATGGCTAATGCCTGCTGCATAGTTGCAGAGATATTGAAAGACATGAAGGCATTTGTAAAACCCGGCGTTTCAACAAAAGAGATGGAAATGTTTGCGGAAGAAAAAATAATTTCAAGAGGCGGAATCCCTGCATTTAAAGGATACAGGGGATACCCTGCTAGTATATGCACGTCTGTGAATAATCAGGTTATTCACGGAATCCCTTCTCGCACGAGGCTTAACGAAGGGGATGTGATAGGCATAGACCTTGGAGTATATTGCGATGGTTTTTATGGAGACGGAGCTGTTACCCTGCCTGTCGGCGAGGTAAGCCCGCTTGCAAAAAAACTTTTAAAGGTAACAGAAGAAGCCCTTTATAAAGGGATAGATAAGGCGACGCCTCGCAATAGGGTATCGGATATATCGTCTGCTATTCAGGATTATGTTGAGGCAAACGGCTTTTCGGTTGTGAGGGCATTTGTCGGTCATGGGATTGGGACGTCTCTTCATGAAGACCCACAGGTCCCGAATTTTGGAGTATCAGGGCAGGGCCCGCGTTTGAAGGAGGGCATGACCATTGCAATTGAGCCTATGGTTAATACAGGAGGGCATGAGGTCAGCATACTTGACGATGGATGGACAGCAGTTACCCTTGACGGCGGAATCTCCGCTCACTTTGAGCATACGATTGCCATTACCGATGGGGATGCAAGAATCTTGACGAAAATATGATATAGATGTTATACTTTTCAGCTAAATGCCTAAAGAGGAAAATATAGAGGTAGAGGGGACGATAGTTGAGGCGCTGCCAAATGCAACGTTTAGGGTGAAGATTGAGAACGGGCAGGTGATTCTCGCTTATATCTCCGGTAAAATGAGGATGCATTTTATAAAGATACTGCCGGGCGATAAGGTTACAGTGGAACTCTCGCCTTATGACCTTACAAGGGGCAGGATAACGTATAGATTTAAGTGAAACAGGTGTTAGGTATCAGGTGTTAGTTCTGAAACCTAGAACCTGATACCTGAAAACCAGAAGGAGTTTTTTAATGAAAGTTCGTTCGTCTGTAAAACCGATATGCGCTAAATGCAAAGCTGTAAAGAGGAAAGGCGTCAGGAGAATAATATGCGAGAATCCCAGGCACAAGCAGAGGCAGGGATAAATAAATATTCAAAATTTAAAACTCAAAATTTAAAATTGAGGAGTTATAATGGCGAGAATCGCTGGAGTGGATTTACCAAAGAATGAACGGATTGAGATAGGGTTAACAAGGATATTAGGGATAGGCAGGTCTTTGTCGAAGAAAATACTGGCTGAGACAAAAGTTAATCCAGACATAAGGGTAAAAGATATCACAGACGAAGACATTGTAAAAATAAGATCTGCCATTGACAGGGAGTATAAGGTAGAGGGAGACCTCAGGCGTGAGACCACAATGGCGGTTAAAAGGCTCATGGAAATCGGCTGTTACAGGGGCATAAGGCATAAGGCAGGGCTTCCTGTAAGGGGACAGAGAACAAAGACAAATGCCCGCACACGCAGAGGGCCAAGAAAAACCATCATGGGCAAGAAGAAGGAGGCATAGCGGATGGCTCAGCGGAAAAAGGGCGCGAGAAAAGAGAGGAAGCATGTAAATGCCGGAGCCGCCCATATTCAGGCAACATTTAATAATACAATAGTATCCATAACAGACCCTATCGGGAATGTTGTTGCCTGGGCAAGCGCCGGCAGTATTGGTTTCAAGGGCTCGAGAAAAGGAACGCCTTATGCTGCGCAGATGGCAGCAGAATCAGCGGCTAAAAAGGCAATTGATGTAGGGATGAAGCAGTTGGACGTTTTTGTTAAAGGGCCAGGCGCCGGAAGGGAATCAGCTATCAGGGCGTTGCAGATAGCCGGACTTGAGGTTAACCTTATAAAGGACGTTACTCCTGTTCCTCATAATGGATGTAAGCCTCCAAAGAGAAGGAGAGTTTAAAAGTGGCAAGATATACAGGGCCTTTATGCAGAGTGTGCCGTAGAGAAGGGGACAAACTGTTTCTCAAGGGAGACAGGTGTTTAACTGAGAAATGTTCAGTAGAGAGGAGGAAATATCCTCCCGGTCAGCATGGACAAAGGCGTACAAAAATCTCGGATTACGGCGTTCAGCTCAGGGAAAAACAGAAGACAAGAAAAAGCTATGGACTTTTTGAGAAGCAGTTCAGGATATGTTTTCATGAGGCAGAAAGACGGAAAGGCGCTACCGGAGAATTGCTCCTCCAGCTTCTTGAACGCCGTTTTGACAATGCAGTATTCAGAATGGGATTTGCTACAAGCAGGAGAGAGGCAAGACAGTTGATAACCCATGGGCATTTTATTGTTAATGGAAAAACGGTAGATATCCCTTCTTATCTTGTTAAGGCAGGAGATGTTATTGAAGTTAGAGAGAACAGCAGAAACATACCGAGCTTAGTTGATAATATGTCAAGGCTTGAACACAGAGGACTTCCTGCATGGGTTGAGATTGACAGCGCAAGTTTCAAAGGAAAAGTGCTGCATATCCCCTCAAGAGAAGAGATGCAGCTGCCTGTTCAGGAGCAGTTAATAGTTGAACTTTATTCAAAGTAGATTTTTTAAAAATAAAAGAGGCATGGGAGGCCTTATATGGATTTAAAGAAAAAAGGCTTTCAGTTACCTGAAACCGTTGAGTTTGATGAAGAGACCTTAAAAAGCACATACGGAAGGCTTGTTGCAGAGCCGTTAGACCGCGGTTTTGGCACAACACTTGGGAATTCACTGAGGAGAGTTTTGCTGTCGTCCCTTGAAGGCGCGGCAGTAATAGCAGTGAAAATAACAGGAGCTGTTCATGAGCTTTCATCACTTACCGGCGTAAAAGAAGATGTAGTGGACATTATCCTGAATATAAAAAAGCTCAGGTTTAAGCTGCACGCTGATGGGAAGCGAATTGCCACAATTAAGGTAAATGGCCCCGGTGCAGTTAAAGGCAATGATATTCAGGTGGATTCAAGCGTTGAAATTCTTAATCCCGAACAGCTTATAGCCACCCTTGACAAAGGGGCTTCCTTTGAGGCTGAGATGTATATCAAAAAAGGCAGAGGGTATGTATCGGCTGAACTCAATAAGGAAGAAGATCTGCCTGTCGGCATGATTGCGGTAGATTCTGTATTTACCCCTCTTAAGAAAGTGAATTTCTGGGTTGAAAAGGCAAGGGTTGGAAGGGCAACAGATTACGACAGGCTTGTGATGGAGATATGGACGGACGGAAGCCTAACGCCTAAAAAGGCAATCTCTTATGCCGCTGCGATAGTTGCGGACCATATGAGCATTTTTATGCTTGAACAAGACGAGGAAAACATAGGGACTGAAATGAGCAGCACAGCATCTTCAGGAGATGCGCAGGCGTTTAATCCTAATCTTCTAAAGAACGTTAATGAATTGGAGCTTTCTATAAGAGCATATAACTGCATGAGAAATGCGGACGTCAAGATTATTGCAGACCTTGTTGAGAGGACAGAGGCAGAAATGCTGAAGACAAAAAATTTCGGGCGAAAGTCTCTAAATGAGATAAAGGAAATGCTTCAGAACATGGGGCTTAATTTTGGCATGAAGGTTGACAGGGATGTGTTGAATAAGAGGTTGCCTTCGCAGAGCAGGAGTGTAGGACAAGATGCGTCATAAAATTAGCGGAAGGTTATTCGGAAGAACAGCAAACCAGAGGAAGGCGCTTCTGAAGGGGATAGTCTCTTCATTGTTAGAGTACCAGAGGATAGAGACGACCCTTGCAAAGGCAAAGGCCGCGAAAGGGATTGCTGAGAAAATTGTTACCATGGGAATAAAAGGCGACCTTCATTCAAAACGCCTTGTGCTTTCATATATCCCTAACAGGGCTGTTGTGTCAAAGCTGTTCAGCGAGATAGCGCCGAGATTCAGCGGCAGAAACGGCGGTTATCTGAGAATAGTGCAGACAAGGAACAGGGTTAATGACGGAGCGCCGATGGCTGTTCTTGAATTTATAGACTACGAAAGCATAAAGAAGCCTAAAGAGGAAAAGAAGAAAGACAAGGCAAAGGAAAAAGAAGAAGAGAAGAAGGAAGATAAAAAGTAATTTTACCCTTTAATAAAGTTTATTGAAAGCCCCGCTTCAAAAAAGCGGGGCTTTTTGTATTTTGTGGGCGCAATGAGAATTATTCCAGCACTGCAAGGCAGATTATTTCTTCCCCTTCTTTGCCTTTATCGCCCCCGGCTTAACCTTCAATGATTCTTCCAGCATGATATAATAGCCCTTAAAGAACCTTTAAAGAGGGAATAGAAAGAGAGGAGTTTCATGAAATATCAGGTCGGCAGGACAGGAAAGGTTGTGGTTGCAAGATTTGAAGACAAAGAGGATGTGCTTTCCAATCTTACAGATATAGCAAAGAAGGAGGATATAAAGGCGGCTGTTGTCTATCTTGTTGGAGCGGTGCGTAATGGAAAAATAGTTGCAGGCCCGGAGAAAGACGCCATGCCTCCTGTCCCCATCTGGAGGGAACTCGGAGAAAGCCATGAGATGCTTGGGGTCGGCACAATATTTTATCAGGGCGATGAGCCGAAGGTGCATTTACACGGCGCATTCGGGAAAAGGGATAATGTCAAAGTCGGATGTCTGAGAGAAAAAGCAGAGACATTTCTTCTCCTTGAGGCGGTTATCGTGGAGATAGAAGGGGTGAATGCCGTCAGAGAGCTGGACCATGTTTCAGGGCTTGCACTGTTAAGATTATAGGGCGCTTGTTCTGCGCTTCATGAATAAGCGGTTGAGTTTAGATAGATAAAATTGGTAAAATAGCTATCAGGTTTTAGGTTCCAGGCATCAGGTCTTAGTTTTAAATAGCTGAAACCTGATCCCTAACACCTGACCCTTGAATTTGAGAGGAGGCATTTTGAAGGTTTTAGTAATCCATGGGCCTAATCTGAATATGCTCGGGAAAAGAGAGCCTGAGATTTACGGGACTTTCTCTCTGGGCGATATTAACAATAAATTAACAGCCCTTGCTGCGGAGCTCGGGATGGAAATATTAATAATGCAGTCAAACAGCGAGTCCGAGATGATAGACGCCATACAAAAGAAAGATTACGATGCGCTTATAATAAATCCGGCTGCATATACACATACAAGCATTGCGATAAGAGACGCCCTATCAGCAGTGGGCAAGCCCGCTGTTGAGGTGCATATCTCTAATATTCATAAACGTGAAGAATTCAGAAGAAAATCTTATATCGCCGGGGTTGCAACAGGGCAGATAAGCGGCTTTGGCGGAGACAGCTACCTTCTTGCCCTCAGGGCTGTAAAAACCATTCTCACACAATAAACGCTGGTGAGTCTTAAAGCAAAAATAGTGAAACTGAACGATAGTAATCCCCCCTCACCCCCCTTTAGTAAAGGGGGGATGGGGGGATTTAGAGTGAACTCACGGCTTGACGGCATAAGAGCGTCTTTTAAAGGCATTGACGGGTTTCTTACGACTGATATAGATAATATCAGGTATCTCACAGGATTTAGAGGCTCTTCAGGGTTTCTGCTGATAACGAAGACAGCGAATTTCTTTGTTACTGACTTCAGATATAAAGAGCAGGCGGAAAGCGATGTGAAGGGATGGGATATTGTTATTGAGAAAGAGAAAAGAGCCATAACTGTCTCTGCTCTTGCCAAAAAGCTTGGGATAAACAGGCTTGGTTTTGAATCATCTGTTTCTTATGGATTTTTTGATGCGCTTTCAAAAAAGGGCATTGTCCTTAAACCTTTTAAGGATTTTATTGAAAGGCTCAGGGCGGTAAAAAACAAAAGGGAAAAGCTGTTGATTAAAGAGGCTGTAAGACGTGCGGAGTCAGCATTTCTTGAGCTGAAGCCGTATATCAAAAGGGGGGCAAAAGAGAATAGGATAGCAGCGATGCTTGAGGAGAATCTCAAAAAAAAAGGATGCAGGAGCATTCCGTTTGATACAATAATCGCTTCGGGCAGAAATTCATCAATGCCTCATGCGAGGCCCTCGGAGAAAAGACTAAATGCCGGAGACCTTGTCGTTATAGATTGGGGAGGAGAGGCAGAAGGTTATTTTTCTGATATGACGCGGACGCTGCTTATGAAAGGCTCTGACATCGGGAAGAAAAAGGAAATATACAATATAGTATTAAAAGCAAACAGAAAGGCTGTCTCTACAATTTCACCGGGCGTGGACGGCAGGGAGATTGACAATTCTGCACGGGATGTTATAAAAAAGGCAGGATATGCTGAATTCTTTGGCCATGGCACAGGGCATGGCGTCGGGCTTCAGGTTCATGAGGCGCCGCACATAACCTGGAACAGGAGAGAGCGCATTAAGGAGGACATGGTGTTTACGATAGAGCCGGGTATTTATGTTCCGGGCGTAGGCGGGGTGAGAATAGAGGATATGGCGCTTGTGAAGCCGAAAGGGGCTGAGGTGCTGACGAGACTGCCGAGGGGTTTGGAAATAATTAAGTGACAGTGTCAGTGATTAGTGTCTTGTAAAATTTGTCACTGACACAGGCACTGGGAACTGACACTATTAGGGAGGCATAATTGATTTCAACAAGTGATTTCAGAAAAGGGCTTAAAGTAGAGTTCAAAGGTGAACCCTGCGAGATAGTAGAATTTCAGCACGTTAAGATGGGAAGGGGCGGCGCTATAGTCAGGACAAAAATGAGGAATATTAAAACCGGGGCAGTTCTTGAAGAGACATTCAGGTCAGGCGAGAAACTTGAAACCCCCGGGCTTGAAGAAAAGAACATGCAGTATCTGTATGCACAGGATGAACTCTATTACTTTATGGATGAAGAGACTTATGAGCAAACGCCGTTCAGGAGCGAGCAGCTTGGCGAGGCGGTAAGATTCATTAAGGAGAACATGAAGGTTAAGGTGCTGTATCATAAGGACGTGCCTATAAGTGTGGAGATTCCGACATTCGTTGAGCTCAAAGTTGTAAAGACAGACCCTGCGGGCTTTAAAGGCGATACAGCCTCAGGAGGGGGGAAGCCTGCAACCTTGGAAACAGGGGCTGTGGTCAGAGTGCCCTTTCATATAAATGAGGGAGACATGATAAGAGTTGATACAAGAACATCTGAATATATGGAGAGAGTAAAGTAGGAGGGAACAATGGAAATTGATGATTTAAAAGGACTCATAGAACTGCTTAAGGACACAGATATTACAGAACTTCAGATAGAAAAAGACGGCAGTAAGGTTAAGATACGGAGAGAGAAGCGGCTGTCTTCAATTGAACTGTCAAGGCCTGCGGCTGCGCATGAAAAACCGGCGGCTGAAACAGCAGAGGACGCCCAGAGGCTTATTACAGTAACCTCGCCAATAGTAGGGACATTCTACAGGTCGTCGTCTCCGGAAGGTGAGTCATTTGTGCAGGTGGGTTCAATAGTAAAGAAGGGTCAGGTATTGTGTATCATAGAGGCGATGAAACTCATGAACGAGATAGAATCAGAGGTGGAAGGCGTTATTGTCAGGATACTTGTTGAAAACGGGCATTCCGTGGAATACGGCGAGCCGCTCTTTTTGATTGAACCGGTTATTTAGTGTAAGTATTTAGTGACAGTGATTAGTGCCAGAAAAAATTATATACTGACACAGACACTAAAAACTGACGCTATAAAGGTGGACTATGGAATTATTTAAAAAAATTTTGATAGCAAACCGCGGTGAAATTGCAGTGAGGGTTATACGCGCCTGCAAGGAACTCGGCATAAAGACAGTAGCCGTATATTCGGACGTAGAAAAAGAGGCTCTGCATGTCAGGCTTGCAGATGAGGCCGTCTGCATCGGGCCTGCGAATTCTGCTCAGAGCTATCTTAATATCCCGGGCATTCTTAGCGCCGCTGAAATAACGGATTCAGAGGCAGTGCATCCGGGTTATGGTTTCTTATCTGAAAATCCCCATTTTGCAGAGGCATGCGCCACATCAGGGATAACATTTATCGGGCCTACGCCTGAGAATATAAAAATCGGCGGCGATAAGGCAAAGGCAAGGCAGATGATGAAAAGGCGGGGTATTCCTGTTGTGCCGGGAAGCGACGGCCCTGTTATTTCAGAAGAGCTTGCCATGAAGGTGGCAAAGAAAATAGGTTTCCCTGTCATTGTTAAGGCGTCTGCCGGAGGCGGAGGCAGGGGAATGCGAATTGTAAATGAAGAAAGTGAACTTGAGCATGCATTCCATATGGCTCAAAGGGAAGCGTTTGCCGCATTCGGAAACGGTGAACTCTATATTGAGCAGTATATACCTGAGATAAGACACATAGAAGTCCAGATAGCCGCTGACAGCAAAGGTAACACGGTGCATTTCGGAGAGAGAGACTGCTCAATACAGAGGAGACATCAGAAACTGATAGAAGAAGCCCCATCTCCTGTCTCAACAGAGAAATTCAGAAAAAAAATCGGAGAGCTTGCTGTAAGGGCGGCAAAGGCTATGAAGTACAGGAATATCGGCACAATAGAGTTTATCGTAGATAAGGAAGGGAATGTATATTTCATGGAGATAAACACAAGGGTTCAGGTTGAACATCCTGTCACAGAGATGGTCAGCGGCATGGACCTGATAAAGGAACAGATAAAACTTGCTGCAGGCTCCCTTATAGATTACAAGCAGCACCAGATAAAATTTTACGGCCATGCGATAGAGTGCAGGATAAACGCCGAAGACCCTGAACGTTTTATCCCGAATCCCGGCAAAATTACATTCCTGTCTCTGCCCGGCGGCCCCGGAGTTCGCGTGGACACTGCTGTTTACAGCGGCTGGACAGTGCCTTCATATTACGACTCGCTTATAGCAAAGGTCATTGTGCACGGCAGAAACAGGGAAGAGGCTGTCTCAAGAATGAAACGCTCCCTTGATGAATTTATCATTGAGGGAATAAAGACAACAATACCTTTTCACAAGAAGGTCTTTTCACAACCTGACTTTGTGAACGGCGAGTTCAATACGGGGTTTGTTGATAAGATTAACGGTTCGGCAAAGGATAAGCAATGAGCGGCGCAGATGACAGGAGAACAAGAAGGGCGCTGGTTCACAAAGATGTAGTGATAAACGGCGTGATAAAGGCAGAGGCGCTTGATATAAGCATAGATGGGATGTATATCTACACGCAGTCCAGTTTTATCCCGGGAACAATTTTTGAACTCAGAACTCAGATTTAAAATCGGAGAAGACGCCATTAATGTGATGGCGCGTGTTCAGCACGCCCAGCCTAATATCGGCATAGGCGTTAAATTTGTTGAGCTCTCGCCCGAAAGCAGCGAAAAGATAAAAATGTATATAGAAGGCTGAAACGGAGATAGAAATTCCTTGAAGTCCCCTCTCCCTTGATGGGAGAGGGATAGGGTGAGGGTGAAAATGACACAGAAGGTTACCCCTCCCCTTTGTCCCCTCCCACAAGGGGAGGGGAGTTATGAGAGTTGCTAAAATTATTCAAGATTTTTTATAATATAAAATAAAAGGAAGTGCAAGGAGGATTGAGTTGAAAGAGGGAATACATCCGGAGTATAAAGAGGTGAAGGTGCTCTGCGCCTGCGGCGAGAGTTTTGTCACAAGGTCAACCAGCCCCAAGATTCACGTTGATATCTGCTCAATGTGCCATCCGTTTTTTACAGGGAAGCAGAAGATACTTGACGCTGAAGGAAGGGTGGAGAAGTTTAAGAAGAAATACGCAAAAAAGACCAAGAAGTAGCTATACTTAGGAGAAAAAGTCGTTCCGGCATTGCGTCTGGACGGCTTTTTTATTGGCATTTACTGAAAGAACAAGAAGGCACGCTGCTTTCAAAGCTTTTGAATGCGACTGAATATTAAAAGTCCGATTTGGATATCTGTTTAGGAAAAATATTAGTGGTTGAATCCCGAACCGATGTTCGGGATTACAAGATTTGAAATGTAGTGTGGTCAGCCAATACTAATAGGTGTCGCTCAAAACTTTTTCAATCAGCATACCTTCTTATATAGTGTAAAGTATAGGGATAAGGATAATATTATGAAGAACATTGGCGGGCAGGCGGTAATTGAAGGAGTAATGATGAAGTCCCCAAAAGGCTGGACAGTGGCTGTAAGGGACATGAAGGGTAATATTCACGTGAAAAGAGAAGGGCTGTCCGAATTTCCAAAGGCGCTGAAGGTTCCGATGGTCAGGGGAGTCGCAGCCTTATTCCATGCTCTTTTCCTTGGAGTGAAGGCAATAGAGTTCTCTGCGAGCAAGGCATACGATGAAGATGAATCCGCCTCAGGCGGACCGATGAACCCTTTCATCCTCAGCCTTACAATCGGCTGCGCCTTTGTTATAGGGATTGCGCTTTTTGTGCTCTTTCCGCTGTATGCAACTAAACTTATTGGCGTTGTTATTGCTTCTGTTTCTGAGAATTCGTTTTTCTTTAATCTCGTTGACGGCATAATAAGAGTCCTTATATTCTTGATTTATGTTGTGGCAATCGGACTCTGGAAGGAGATGGGCAGGATATTTGAATATCACGGCGCTGAGCATAAGACAATTCATGCATACGAGGCAGGGGAGGAACTTAATGTGGAAAATGTGAGGCCTTTCAGCCCCCTCCACCCGAGATGCGGCACGAGTTTTCTTCTGATAGTTATGCTGATAAGCATTTTCGTATTTTCTTTTATCCCGCAGTCGTGGTTTTTTGTTTATAAGTTCCTCTCAAGGCTTATCCTTATTCCGTTAGTTGCAGGGCTTTCCTATGAACTCCTGAAGTTATCGGCAAGAATGAAAGACAATCCGATTGTCCACTTGATGATCATGCCGGGGCTTCTTTTGCAGAGGCTTACAACCCGCGACCCTGACGACAGACAGATAGAAGTTGCCATTACAGCATTAAAAGAGGTTCTTAAATTAGAGGCGGAAAATGCTGCTTGAGAAACTCCGGACAATAGAAAATAGATACGAAAAGCTGACAGAACAGATGATAGACCCGAAGGTCCTGTCGGCGCCTCAAGAGTATCAAAAATACTCAAAGGAACAGTCCGAACTTCAGTCTGTTATTGAAAAGATTCGTGAGTACAAAAAACTCTTGTTAGATATGGAAGGAGCGGAGGAAATTCTTAAGGGCGGCGATAACGAATTGAGCGAGCTTGCGCAGGCAGAGCTTAATGAACTGAAAGAGAGAAAGCCTAAGATAGAAGAAGAACTGAAGGTAATGCTTCTTCCGAAAGACTCTATGGATGAAAAAAGCGTAATACTTGAGATAAGGGCAGGCACAGGCGGAGAAGAGGCGGCTCTTTTCGCGGCAAAGCTTTTCAGGATGTATTCCAAATATGCTGAGACAAGGAGATGGAAGATAGAGGTGATTGATTCCAGTCCGACAGGCCTCGGCGGGTTAAAAGAGGTAATTGTAAATATCGCAGGGAAGGGCGCATACAGCAGGCTGAAATATGAGAGCGGTGTTCACAGGGTGCAGAGGGTGCCCGTGACTGAAGCATCGGGAAGAATTCACACAGCAGCCGCTACAGTCGCTGTTTTGCCTGAGGCAGAAGATGTTGATATAAAGGTGGAAGAAAAGGATTTGAGGATTGATACGTTCTGCTCATCAGGGGCAGGCGGGCAGAGTGTTAACACTACTTATTCCGCAGTGAGGATTACCCATGTGCCTACAGGACTGGTTGCGCAGTGTCAGGATGAGAGGTCCCAGTTAAAAAACAGGGAAAAGGCAATGAAGGTTTTGCGTTCAAGACTTCTTGAATTTGAGATAGAGAAAAAAGATAAAGAACGCTCTGCTGACAGAAAAACTCAGGTCGGCACAGGCGGCAGAAGCGAGAGGATAAGGACCTACAATTTTCCGCAGAACAGAGTTACAGACCACAGGATTGGACTCACACTTCATAGGCTGGAGAGCGTTCTTGAAGGCAATATTGATGAGATAATAGATAACCTTATTGCTCATTATCAGGCAGAGAAACTGAAAGAGTTGTAACGCTTGAACTCACGGGTGCGGCGATAGTTTCGCCGCATCCGCCGGAGTATTTTGTTTAGCGCTAAACATATTTAAGTTCCTTCCCTATTCTCTCCGAGAGAAACATTTTAAGAAGAGATTGATATGGAACATCGCGCTTGTTAGCCAAAAGCTTTAATTCTTCAAGCATCGCTTCAGGAAGACGCAAAGATATTGTCTTAAGTGAGGGTTTGAGTTTTGGCAGAACCATTCTTTTCGCTTTTTCCCATTCTATATATTCGGTAGAATCAGCTTTTGACCAGAATTCCTGTTCCTCAGCTTCAGCTTTAAATTTAGGGATTTTCTTTTTCATGATGTTTCGTATAACCTCCTTTCCTTTCTGTTCATATCTCTTGCAGAAATCACCCTAATAAGATTTTCTCTTATGGCAAACACTGTAAATAAATGCCGTCCCGTATCTGTACGGCCAAGCGCAAAATAACGCGGCTCCTTTTGTGAGTGTTGAACATCTTGCGCGGCAATGAGCGGGATATTGAAGAAAATCTGTTCGCATTCTGATGCTGAAACTTTGTGTTTTTCCCAGCTTTTTAAGATATTCCCTTTATCCCACTCAAACCCTTCGCATTCAGCTAAGCCCTGATAGATATCCATGTAATTCAGTATATGACTATAATATACAATTCGTCAAGGGCTTTTTTCTATAATGACTGGTTAACGCTCCGCATAACCGGCTGGCAATGGAGCGCAGTGGAATTGCCAGTCCGAGTTGATGCGGTTGTTATCTGTTTTCTCCACCTAATCAACTTGATGTGCAGTTAAAAACATGGCCTTCTCTAACGATGCAAAAAACTGCTGGTATGGTTCTGGGTCAGTCACGGGTTGTACATTATACTGTGCGTTGGCGCGAACAAGAAGCTGAGTCTCCCCCCTCGGTCGCACAGTTACCGTTATGCGAAGGGCATAATTTTTCAGTTTTGTAGCACTGACTGTACCAAGAGTTGCATCAGCCTTATCAATTACAAAGCCTAAATCTTGGAGAGTAGACATAATAGTTCTTAAAGTTTTTTCTTTATCTGTTGTCTCAAAAGCTCTGGTTTGAATACTCCTCAACTGCACTTGACTGGAATCAGAGTCGAGAAGACGTTGCTGTGTAGTCGCACAACCTACAACAAGCAATGAAAATACAATCAAGATTAACCCGGCTTTATTTTTCATATTTCTTGCGCCTCCAGAAAGATAGATTTCGATAACTTATCAAAGAACTCTTGATATATTTTAGGATCAGTTAAGCTTTCTGACGTCGTGACTTGACCTTGGGTATTCCATACGATTCGCTGGAACGTTACTCTCACAGCTATATGTTCCCCGCGTTCTCCTATGGGACGCGTGATGACAGAAGCACGCATCTTTTGCTCTTTGTCAGTAGGCATATAGCCTCCACCAAGAAGAGCAACAAAAACCGCTGCAACTTGCTGACCTGCACTTACAGCGCTTCGCATCTTGGAAGAAGTAATAACACCCAGTTTTGTTTCGCTCTCATCTATATTAAACCCCATATCTTGAAGGAGACCGGCACATGCCGCAAGAATCTTTGCTTCGTCTTTTGTTTCATATTTTCTCGTTTGCATTTGGCGCTGAGCAAGAGATTCGGGACTTAACGATAATGCATCTTTTGGGATTGTTGCACAGCCACTGATAGATATCAGGCCGAACAGAATCACTGTAAACAATAACTGATAGAACTTATTCATGATTCCTCCTCAAAAACTCGAACTGTGGTATGCAAAGTCTCGAACTTTCATCTCTTTGTCAAATTTTATAACTACTGTAAGTGTTCTTTGTGTTTTAGATTCGGCGCCAGTGGATTTATCAAAACTCGCCCCTGGCATTCCACCAATACCTCCTGACCCACCAACTACACCGAACAAAAGGCCGATAACCCCGCTACCAGAACTTCTCGAGTAGGATACATCTGTCGATATTTTGTCGTATACCCAGACTTCCCTACCTTGCTCATCTGTAGTTACAATGTTTGGCGACCCAAGTATTTCTGCTACTTCAGACCCCACCATTCCCTTTCTAATTTCTTTTTGAACAATGCCTACTGTCATCTTCCGTTCTTGAGCCGAATGTAAACTTTGCTGATGCTGAGCAGCAGTCATACAACCAGATAATAGAAGACCAACTACGAGTGACAACCCTAAAACCATCTTGTCTTTAAGCATTTGTACCCTCCTTTTTATTGTTTTATTTATTCTTCCAGATAACGCCTGGCGCATCAGCCGCGCGCGGCTAATTGCGCGTCGGCTGCATGCGCTTGTTAGCCGTCTCCTTACGCTCCTAACAGGTTCGATACTTCCAAATCAGCATCCTGAGCAAATTCTCTGATCGCTTGGTGTGCCAAAAGGACATCAATGTGACTTTTCTGTACGGCATCGCCTTCTTTGTACGCATGTTGGATGTTGCGTTTAGCCATGCGCTTTAGGAATACCCGATCAATTTGGGCCTGGTTGTGCTCAATCTTGTGTCGCTCTTGTAGAAGGGTGTAGACAAACTTGCCATGCCTTCGGTCCAGCAAATCAATCTTTGTCTTTTGGATGAATGGATTCCATGAGCTACCGCTGGTTTCGACGTGGCCAAAGTGATTCTTAAGCACAGAACCGAGATAAAATTCAAGATCGCCGATCATGCCGCTGAGAGTGATGCCGTAGAGAAACCCCAATAGAGCATTCCTCTCGGCGAGGATTGTTTGCACTGGTAGCTCAGGGTACCAAGTCACGGTTTGACGGTCTATGACCATAAAACGATGGATCTCTTTCCACTCGATCTCAGAGCCAGAGATAACTTTGCTTACAGCTCGCTGAAGATTTGGATTTTCGAGAGTCAACATGTAAAGCTCGAGAGCCCCAGTGATATGTGCGTATCTGAAAAACGCTGCATCAAGGCCACTTATGAGTGATTTAAACTCTTCAGTCATGGACGCTTTCCCCTAAAACAGCAAAATGGCGGCTAACGCCTAAACTGTGCGGTGGCTATCAGCCATCCGCATGAGTGGTTTGTTATGCCATCTTTAATAAATTACACCTTTGGGAGCAAACGCCTTGTAATCCAAGCGTTCTCCTTCATTGATGAAGTAGAGATTCAAATGGCCGTCAGAAAATTCATACTTCCAAACTTCCAAAAGAGTCTCCATAGGTATTGCATCCCAAAATTCTTCTTCAGGCCCCCAAATATATTTGTTGCGTTTTCCGATAACTTTTTTCTCAGAAGGTTCCCCAAGCAATTCCGTGATTGCCTGTTTAGATTGACCTTTGTTAATCTTTCCTTCAACCGCAGAGTAATCTTTTGCGTAGCATGTTAAGGGATAAGATACAAAAAATAAAGCGCCAATTAAAATAATATTAATCAATTTCTTCATCATCTTATTCTTAGGCCTAACGACTTAAATAACCCGCGCAGGAAACCAGCCTATGAAAACCCGCCGACGCTATTCTGCGTCGGGTTGATTTGCGTGTTATGCACTTGTATTGTTAAACAAGTGGACTTTATTTTCAATTCTGTTTTTTCCACTAGCTTTTACTGTGTACACGAGATTATCAGCTTCTTTTATTAATTCATCTAATTTGCAAGATTCGGAGCATGTGACAACGCCTATGCTAAAAGTTACCGGCCAATTATTTTCCTGAACCATGGCCATAAGATAATGTCGTAATTTATTTAAAGCTGTCATCGCATTTTCAGCATTTGTTTCTGGCATTAGAATCGCAAATTCATCGCCTCCGAGTCTCGATACTGTATCAATTGATCGAATGTTTTCCTTTATTCTGTCAGCTACTGAATGTAAGAGTTCGTCACCGGCACTGTGGCCAAGAGAATCGTTTACCTGCTTAAAATTGTCGATATCAATATAAGCAAGCGACAATGGGTGAATAAATCTTGCAGTTCGTTCTATTTCTTTTGTAGCTATTTCATAAAAAGCGCGACTATTAGCCACTCCCGTTAAAAAATCTTTTCGCGCCATAGATTTTTCCTTATCTAACAGGTTTCTGACTTCTGCAAGGGAAAAGGCAACAATTAAGAAGAACCCTAACCTTATAAGCGAGTTCCAGACAGGAATTATATAATGCGAATATATATGACCTGAAGTAATGTCTGCTAAATACCAAATTATTGCACTGAAAACAGATATTACTACTCCATATCTTCGCGTGACGAACCATGTTGCGGTTAGCACAGGCAAAAGGTAAAAAATTGAAAATGATATCTCGTAACCTGAGATATGGTCTATAAAGCCAAGAAAAACAACCAATAAAAAGCTAATTACTAAAATGATTGTTTTGGGCATTTTATCCATATTTTCCAATAATCGTTTCATCTTATGTCTCACTTAATTGTAGTTTATTTTTTGCATAACGGCCAAGCTAACCGGCT
>Ga0100385_1002155_pt1 | contig 18886 bp, 19 predicted proteins | sample CryGeymeta201509_FD_81543 | JGI IMG/M metagenome (GOLD analysis project Ga0100385, IMG submission 81543) | Groundwater microbial communities from Crystal Geyser aquifers in Utah, USA - Crystal Geyser metaG 2015-09 | ecosystem: Environmental > Aquatic > Deep subsurface > Groundwater | place: USA... | reverse complement strand
TTGCAATGGGGTCTCGCATCGAGGCCCGCATCGCCGCGCCCGGTCAAGCCCTGCTCAACCGAGAAAGCGCCGAAAACGGCAGTTTCCAGCTGCCCGAAGACGGCTACTTCCAGCTGCTCCCGATCGGCGAATTTCCCGGCACCATGATACGGGGCGATGAGAAAGTCGAGATCACCCAGATCTACGACCGCGAAAACCTCGCCGCCATGGCCGACGCCTTCGAGGGCGAGCTGATGGTGGACTACGAGCACTTCTCGCACGACCTCGAAAAGGCCACCAACGCCGCCGCCTGGATCGACGCGCTCCAGCTGCGTGACGACGGCCTCTACGCCAAGGCCCGCTGGACGGCCCAGGGTAAGGCCGACGTGGAGGGGGGCAACTACCGCTACATCTCCCCCGAGCTCGACCAGATCGAAGTGGCGGGCGAGGGCCGCATACGCCCGCTCCGCCTCACCGGCGCCGGGCTCACCAACCGTCCCGCGCTCAAAAATCTCAAGCCGCTCTCCAATCGGGAGCGCGGCACCCAAACCGAAACAGAACCGAACACCGACATGAATAAAATCATAGCCGCCATCGCGCCGTTCCTCGGCCTGCCCTCCGGGGCGGACGAGGCTACGGTGCTCAACCGCCTCGGAGAGATCCCCGCAGGCACCACCTTGGAGACACTCTCCACGAAAGCAAAGGACTACGACGCCGTCGTCCAAAACCGCGACGAGCTGCTCGACGCTCAGGTCGAGACCGACCTCGACCGCTTCGAGAGCGAGGGCGTGATCAAAGACCGCGCCTCCGTCAAGGCCATGCTCCTGCACAACCGCGAGAGCACCATCAAGATGCTGGAGGGCCTCAAGCCCGCCGAGCAGTCGCCGCCCGAGCGCGTATACAACCGCGCCCAGGCCAAGTCTCCGGACATGGATGTCGCAAAGCTCAACAAAGAGCAGGACGCCCGAGAGGCCGCCCGCGCCTCCCGCATCCATAACCGCGCCAGCGAAATCGCCAGTTCCCAGGGCATCTCCTGGTCCCGCGCCTGGAACCTCGCCGAGAGCGAGATCCCGGCCGAATAGCCACAGCGAATAAAACTCACCCACCTATAACGCACACGCATAACTTAAAAATATCATGCAAAAACAACCTGGAACCATTCGCCACTTAGCGGGCGAAGACCTCACCGGCAAGGAAAGCTTCCTGGCCAAACTCAGCCACTCGGCGGGCACCCCCCAAGCCGTGCTCCCCGATGATCAGGCCGATCATTGCCTCTACGCCATCAAGCACGGCGATGCCGACGGCAAGCTCGTCGACCTCGACCCGCTCGTCCCCGGCGCAGTCCAGACGGCCAAGCTCAAGGGCACCTGCAACCCCGGTGACGACCTCGTCCTCGCCGACGAGTCCACCGCCGCCGATGCCGGCAAGCTCCGGGCCCTGCCCGCGGCCGCCGGCACCTACATGCTCCACGCCAAGGCCGAAGAGGCCGGGGTCGACGGGCAAATCGTGCGCATCCGCGCAGTCGGCGTCCGCGCCATCACCGTCGCCGTTTAGCCCGCGCCGTATCCTATCCATCCACATCCAAGTTAATCCTTAAGTATCAACTATTATGAGTCGTTTAGCCTCCCTATCCACCAACCCCACCTTGCTCCAATACTCGCAGGGTGCGGCCCAACGCGCCATCCGCGCCGTGGCCAGCTTCCTCGCTCCCAGCGTCGAAGTCGCCACCCTCACCGGTAAGTTCAAGATCTACGATCAGAAACACCGTTTCTCCATCCCCAGCACCCACCGCGGGATCGGCGGCGATGCCAACCGCATCGGCTTCTCCGCCCGCGATGGCAACTTCAACGTCGAGCCCCATGCCCTCGACTTCCCCATCGACAACCTGGAGAAGATCGACGGCGAAGAGGCCCTCCGTATCGGCCAGGAAGGTGCCGACATGCTGGCCGACGTCGCCGGTCTCGCCCACGAGCGCGATGTGGTCACCGCCGCCCTGGCCGCGCTCGGTGCCGGCACCGATCAAAACTTCAAGGCCAGCGGCTTCGATCCCGTCGACTTGCTCGACGAGCAGATCATGGCCGTCATGAAGGCCTCGAAGAACGGAGCCCCCATCAAGGTGCTCTTCGGAGCCGAGGCCTGGCGCCTCACCAAAAACAACGGCGAGGTCAAAAAACGCCTTGTCGCCACCAAGCGCGGCGACGTAGCCAGCGTGAGCATGGATGCCTTCCGCAGCCTGCTCTTCGGTGAGCCGCGCTGCGAGATGAGCCTGATGGTGCAGGACGAAGCCCCCGAGGGCGTCGCCGACGACATCCAGTTCTTGCTCGACGACGAGATCATCGTCTTCGCCAGCAACGACAGCCCGACCCGCCTCTCGCCGGACTTCATGAAGACCTTCCGCCTGCGCGGACAGTGGATGCGCCCCGGCACCTACCAGAAGGAAGACGGCCGCGGCGAAGTCCTCAAGATGGACTGGTCCGAAGAGATACAGATCACCAACTCGGCCGCCGCCGTGCGCATCAACGCCAAAACTGAATAACCGTAGGGGCTTTCCTCGGGAAGCCCGCTCGTTGCCATAATAACTAGCGATCGCTAAACCCCGGAGGGGCGCGCATTCCGGCCGGGCTGAACAAGCCCGGATAATCACGCGCCACATTTTCCACACTCTCAAATCTCAAATCCTAAATCTTAAATCCGCGAAGCATGAGCGTCCCCTGGATCCAGATCGACATCCCCGACATCGAGCAATACCTCGTCGGCGCGCAAGTCACCGCCCTGCGCACCGCCGCGCTCGCCCCTGGGCAGAGTGATCCCGTCGCCGACGCCATCGACGACATCTCCGCCGAGATCCGCAACTATATAAGAGGCTGCGCCTCCAACGTCCTCAGTGCGACTCCCGGCACCATCCCCCCCGAGCTCAAACGCCACGCCGCCGCCCTCATCATCGAGGCCGCCCAGCCCCGCCTCAAGCTCCGCCTCTCCGACGATCAAAAAGCCGCCGCCGAAAACGCCCGCCGCCTCCTGCGCGAGATCGCCGCCTGCAAGTATCCCGTAGCCAAACCCACCGACCCCTTAACCCAACCCGCCGACCAGGGTGCCACCGTAAAACCCACCATCAACGCCCGCCCAAAGCGATACGGCCGCGATAGCCAGGACGGCATTTAAAAACTCAGGTCTCAAGTCTCCGCCCTCATCCCTCCCATGAACCTCTCCACCGCAGTCCCATTTGAAGCCGCCGTCGAACGCCTCGACCGCCGCACGCCCGTGGGCACGAATCTGCGCACGCGCCAGTGGGATGCCGTGCCAGCCGCGATCAAGGACCGCGCCTTCTTCTCGGCGGCGGTGGAGGATGCCCGTATCCTGGAGGAGATGAAGGGTCGTATCTCCAGCGACCTGCGCCGCGACCCCGACGTGCGCTTCAACGGCAAGAGCGGCTTCGTGGCCGACATGCGCCGCACCCTCGGGGCCGCCCCCGGCGACTCCGGTCGGCTCACCGACATCACCTCCCGCCGCCGCCTCGAGCTCATCTACCAGATGAACGTCTCTGAGGCCCGCGAGTATGGCCGCCACAAGCAGGCCCAAAGCCCCGCCCTGCTCGAAGCCTTTCCCGCCCGCGAGCTCATCCGCGAAGCCAGCCGCGAAGCCCCCCGCGAGTGGGAGAGCCGCTGGCTGGAGGCCGGAGGCCAGCTCTACGGCCCCGGCCGCATGATCGCCCTGGTCAATGACCCGATCTGGACGGCCATCTCCCGCTTCGGGCGCCCCTATCCGCCTTTCGACTTCGGCAGCGGCATGGGCACGCGCGATGTCGAGCGCGACGAAGCCGAAGCCCTCGGCGTGATCGCCCCAGGCGAGATGCCGCCAGCCGAAGATCCTGACTACAATGCCAGCCTCGAAGCCGGAGCCAAAGGCTATCTCGCCAGCGATCCCGCCCGCGCCATGCTCAAGCAGGCATTCGGCGACCAGATCGTATTTAACCAGGGTCGGGCGATCTGGAGCGGCGACAAGATTATGGAGCTGCTCGATGATGCACTGGCAAGTGGACCCACATCAGGCGGGGCCTTCCGGTTCGGTAAAGTCTCCGGGGCGGCATTGGCCAAAGCTGGTCCGGACGCAGAGGCCATGCTCTCCGGACGTCAACTCTCCCTCGACAAAACGCACCTCTGGCATGCGATGGACAAGCATGGCCCGCGCAATCTCACTCGCCAGGGAAGCGGCGAGACGGCCGCCTCCCAAATCCCTCTGCGCCGGGAGGAGTTTGCCCACCTAAACACACTTTGGAGCCAGCCCGACTCCGTAGATATGACGCAGTTGCGGGGTAAGGCCGGAGTGATATTCCGCCGTTCCGTCCGGGGAGGTATCTTGGAGATGGTGCTCACCGCACCCGATCTAAATGCCAAAGTCCTCAACCCCGCATCCATCCGCAAAATAAAACGTAACCAGGAAGGAGGAGTGCGCGGCTAGCCTTCAACTGCATCTTAATGCTCTTTCGAGCCCTTGGCCGAACGTCCGAAACGCACCGTTGAGAATCTCCCAACCGCACACTCCACCAAACAATCAAATGCAAACCACCCTCCAAGTCAACTCCCAAGCCCGCGGCTCAAAGCGTCTCCGCGATGCGGTTGAGCGCATCGCGGAGCTGTGTGCGCTGCTGTTGCCAGGCCGCCATACGGGCCTGCTCCTGCTGGCCGTCGGGGCGGGTCTGGGCACGGTAAGCACTGGCGGGCACGGCCAGCAAAGCCCCGCAGCGCCGCTGGAAACGGCGGCGGGCCAGCCAGCCCAGCTCATCGCCCGGCCCGATGCGGATCTCAGCCAGCAGAGCCACCGCCCGCCGGTGCAGCTCGGGCAGGTAGCTCATGCCCGTGCCCTCCACCTCGATAGCCAGCCGCCGCAGCTGCGCTCTGGCCGCACGCCGCCGGTCGAGGCTCCGCGCACTGCGCCCGAGTCGGTGCCCCAACCACAAACAGAGCAGGCCGCTCAACAGGCTCGGCAAAATCGAATTTATGAAAATTTCCATGTGTGGGTGCTGTTTCCTATAGTCTCCGGCTTGATCGGTCTTTCCGCCGGATGGTGCATCGGCCGCTGGTGCTACTACGCCGCCAACCGCCGCACCACCAAACTCCTCTTTCCCTAAAGCCATGCAAACCACCATCCAAGTCAACTCCGAAGCCGTGCGCCGGCGGCTGGCCCGCCTCGTCTCGCAGGTGGACGGCCCCGCCCGTGCAGACCTCATGCAGGTGCTCGGCAAAGGTCTTGAAGGCGACTTGAAAGACCACTTCATCCGCCGCAACCAGCGGCCCAACAAGCGGGGCTGGAAGAAGAGCGACTTCTGGCGCGAGATCGCCCAGAGCACCACCCTCCAGTCCGCCACGCAGGACGACGCCACCGTCGCCATAACCGACCCACGCATCCGCCCCCATCTCTTTGGTGCCACCATCCGGCCGCGCACCGCCAAGTTTCTCGCTATCCCCAACACCGAGCAGGCCAAGGGCAACGAGCCCCGTGGCGGCGCCATACCCGGCCTCTTCTTCGTCCGCAACAAAAAGGGCACCACCTTCCTCGCCCGCAAAAACGGCACCGACCGCCTCGAAGTCCACTACTGGCTCAAGCCCTCCGTCCGCATCCGCAGAGATGCCGACACCCTGCCGCCCCAGAAAAAACTCGACCGCAAAACCCTCGACCGCGCCCAGAGCTGGGTGGACCGCAATATAATCAGCGAATGAGCAGCCAAATCACAGACCTCCTTTCGACCGCCGACGCCATCGCCGCGCACCTCTCGGGCCTGCCCGAGCTCGACGGCGTCACCCTGTTGGTCGACCGCCAGAAGGATCTCGAAAACGAGATCGCCCAGGGCGTGGCCAAAGCGGGTGGGGCCGTCCTCCTCATCGAGCCCACCTCCGGCACCGCCAGCGACCAGACCGCCAAAACCCTCCAGTTCGACAACCGCTACACCCTCTCGCTCTGGAGCCTGCCCATCCTCCGCCAGGAAGACGCCTACACCGCCGCCCAGCGCGTGCCCGCCATCATGGCCGCCGTGCAGCACTTCAAGCCCGCGCCCAACCCCTTTCCCACCCACCGACTCGAAATCACAGGCTGGCAGATCGAGCCCGACGAGCAATTCCTCATCTACGCCATTACCGCCGAGCTCACCGAAGTCTATCAAGGTGCATAGCACACTCTCCCAAAACCGAAAACCGATAAACCGATAAACCGGCGCACCGCGCCCCAACCAAAACACATATCATGAAAATCCTCCCAATCATTGGCGCACACGCCTTCTTCTGCCTCGAAGGGGCAGTCATCGACTCCGTCACCGTCGCTGCCGACGCCAAACCCGACGCCGATCCCATCGCCAACTGGTCCAGCCTCGGCGTGATCGAGGGGAATGACATCTCTGTCGCCTACGAAGGCGAGCAAAAGCACTACGCCCCCACGCCCGGCGGCTACAAGCCCCGCCGCACCACCTACGAGAGCATCGAGGTGTCCGGCTCGCTGCTCTGCCAGGATATGGACGAGTTTATCCTCTCGCTCGCCATGGGTGCCAAGCAGGCCGACGCCGAGGGCGACTACGTGCCCGGCAGCCAGAGCGAAGCCCAGCGCGGCTGGCTCAAGCTCCAGCACTACGCCGCCGATACCGACGAGCTCGTCAACCTCATGGACGTCTGGGTCGAGTTCAAAGTCGGCAGCGGCATCAAGTTCTCCAAGGCCGTCACCAAGCCCACCGTCGACTTCATGGTGCTCAACAGCCCGCTCAACATCGGTAAGTTCACGAATCTTGGCTAGTCGCCAAGATTCGGTTCCCCGGTTTTCGGTTGTCCGGTTCCCCGGTTAAAGGGAGCCGGACAATAGAAAGCCCCACCGCACCCCAACCAAAAACCAGCCAACCGAAAACCAGATAACTTAAAAAAACCATGCCCGACGAACTCCCAGTCCCCACCACCGGCGCGGCCCCCGCCGCCCCGGCACCGATCCCGCAGAGCGCCGCCGCCGCGCCGCACGCCCCCGGCGGCATCGCCTACACCGGTGCCCCCGTGCCGCCGCCCACGGTGCTCGCCAGCTACCTCGCCACCGAGGGCGGCATCACCCTGCGCCAGGGCAATGCCGCCAGCCTGGCCCCCCGTCTCGCCGGGGCCACCCAGCTGCACACGCTAACGCTCACCGAGATTGTCGACGACATCCCCATCATCGACGCCAGCTTGCCTGCCAGCCTCATAGGCATCGTCTTCGGGCCGGACTGCTTCGGCGGCGACTGGCCGTCCGCCTTCATCGCCGCGCTGCCCGACCGCTCCGCAGATGACTCCGGCCTCTACACCGACGCCGACGGTATCCTCAGCGCCGCCCAGCTCGCCGCCCTCGGAGCCAAAGGCTACCTCGAAAACGTATAGCCGGGAGCGCCGAGCCCCAGCTCGGACCTCGCAATAAACCGAAAACCAGCAAACCGAAAACCGGCCAACCGCGCACCGCGCCATGCACGACTCCAACTACCAGCTCACTTTCGGCGGCCAAACGCTGATAGCCCCCGGCGACACCATCGTCAATGAGGGCGGGCTGCGCCGCACCCCCGCGGCTCCCGATGCGTTCGTGCCCCTGCGCGCCGCCAGCGCCCGCCTCTCCGGCGGGCGTGGGCTCACTCACAGCCTCAGCTGGTCCGTGCGCCGCGAGTTCTTCAGCATCGAGCAGGCCCGCGAGTATGAGTTTGCCCGAGCCGCCGGCCTGCCCCAGGGCGCCAACGATATCGTAATCACCATCGGCGGCCTCACCACCACCATCATCGACGGCCACCTCACCAGCTTCGAGATCGTCCACGTGCGCGGCCAGGCCGGTATCATCATCGAGAGCGTCTCCGCCATCGGCGGCGCACTCAGCACCAGCGGCAGCGTCTCCGCCCCCGCGTCCGATCCCACCCCCCCCGCGCCCGAGGGTATCGAGCCATCCACCCCCGCCGACCCCGCCGCCCCCGAGGAGATCGATCCCACCCCCACCTGGATCCTCGCCACCGCCCAGTGGGACGACAGCGCCACCTGGCTCGACGCCGCCACCTGGCTCGACGCCGCCTAAATGCCACCTTTCCACTTTCCGATTTTCACTTTCCACTTTTCCCGCCATGCCCGAAGAAATCGACATCTACCAGCCCGCCGGCCCCCGCCGCCCCGGCCCCGCCGTGCAACGCGACCCGCCGGTCGAGATCCCGCTCTTCCCGCCCTGGCTCCTCGCCGACGCCCAGTGGTCCGACACCGGCTACTGGGTCGATAAATCAAAATGGCAGGACGCCGCCTAACCCGGAACGCCGAGCCCCAGCTCGGCGCGATAAACCGAAAACCAGAAAACCGAAAACCAGCAAACTATTAAAATTATGATCGATCCCATCCAAAACACCGAGTCCGGACTCTCCGTCCGCACCAAACTCAACCGCCTCCTCTCCGGAGCACAGGACATACCCACCTTCCTCGACGCCGCCGAGCGCCTCGACCCCGGCAGCTACCCCGACGGCGTGATTCCGGGCGTGACACGCTGCTTTCAGAGCGATCTTCCCGGCATTCTGTTCACGGCGATTGCCACGGACGTGACGCTGGACGCAAGCTGGATCGGCCAGCCCTATACGGTTGACCCGGACGGGACGATTATTGTCAGCCCTGAAAATATTGATGGAATCACCGTCACCGGCCAGTCGCTAATCACCGCCGCCGACGCCGAGGCCGTGCGCACCGCCAGCGGCACAGAGTCCACCACCCAGCTCGACGCCCGCGACACCGCCAACCGCGACCGCGCCAACCACACCGGCACGCAGGCTATCTCGACGGTTTCCGGGTTGCAACCTGCGCTCGATGCGCTCAACGTCAGCGCGCATGAAGGCGGGGCGTATTTTGAGACGACTGGTGCGGCTGCACTCGCTGCGGGCATGATGGATTTTGGGACTGGCGATTTTGCCATCGTCATCGACCGGCTGGAGCTGGATGACTATACCCCAGCCACAGCTGGAGAGTTACTGTCAACACATAGCGCGGGTAACAATCGGCTGGTTATCAGCCTGCTGCCCCTCGGCGTCTTGCGACTCGTATTTACAGACAATTCCGCCGCAACGGCCAACTACGACATCGCCCCCACCACCGCGCTGGTGGACGGCACGCCCTACAGTATCGCGCTGGTGGCCGACCGCGACGGCAACGCAACCCTCTACGTGGACGGCGTGGCTAACGGATCAGTGGACATCTCTTCCGCATCCGACATCGACATCGGCAGCGGCAACACCAACGCAGGCGAGCTGCTGACGGATTCTAACCTGAGCGGCATTGTCTCGGGTCTGGCACCCTTCAACCGCGCACTCTCCGCCGCCGAAGCCGCCGCGCTCCACACTCAGGGACTGCTCCCGTGGCTGGCTGTGCATCCGGAGTATCAGTGGGCTCGGGACATAGCAGTAACCGGAAATACGTTAGTAAAATGGTTTGGAACGGGCACAATATCATCGGCGACAAATACATCTGCTGTCATCGATCCAGGCGCAAGTAGCCTTGCAATTTATCACAACATGTTAACCTGGTTACGGGCCAACCCCGGTCAAACAGTCGCCGTAACGATGACAATATCCGGTATCGAAAGCGGCAGTATTCTGCTGAAAAAATTTAGTTCCGGCGGAGGGTCAGCATCCGTTACAACCGCATTATCAAATGGCACAAACACTTATTTTTTAACCGTAACAGATGTAAGCGGATGGCTTCAGTTCTCGGTCAATTCTGTTGCGGGCGGGAGCTTATTGATCGACAAAGTAGTATTACTCGGCGCACTCGCCGCCCTCCCCATGACAGACGGCGCAAACAGCGTCCTGCGCGACATCAGCACCAACCGCTCCGACATTCTGCTCAGCGAGACCGGCACCCAGCACCTGATCCCGCAGGTGGTCGGCTCCGTGCGCGGTGACAATCTCGACGCAACTGGCGGTGCGTATCTGCAACGGGCTGGAGACATCATCGATGCTGCCACCACGATAACAGGCGTGACCGTAGATGGTCGTTACGAGCCAGCTTCCGGCGCACAGGACACCACGTATCGCCGCATCCGCTATGTTACATCCGGCAGCGATGTTTTGATCCAGCGCAGCAACGGCACAACGCATCAAACCATCGCGACTGTGACTCCGACCGCAACTGATGATTTCGCCCTCGTCGTCCACACCCAACGCATCTAATATGAACGATTACCAATTCACCCACGCCGATTTATCCGGCCTCCACTATCGCAAGGGAGTCAACGCCAAATCCGCCCCGCTGCCGTTTACCCCGCAGGACGGAGCCGAGTTTGAGGCATGGGACCCCGAGACCCGCACCCTGTCCTACTCGCTGCCACCACTGGAGGACGGCGACGAGCGCGACATCATTGATGTTGTTATTACTCAGGAGCAAATCGCCGCAGGCCCGCAGGATGCCCCGGCACCTGTGCCACAGATTGTCTCTAAGGCGCAGCTCAAGCTCGCTCTATTGCAAGCCGGAATTGACCTTTCCGCGCTCATTGCGCAGCTCCCCGCCGATCAGCAAGCCGCCGCGCAAATACTCGTGGCCGATGCCCAGGAGTTTCGCCGCGCCGCCCCGATGGTCGATAAGCTAGCCGCCGTAGCCGTAATCACCAGCGGGCAGGTTGACGACCTGTTCCGCGCCGCCAAAAAAATCGACCCAGCCGCCATCTAGGAACGCCAAGCCCCAACTCGGCCCCAAACCAACCACAACCCATGAGCCAATTCAATATCGAAATCCATATCAAGACCCTCGCCTTTCACCTGCCTGACGGGCGCAGCTTACGTGCCGTCGAACCCACCCTGGGCCAACTGCAGGCTGCACTCGCACAGGGCGGCCCTAAGCCCGCAAACGTAATCGAGCTGCTCAGCGGCCTGCTCGCCACGCCGCCCGCCGGGGAGGAGACCGCCGCGCATCAACAGGCCGTCGCCGCATTCCTGGCGGGCCTCACCTGGCCCCAGCTGCTCGAAGTGCACAACCAGCTGCTCGCCCACGTCCAGCGCATCGACCTCGCCCAACTAGCCCAGGCCGCCCAGCAGACTCAACAACCAGATAAACAACACAGCCACCGCAGCAAAGCGCAGCAAGGGCCGTCCGATGCCGATGCAAACATCAGCCACGATCTCCCGGTCAGTGCCCCCGAGCAGGACACGCCCGAAAAACGCCACCGCCAGCACCAGGCCGCACAGCAATCCGGCGATTAACACCAGCACCAACAAACCTGTCATCGCATCCCACATCAGCCCGTAAATACAGGCACAAAACGCCCCGCCCCGCAAGCCCAAAGCCATGTCAGACGTAAAGATCAATATCCGCACCCAGGGCGATGTCTCCGGCGTGCAACAGGTCAATACCTCCGTCCAGCAGCTGGAGAGCCAGGCCGTCACCCTGCAAAACCAGCTCAGCCTCGCCTTCAATATCGACCTCACGCGGCGCTTCATCGACGGGCTCACCCAGGTCGCCGCTAAGCTCAAAGAAGCCGTAGACCGCGGCATCGCCTTCAATGCCACCATGCAGGACACGGCCGATGCCATCCGCGCCGCCATGGTCGCCGCCTCCGAAGGCACCCTCGACTTCGACACCGCCCAAGCCCAGGCCACCCAGACCACCCGCCGCCTCGCCGACGAAGCCAACCGCGCCGCCGTCCCCATCGAGGCCTACGCCGCACTCTTTGCCCGTCAGGCCGGCCTCGCCTCCGAAGCCGGCCTCTCCATGAGCCAGTGGGAGCATGTCCTCGGCGATGCCGCCGTCGCCGCATCAAACATGGGCATGTCCCTCGGCGAGCTCGAGTCCCGCATGGCCCAACTCCTCTCCGGCCAGGTCGGCTCCCGCAACACCTTCGCCAAAGCACTCGGCATCACCCAGGAGGACATGAACGCCGCCATCGAGGCAGGCAATGTCATCGACTACCTCCGCGATAAACTCTCCGACTGGCAGCAGGATGTCGAAGGGCTCAACGCCGCTAAACAAAGGCTCCGTAACGCTATCGATATGGCCCTCGGAGACGCCACCGTCCGCATCTTCGAGTCTCTCGAAAAAGGCATCGGCAAAGTCGGAGACTCGATCGCCAATATCGACGCCCAATCACTCGACGCCGTCATCGCCGCCATGGCCAAAGCCGTCGAAGTCGGCCTCAACCTCACCGCCTGGGCCGCCGATAACGCCGATGCCATGGCACTGCTCGCACTCTCGGTCACCAGCTACGGCACCGCGCTGCTCGCCAGCAAATTCGGCCCACTGCTCGCCAGCAAAGCCAAGCTCCTTACCGCCACCTTCACCCAGACCAAAGCCACCCAGGCCAACACCACCGCCCAGCTCCAAAACAATGCCGCCAAACTCGCCGGAGTCGGCGCCAGCGGCAAGCTCGCCGCCGCACTCACCCGCGCCGGACATGTCGGACTCGCCGCATTCGCCGGCTGGACCATCGGCACGATGATCGACGATGCCACCGGCGCATCCGATAAACTCGCCGACATCTGGGAGGGCCTCACCGCCAAAGCCGACCTCTCCCAGCCCCTCCAGCGCACCCTCTCCAACCTCCGCGAGCAGGCCAGTGAGATGGAGACCCTCCAGGACAAAGAAGAACTCCGCAATAAAACCATCCAGTTCCGGGCGCTAGCCACCCGGCGCATGAACGAGGCTATCCGCGACGGCGAAGAAGAGATCGCCGCCCAATACGAAAACCAAATCACCGGTCTCGACCGCATCCTCGGTGCCCTCGATCAAGCCCTCACCCGCAACCAGGAGCGCATCGCCACCACCCAGGCTGCCGCCGATGCCGAGGCCGAAGTCACCCGTGAACTTACCGCGCAGGAAGAAGTCCAGCGCCTGATCAACAGTCTCGACGAAGACGCCCTCGCCACCCGCGACGAAATCCTCGCCAGTCTCACCCGCGAAAAAGCCCTCCTCGAAGCCCGCATCTCCGGCGACGAAGAAGCCATCCGCAAGGCCGAAGACGCCATCGCCATCGAGCGCGAGCGCCAAGCACTCATCCGCAGCGGCGTCGTCACCGAAGAAGAAGCTACCTTCGCCGCCTCACAACTCGTCGCCCTCAAAAACCAAGCCACCACCGCCGAGCAAGACCGCCGCGAAGCCCTCCGCAACTCTAACCAGGAGACCCAGCGCAGCATCGACCTCACCCGGCAGCTGGGCCAGGAAGAGGAAAACCAGCGCCAACTCCGCGCAGGAGTCACCGTCCAAAAATTCACCGACATCGACGGCACCGAAAAAGAGCGATTTATGGAGCGCGGCCGCGTCCTAGGCACCTCTGACGACTTCGGACGCACCACCGACCCCAAAAGCTCCCCGCCTTTCCAAGGGGGGGACAGCTTGGGTCCGCGTCCAGCGGATCAAAGCAGGGGTGGTTCCGCCCCACAACTCGACACCGCCGCCCAGCCAGCCGCTCCCACACCCGCTCCAACCCCAGACCTCAGCCCCATCGCACAGTCCCTCTCCACCATCAACCTCGACACCTCCCCCGTCGCCATCGCCGTAGCCCAGCTCCAAGCCCGCCTCCACGACCAGCTCGCCGATCTCGCCTCCCAAATCGACCAGCTCGGCAACTAAACCGAAAACCGGAAAACCGAAAACCGAACAACTGCGAACACCGTGAGCCCCATTTGGAAATTAAACAGCCAACTCCCCGAGACCCACAACCTCGGCAACCTCCGGCTCAACGTCACCACCCAGGCCCCCGACGTCCTCACCCTCACCCAGGCCGCCGCCTACGACGCCGATCCCGTTTACCCCTACGGCTCCCCCGTCACCCTCACCCGCAACAACGGCAGCACCGATGCAACCTGGTTTAAAGGCATCTGCACCGGCATTGCCAGGCGCGGCTCCGGCACCTCCGAGCGCATCGAATACCAGATCTCCGGCCCCTGGTGGCAGCTCCAGCAGGTCATCTACCGCCAGCAGTTTTCCCGCTACGTCGGCGGCGTTGCCGCCACCCCCACACTGGCCAAGCTCATCCTCGGCACCGACGAGGCCGGCGCCCGGCTTAACTCCGGCCAGGTCATCGCCGCCGTCGTCAACTACGCCCTCGCCCAGCTCGGCACCGCTGCGCTATTCCAGCTCGGCACCGTCCAGCCCGCGACCCAGATGCCCTACGAGGAACTCAACGCCCTCAGCTGCGCCGATGTCATCTCCCGCGTCCTGCGGTGGAATCCGGATATCGTCGCCTGGTTCGACTATGCCACTGATCCCACGCCCACACTCCATTTCACCCGGCGCACCAGTCTCACCGCCCGCACCTACGCCATCGGTGACGTGACTATCTCCGAAAACTCCATCAACCCCCGCAATGACCTCCAAAAAGACGGCGTTGTCATCCAATACGAGCGCAACGACACCATCGACGGAGCGGAGCAAAAAACCATCATCACCGACACCGCCGGCTCCACATCAGACCCCACCAAAACCCTTTACCTCTTCTTCGATCTCCAGGGCTCCTCCATCTCCTACGTCAACCAGGCCGTCAAGACCGCTACCATCCAGGCATCCTCCGCCACCTGGTGGGCCACCCGCCACCCCAAGCTCAAAGGAGCTACCGCCGTCATCATCGCCAACCACGCCCAGCAGGCCGTCGACAACGAGGACGAAGGCGGCGAAGACGACGGATCCGAATACGGACGCGAGCTCATCTCCGGCTCCATCGCCGAGTGGATGTCCGCCAAGGTCAACGCCCAGATTATCACCGCCGATGTCACCTACACGCCCCCCGGCGGATCCCCCCGCACCGAAACCCTCCGCCTCCAGCTCCAGGGCACCAACGCCACCACCCAAACTTACTCCTCCATCGGCAGCTCCTCCCCCGCCGAGCCCACCCCCACCGGCCTCGGCTTGGTGGAGGGTGAGGCTGGAGCCGACACCCACATCAACACCCGCCTCAACATCACCGGCGGCCGCTCCGAATGGGCCAGCATGGCCGCCCAGGTCTATCAAACCAGCTACGACCTCGACACCGGCCGCACCCAAATAAACTTCGGCCCCGCCAAACACCTCGGCGCCACCGACCTCTTTCAGCTCCTCCGTAATGTCCGCACCCGCCAACAATCCTCGGCCACTTTTCGCACCAACACCACCGGCAGCGCCCAAAACCTCCCCACCCGCAGCCCCAACACCACCACCGCCGACGACGGCGGCAGCGGTGCAGTGGCAGCCCCCCTCCAAGCCTACAAAACCGGCACCGACACCATTAAGGTAAAACCCGGCACCGTCGACGGCATCGTCGTCACCGCCGCCGGAGGTGCCGCCATCGATGCCGCCGACGTCACCGTCACCGACGGCTACCAACTCTGGCTCGTCGTCACCCTCGCCGCCGAGGGCGGCGCAGTCGCCACCGCCATCATGCAAAACTCCGATCCCGGAGCCGACACCGCCACTCAAGGCAGCCGCCTCGCCGTCCAGATCGCGATCACCGGCGGCGTCATGGCCATCACCAACTACCTCTCCGGCTCCCAGGACCACGACTCCTGCGGCACCGACCACTCCTTTATCCTCTCCTGATGCACCCCCAGTTCAAAACCTGCTGCACCTGCCCCCAGCCCCCCGGCTACGACCCCGAGGTCGATGACCCCCTCCCCAAATACAAAACAAAGTGCGCCTGCCCCAGCATCAGCTACACCTGCGTCAGCCAGTCCAAAACAGCGACCCTCTGCGGATTCGAGGAATATACGGATCCCGACAACGAAGTAGCCCCTTCAACACCGCCGAAGAAATACCGCAAAAAAAGCTCCACGATTACAGATTATGCGTATAACTTCCCTAGAGAGTGCCGGGATTTTGTGGCCGAAAATAAGACTCCAGGCTTTGATATAATATCAAACTGTGTCACAGGCCGCACGGTTGAATTGGTTGAATCTGGACTAAGAGAGGAGACTTATGATGATAACTGCGGATATTCTCTAATGACAGTCTCCGCTGAGTTTGAATGGAGCAATTATCAGTGTGACGGAGAGGGCGGGAGTTACCTGGCGAGCACGGATACTTCCATGAGGTCCATCGATCATGCCAGCTCATCTAATTTTGACGATTTTATTAATCTTGAGTGCAGCAACTACGATGGATTGCGCCGAGCTGAGGCGATCAATGCCGCGCAAGCTATAAAGCGATTTGCTGCCTCTTTTTCTCAGTTTGGACCCGGCCCTTGTCTTGGCAATTGTCGCTACGATGACTATATTGTAACGACTAATTTATCCGAAGAAGACACCGAATCCGCCGCCCTTGCACGCGCCACCGCCAGCACCGGTCCCGCCTGCTCATCCATCTACCAGCTCCGCACCGACACCTTCACCTTCACCGTCTGCACCGTCCAATACACCTTGACCGCCCAAAACCTAAAGCCCGGCGTCAGTTATTCCGGCTGCGTCCGCATCCAGCGCCGCCAAGCCTATTCCGGCACCGTCCCACCGGAGGCCAACACCGAATGGGAAGACGTCGAGCCCGACACATTTACCGGCATCACGGCCACCCCAGAAAACACCACCGCAGGCGTCACCACCATCGACTCCAATGTCGACCTCCCCGGCGGCACGCCCGAATCAGCCGGCTACGAATACCAAATCCTCTCCGCCCACATCTGGCCCACCTCCGCCGCCTGCGATTGTCCCACCAGCTACGTCGCCCCATGATAACCCGCAACCACACCCCCCGCCCCCTGACCCTCAAACCAGAGCAGGTCGCCCCCCTCAATCAACCCAAAGGCCTCGGCGACCACATCGAGCGCCTAGCCAAACCCATCGCCCAGCTCCTAAACAAACTAGGCCCAAAAATCGAGCGCCTCGGCCGCTGGTGCACCACAGTAGGCAAACCCGGTTCCACCTGCGGCTGCCAATCCCGCAAAGAGCGTTTAAATGCCATTGCACTTTCGTTTAAACACCCTATTAAGTCCGCTGCATCCATTATTAAATACAGCGCAAAAATTTCATCACGGATCAAACCTCTTCGATTTTGGATCAAACCTGATTAAACGCTACTCATTCAACCGGTGGTAGAGGTCTTCCCGGAACTTGCCCTCCTGCACAAATTTGAGCAGGTCACGATTGCTCGCAGCGACGATCCGCACGTCGGTTCGTATCGAATCGCTACTGCCCAGACGTTCGAAAACTCCGGTTTCCAAAACCCGGAGCAATTTGGCCTGAAGCTCCAGCGGCATCTCCCCGATCTCATCCAAAAACAAAGTAGACCCGTCGGCGAGTTCGAAACGACCCGCCCGCTGCGTCATTGCTCCGGTATAGGCACCTTTGTCCCGGCCGAAGAGTTCGCTTTCGATCAGGCTCGCAGGAAGTGCCGCAGCCAAGCGAGCTTCGCTCTCCTTGGCCGCCGTATTATCGATGGTAAGGCCTGTTAAACTCGCCGCCCCATCCTGAATACTTGCTTCGCGTAGCCGCCCGATGCTGGCCATCCAGCGCAGACCCTTGCCCGGCACATTGACGCGGTAGTCGCATCGTTGCTCCTGCTTGGTGTCCATGAGTTTTTGGATCATCTCATAAATGATGGATCGATCCCCGGGGTCCACCAGTTGAATAAAACGATCAAAGGAAATCTCTTCATCCGGGCCAAAGCCAAAGAGTTCTCTGGCCTTCTCCGTAAGCCAGAAAAACTGGGTCTCCAAATTCAGGCTCCACAGACCGGCTCCAGCTGATTCGGTAGCAAGATTCATCCGTATCTGGGTATCCCGAAGCTCGGTTTCGATATGTTTACGACAGATTGCATTCGCAAAAACGTCGGCCACTAATCGAAGTCGCCGGAGCTCCCCAGGAGCCCACTCTCTCTGCTCCCGGGTCGTGTTAAAAGACAGGACACCGGCTATCGTCCGATTGGCAAAAATCAGAGGAAAAGTCGTGGCGGACTTAACCTCGTAATGCATCCAGCTCTCCCGGTCTATAGGCATGCCCAAAACATCCTTCGTGGAGTTCACGACAGAGGTCTTTCCCTGCATGAGCTCCGCCAAAACAACGGGAAAATACTCCACTCCGTTCATTCGCTCGGGATGCGGCGGCCCACCACCCGGTCGATACAAATGCGTCAGGACCATTTCGCCGGAGTTATCTTGGGTCCACTGCCAGATGGTCGAGATATCATAACCCTGAAGTTCGCAGATTCGCTTTTGAGCCTGCTCGATCGCAGTGTCTATTTGGTCCGCCGGGAGATTAATGAATCCGGCGGAGATCTCTGCCAGAATCTCTTCAAAAAGATTGGAATCAGAATCTTCCATTCCAGTGCCAAGGGGTTGCTGGGTAAATATATCTGTCACGGAAAACGTTCATTATCTTTGCTTAATCGAAGGCAACAGAAAACTACGGCCACAATCAAATTACGACCATAAATTATTTTGAAATTCTCGGACTGGAAGCTTTTGGAGGTCTCGATCAAGGGGAGAAGCTCCATCTCCGGTCGCTTTGCTTCCTTCGTCGAACCCGTCCTGCGGACTGATTCTCATCCCTCATTCCAGCTGCGCCGGATAAATTGTTGGGCTGTGCCCAAATGGCGGAGAGAGAGGGATTGCGATACGAACTCGGATGACTCAATTCCTGATTGTCGGGATGAGCGACTCTTACGGCAGTGGACACCTCTGCCTACAAAGAAGCAATTGAGCCAATACAGGACAAATTTCCCCTAAGTTGAGCCATTTTGCTTCGGGAAGCTATGAAAAACGCCTGCACGAAATGAGTCAATTGAGTCAACTTGAGTCATTAGTGTCCAGCTAGCAAATCGTTGAATTCCAATTGATTACGAAATATAAAGTTATCTTTTTTAGTAGAGAAATCTGTAAGTAGTTCATTGAATGAGGTGGCCCCGAACCTTGGACAGGTTGCAGTGATTGTTTAGATGTAGTCCAGTGGAGCTTCGGAGGGAAGTCCAGTCTGGAAGGTTGTTGGTTGAGGTTGTGGTTGGGAGGCTGCTGC
>Ga0100385_1002134_pt1 | contig 18989 bp, 23 predicted proteins | sample CryGeymeta201509_FD_81543 | JGI IMG/M metagenome (GOLD analysis project Ga0100385, IMG submission 81543) | Groundwater microbial communities from Crystal Geyser aquifers in Utah, USA - Crystal Geyser metaG 2015-09 | ecosystem: Environmental > Aquatic > Deep subsurface > Groundwater | place: USA... | reverse complement strand
TTCATCTTCTGCTCATGTGCCTGTAGCCTTTTGATCTCGTCCTATAAGTTGAGTATGTTTAGCTGTAGATATTCGTTCTCATTTTTGAGCTATTCCAAGTCAGGAGGGTATTCCCATCTCTGCTTGAGATCTTTGATCTTTTTGTCCTTGATCTTGCATTCATTCTCAAGTTGTTGGAAACTCTTTTCCAAAGACTCAAGAGTTTCCTTGAACTTCTCCTGAACTTCGCTGATCATTCCCTCGTAGAATTCCACAATTTTCTCAATGGCTTATCTGTTCCCTCCAAAATCCTTTCTGTCAGGGTCACCAGACACAATTGAACTGGCTTTCAATGACTCTTATTTGATCAGGATCGACTCGTTTTTGGCATTTCTTTCTTGTCTGAGAAGAATGTTTTCTTTGTAAATTTTGGCAAAAGACGGCATTTGCTTGACAAGATGGGTCAGTGAAATATTCCTCTTTTCTAAGTTTTTCCATTCCTTCACGATGTTTATGTTCTGCCGCCTCTGAAAATTTGATGAACTGAGGCAAGTCTTCATATGCTCCTCGTATATCTATATTAGTAACTTGTAGTGAAGTTCGTTCTCCTATAGCGCTTTGAGAACTTAGCTCTTCCCTGAAATATCGACATCGGTCTGTTCAGTAAGAGCCCTTTCCATGTATGGTGTTTCAGGTTCGGCCTCACTCGTCGAATTGTCACTCAAGCGACCTTCAAGCTTAAAATAACGAGCCTGAGCAAGCTACTATCTCAGCCTTCTGACCTATTTCCTCAATCCATCAAAATTCTAAGCCACAGTCTCATTCTGCTCCACCTTCAACCTGAGACTCTTGGCTCTCTTGGCAAACATGAGAGTCGACAGTGTGTCCCCAAAATATTGTCTACCCGTATGAATGTTAGCCAACAGTTTGGTAATTGAATTCCCTCCAAGCGAATCTTTCAAGAAATGTGTCAGTTTTGAATCTCTGAATGGTATATGTTTTTTCCTCTTGGAAGCCTATGCCAGTGAGTTGATGACATTGCAGAGTACATGCAAAGATTTGTTAATGTTGCAACCTTATCTCAACCGCTCGCCTTCCACATTTGTATGTTTGACTCTTTCGCTTCCTGCCAGATCGACTATGTGCAGCCTGGCTTTTTTGCTCTTTATCATATCATCTTCGGTCGTTTGCGTCTCAACCAGTATTGTGAAAATTGTATGAGAACGAGAACTTTCAGTGTTCATAAGAGTGGAGGCCATTCTTCTCGTTTTTTCGCCTTCGATCAAGAGGTTGATGCCACTTTTGTAGCTATTGATTTTCTTTTCGATGAGCCCCTCTACAAACACTCCTTTTTTGGCATCTTCCCTGATCTGATGAATTCGCTTGTCCGTCGATAGCTATCTAACCCAATGTATACAAGGTCAAATATTTGCTCATTGTAAATTTCGATGTATGAACACGTAATACTAGTTTTTTTCTCCTCCTGTCTCGACAGCACCATTTCTATGGTGTCTTCCAGTACTCGTGGTAAGATACCTCGACTGGGACAATATGGATCATTTTGAAGATCATTCTGATTGCCAAGAACAGAATAGGTCTTTCCTGCTCCTGTTTGCCCATAGGCAAAAATGCAGCAATTATAACCCTAAGTCACAAGAGTCCTACTTAAAATGTTTGCTAGACACACTCCTGCCCCATCATATGGTAAATCTCCTGCTGATTGGTTAGTTCATGAGCAATGTGATCAAACATGAATATCTCCTTTTTGCTATCCGTTTACACCACCAACTGGTTCTCATCTTGTGGTGAGAGATAAACTGACTTCAGGTAGTGTGTCTAGCCGAATTATGGTCGCAATCTGATAACGACCTTCACTTGCTACTCACGGTTAACTTTACTGCTCGTTCGCATACTCAAATATTAATAATAACATACAGTAGTAACGCCCTCAGCTCGGAAAGAGTCCAGACAAGATAATCCTGGACAAATCATGCTTTATGAGAGTATTTCCTGCTGATGAACTATTTCAGAGATGCTATTAAGTGATGTTCAGTAAGTAGTGATAGGCAGAAAAAAGTTGTGATGGGTATAAATAAAACATCAGAATTCGTATTATTGAAGCTCAGGGAAGCAAGAGCTGTGATCGAGGTATGTAAAATCTCCTAAAACATCCGCAAAGTCATCAAGTTTGCTAAGTGCCTCTTTGCTCCTCCTCTCCTCCTATTCCGCCATCATTTTCTGATAAAAGTCAAGACATCTCTCGTATTCTTCTTTGGACTCGACCTCGTAGAAAACATTGTTTATTTTGTCCAAAAAGCCATACTTGATTGGATTTGACATTCTTCTATGCTTATTATTATAGCAGTTAACGCATTGCATCAAAAAACGGAAGCCTCGCTCCGACTGCGCATGTTTCTCAGCACTCCCTATGCTCGCCTACTCATTCCTCGAGAATACGCTTTGCTTTCTTATTCGTATAAGAATTCGTTCGGAGGTATCTCCTCGTATCTGACACGACTATCACCGGTAGTATGATCGATTGTGGCTGCCCTCTTTTTGGAAAGTCCCTATTTTTCTTTAGAAATATGTTTGTTTTGAGGAGTTCGGACGTAGTGGAGGCCTGCAATTGGCAAACTACAAGTTCTCGACCGGGAGTTGACATTTTTTTCATGACCGATTACCTCAGCTTTAGCCTTAGTGAACTGAAGCTGAATAAATTTAATCTTGTTTAGTCTGTTTGGTGGCTGACTGTCCTGACCCTTTCTATTGACTGATGGAGGCATCCTCAATCTGATTCGCTATTTCCTGGCGTCTTTAAGTAGCAAACTATTGGACTGAGTCCTAGCTATCAGCTCTGAGCTCCCGGAATTGGAACTGTTCGACCTTGCAGCCTCAGATCCCTTCATCTTATCTCTCGCAATCAATGTGAAATGATTTTTCTGGAATTGTCCTCTGGCATTCCATCCACTAGGCACACTAAGTTTTTCACGATTGATCTAAAAAATACTCTTTCTCTTCTCCCGATTGATATTTTTCAACCTGATCAACTGCTGATAACTGGGCAATTGTGCCTGGAACTGTGATAGATTATTATTCGGGTGCATTTGATAGTATTTGCTATAATGAGTGATATTGTTATTTGAGTTGAGGATAATGGATAGCTGAAGAAGAGAACTCAAGAGAAGGTTGCAGCTCAACCTAGGTCGTTCAACGGTGAGGACATCGGACTTTAAATCCGAGAATCGGGGTTCGATTCCCCGCCTTGGTGCTTTTTTTACTTTTGGCCACAATTATTAAATACATATCAACATGTTCCGAACCAAACTGCTCTCAGCGTTCGCAGTCACCACCGCCTTCCTCCTCCCCACCACCTTCCTTAACGCACAACCACAAGGACATGCATGGTCCTGGGGCTTCGGTCGCAATGGCGAACTCGGTACCGGATCAGAATCAAACTCTAGTTCCCCACAACATGTCAAAAATATCATCTTTACAGACATTGACGCCAAAAAGTCCTTCTCTGCTGGTATCACACCTGAAGGAAAGGTCTTCACTTGGGGCAAAAATCGTAATGGAAGTCTGGGTCATCTACCTCCCAATCTCAATCTTCTTCTGCCTCGATAGGTAGAGCTCGGCAAGAAGGTCAAGCAGGTGAGTCTTGGTTACCAGACTATGTGCATTGTGACCGAGTAAGGATAGGCCTATATATGGGGTCTATAGCAGAAAAAAGTAGGATTCAGATCGATAACCACAGTCGAGCCTGTGAAAAAAGAGGCAATTGAATTCTGTAAGAAAATCGACCTCCCTAACGTAAAGATGGCATCATGTGCCAACGATTATTTGGTTCTAACTAACAAAGAAGGAAAGGTCTTCGTGATGGGAGATATCAAATTGCCAGGTGCCAATAGCACCCAAGCCCAAATCAAAAACGATCTAGTCTAACTACCTCTTGAGCACATCACTAAAATATCATCGGGTATCAACTTCACCATGGCACTCGATGATTAGGGCAAGGTTTATGTCTGGGGCAACAACACCTACGGACAACTTGGAACAGGTGGACTCAAAAATGCTCATGAACCTGTCCTTGTTGAGGCTTTGCTCAGATAGAAAGTTGTAGATATTTCAGCTGGAGATAACTACTCTGGAGTTGTCACTGAAAAAGGATAAGTCTACACCTGGGGCTTCGGTAATGAGGGGCAACTCGGCCATGGAGATAAATCTGATCAATTCATGCCAAGAAGAATCGCCACCTTGAAAAAGAAAGTACGATCGATTAGTTGCGGAGGCGCACATACAGCCTTGCTGATGTAAGACGGAAAACTATTGATGGTGGGTCGTGGCAGGGAAGGTCAATTAGGCAGATAACAAATGGACTAGAGCAGCGGAGGCTATACTTTAACTCCCAAGGAGGTTGAACAACTACCACCAGGAGCAAATATTCTGAAAGTCAAATGTGGATCAAGCCATACAATGGTGCTAACTGATCTGGTGATCTGAGCTATCTTTATAGTACTATAAATTGTCATGATCATTCACTTGATTAGCTTGAGGTAGCAGTAGCCGTCGTTGTAGTTCCATTACTATAACAGCTCTTTGAGAGTTAGATCCAGAGCTATTGGGACGTTATGGGTCAGAACTGTTACTTTTTATTTGAATAGATCTGCTCCGAACTGACCCTCTAAATACTATCTTATTGTCTGTTTTAGTTTCTCCTACTTGCGCTCAATGACCAGCCCATCGACCAATCTCAACGCAATGCAATTACCTTAATATTTTTGTATCTTGTTCAACCCGTGGCTGCGTCCTTCGACATGTAAATTGAACAGTTCCATTTGTGACTCGAAATTGAGTTTTTTGTAGACATGATCACATCCTCCATCTTTGTTGACTATTGTGTATCCTTTCTTCCAACTTATCAGCATCAACTTGAATGCTTCAGGACAGGGAAATTTACTGATGGTCACCTACACCTCTGCAAAAGGCTAGACAAAAAGACCTACAGGCAAATCAGAAGGCAATTACTTTCCCTGATAGACCATTCTGAGATGCTGAGGGGTGATCTATGAAGAGAAGTAAATCTGAAAATGCTGATAGAGGATGTTGTAGTATAGGGCCGGGTAGTGAAAGTGATAGACACAAAGAGGCAAAGCTTATGGTATGTACAACTCGTTAATCTCTTTGCGAAGGTTGGGGTCGATTTGGAAGTAGCAGATGAGTCTGCTCCTTCTTAGTATTTCATCGCTCATAAGAATGATTATTATTACAAAGTGAAGATCATATTCCGTAGCGCATGCGGAGCTCAGGGTCGATGATTTGCTTTCTTCTCTTCTTCTTCTTTACCTATTTTGGTGGGGCCAACTACTCTCCTTCCTTCTGGACTGGTTTTTGCCTTCTTCTCCTGGCTTACTCGTCATCGGAATTGTCACTGTTGCCATCATCTTCTCCGGGATTTTTATCCCCATTTTTATCTAGATCCTCCACTTCTATAGTGTTGGCGTTACCTCCTCCGATGGAGCTGTTTCCATCTTTGGTGATTGAGTTGTCCCTTCTTAGTCTGTCGTCTTCATTAAGGACATTTCCATTGGTGACCTTCTTATTCTTTTCGTCATCAGAATCATGCGAATCTTGAGACTGGCTTCCATGCACATCCTCAAGTACCAACATACGAGCTTTCTTATCATTTTAGTTTTCATCTTTATCAAGGTTGTCCAATGTATCCTCTTGCATGACCTGTCTTTGTTCCTTTTCCTCTATTTCTGACTTATCAACCTTACCAGAAAAATATTTTTCTTTGATGGAAACAGGTATTTCCACACATATGAACACAAACAAGTTGAACACCATCACAAATGTACAGGCGATTGCTGCAGCTCTCGACGATGAGTAGTTGCCAGCATGTTTTTCAACGATGTAGTAAATAATTAGTATGAGGACAGTCACCATTTATATGATTTTGTATGCAGCCAAACGGTTGAATTTTCTGTATAATCCATTGATATTGTCACATACGAACTCAACCACCAAGAAGGCTGCGGCAAAGACGAAGAAAACCCATTGGTATTCGATAGGCACCACCACCATAACAGGTAGAGCTATCTTTTTGGCATAACAAACATACATCACTTTTTTGCTCTTGAAGTATTCCACTCGATAATAGTATGAGTAACTCATGATGAAGACCAAAATGTGAAGATATATGACACAAAGAACTATGATTCCTGGTGTAACTGGTGCGACGTAGACTAGAGTCACAAGCAGAACAAGGCAAGTTTACTGGACCATCAGAAAAAGGAAGCAGAGGAGAAATTTGGCTATCTTGATGAGTACATCTTCACTGAAGTCCTTCCAACATAGACAACTCTGATCATCTTCTGCTGCTTCCTATTATAGGTTACGCTATCTTCTCGATTGGGAAGATTTTCCGCTGATTGACTCAAAAATCACATCTTCCCTTCTCTTTGCTTCAGCAGTCTTCTGCTTTCTGATGGCTATTATCGATAGGATAATCAGAAGAATGAGAGGGATGATCGTAAATGCTGCAATTAATGCCAAATTCTGACCAATTGATGTTGTCTGCAGGTACTTGTTCAATCTATAGTTTTTGCTGGCAATCAATATCCAATCTTCAGTCTTGTAGCCATATCCAATCACATTGAACACCATCAGATACTGGAAACTTTGAAGGACATACCCTATAGGGTTGACCCATGCGATCTCTATCAGATTGTATAAGCCATAAGTCTGGAATGTCAGAAGCAGATAGAAAGATTCCTTTGTTCTGAAAAATAAACATACGGCCACGATCAGCAGGAAGAGTACAATACCCAAGCCGTTAGCTGCAGGTGCGAATGTCGAGACGCATGTGCCTGAGGGGTAGACACTCGACCAATACTGTGAAGGCATCAAGAGAGGGTCTTCGACTGTTTCAGCAAAATCGCCAGCAGGGCAAGACAGACAGCTGACGTATTCGGTTCCTGTACAATTATGGCATGAGTAATGGCAGGTGTTGCTGTAGGCTATGAGGAAGAGAAGTGAGATTAGTATGAGCTGACGCATAATTATAACTATAAAACAAACATCTAATCTAATGAAATTACAAGGAGTATACATGTAATATTTATCCTTGTCCAAACTGCTTCTGACATTGCTGATAAAACATGCGAATATGTTTTGACAATATGATGATTTGATATATACACATCTTTAATGAATATCTGCCCCTGTCTTGATGGGTTGTTCGGGCTGTTCAGCCAAGGAGACAAACAACCCAAAGGCCAAGAATAATAGTAAAGTCTCAACCAGCCATAAGAAAGTCTCAATGAACAACTCCCACCACCATCTAAAGTATACAAACCTAGTGAAAAAATAGAGCTCAACAATTAATACTTCGAATAGGAGGAAGAAACGCCTGATAATGTTGATAGTGATCTACTGGATGTCAAGATGGAATTGAAGAAAGAATAAGAATTGCTTGGAGGGAAAGAACCGTAGAGAGATATTGAAGATCTGTTGAAAGAAGAACTAGCAATGACTCCTCAGGAAGCTATGGCTCAAGCTGACAGAGTGTCATCGCCACCTCCTGAAACCTTTTAAATGTCTTTTGAGGATCTGACACAGAATAACTTTTCAATCAACCTAGACCCCCTCGATCCATTTTATCATCTAATCCACTAAAAAACACAAAATATTGAGGAACTTTTCAACAAGAAAGGTCAATCTATTGAAATCGGACAACCCAACAGGACAACTTTGGAACTCACTCTAATCGAAAATGGCAAAATGACTACTTTTATCAGTAAGTATGTCTTGAAGTGTTCCTTCTCTTACTATCTCTCGCTTGTCAAAAACGACAGACAACTGCTCGCTTTCAGCGGCAACATTGCAGAAATAAAAGTTTTAGAAGCCTACAGACCTAATTTGACTCGAAATACTCTAAAATTCAAGAAAATAGGCAGTCTTGAGTCAAGAGAATGCTCATATATCAAGTACCAAAACAGCGTCAAAAGGCAGCATTGGTAGGTCTACATCCACGACGAAAAGACTGAACAATCCACCAACCACACAACTTGTGAACTATTCGCCGTCAAAAACATCAAATAAGTCGAGTCTAGAGAACTTCAAATATGCGAGTACATGTAAATCGACCTTCAAACTTCCAACGCCAACAGCATAATTCCGAAGCTGGTAGCCGAATACCGCACTTTCTTAAACAACCTTCAGGGTCACCTCGAGAACAATTATGAGCAAGAGACAGCCTGATTTGTATAGAAGGATGGTGTTGTTAATTAAGTTAGAAAAGATCATGAAAATAAATTGTAAGGATTAGGACTGTTCATCTGCTTTAGATGCTCGTCCCTCACCACTTTCGGCAGTCCTTATAGAATGAACTCATGCTTGAGGCATTAAAGAATTGTTGGTCGCTCTTCTGGAGACCAGCGGACCATCTACTCAACCAAGCGCACCATTGCTGGAGGAGCATTTCTTAATCTTTCCCTTAGCGATAGCTTAGGTGGCTTGTCTAGCCAGCATGAAAAATCAAATTATTTAGCCCTGTCGCATTTCTTATCTTATGACAAAAATACATCAAGGAAGTGCTGAGGAGGAGCCCCTAGTGTTGCCAACAACATCTGCATTTGCTAGTCCTCAGTTCGAGAGGGAAATAAGGGCGTTCCTGTGAATATTTAGAAAATCAGGCAACCCAAGCTCCATACATCGATTTTACTATCATAAGGTTTCATGAGGACAATTTCAGGAGAACGATAATACCTGCTCTGAATGTAGGTGAACTCCTTGCGATTGGAAAAACAAGCTGACCCGAAGTCTATCAACTTGACACCAGATTTTCCCAATTCCTTGAAAACTACATTCTCTGGTTTGATATCGCAGTGAATTATGCTTTTCTGCATAGACCATAATTGCTACATGATGTAGGAAGAGTAGAGCCTGCATGAGCTGGATAAGTATCTTCCTGACGATGTCCACATCAAATCCTTGATAATTCTGAGCCTTGATGTAGCTGTAGACATTCATGCTCAACATTTCTGTCACGATACACTAAGTTAAACAGAAATAATACGATATGCCCTCTGAACTAAAAATCTCCCTTTATTTATACGATGTTCTTGTTGCTGGATGGATGCTCCTTTGCCATTTTTAGAATTTTTATCTCCAACTTGAATTGCTGATAGAGCTCATCGCTTGCCTTGAGGATCTTGAGGGCATACTTCTTTCCATGCTTGTGATCCATCACTTCCAATACCTTGCCAAATGCTCCCGATCCCAGCACTTTCAGCACCTCAAAGCGATAGCCGATATGATCTCCAACCAGTGCTTTGTAGTTATTTTATCGGTCCTTGAAGTTGTCTTTATGCTACCTGACCTCTCCCTTACCTTGCGTAAATGAGCCTTATGCCCTATGTAGTACACATCCTTGTATTTCTTTATCTCGTTCCTTTCAAACTCAGTCAGATACTTGGTGTCAAGTGGATTCTTCATTATTGAGTCGTTGCTGTCACTCGGGTTCATACTGCATAGCTCTCGCTGAATGAGGGGAAAAATACTCTGATGAAATTTGATTCTATCTCATCGGCTACCATAGTGTGTGAACGCAGTTTGCTTTGAAGTTTGTATCGATTTGGTCTGCTTTCGAGCGATCGCAATCTACGTTTGAGGTCGATTGTATGTGGCTTCTAGTTGGAGCGAAATGCAGGTATCGGGTCTTTTTTATTGAAGTTATACAGGATTCTTTGTAGGAGAGGAAAGGGTCGCTGATTTGAGGGCGGCTAATGCGTTTGGCGGGAGAAGGTTTTGTTGGCTAAATTTTGGCTTTGCGACTCTCGAGATAGATATCACCCACACTTAACTTCAATTTTCTGTGTTGTCCGTGAGGTCTCATCTTTTATTATCAATAATTTATCTATAACGAATGTTAATAAACTGTTCGGAAGGTTGAACATCAATAAGACTCCAAAAGATACTGCATGTGGGGAGAATTGATTTTTGTCCATAAATTCTTATGATTTGCAGTTTGACGTCCTTTATAATCAGGTCAACCACTTTATATCATTTGATTTAATTTATGAAAAAAATATTGACACTCGTCTAGACATTTCTCAGAAAGCACCCGACTCCAAGCGATATTTCACTATTCGGACCTATGCTTCAACTCACCTACAGCTATTCCTCTCCTTATACTAATTCCAAAAACAATAAAGTAGTATATCTCCCCCGAGAAGACATCCCAAAGCAGAATCTCATCGAACCTACTTACAGGAGTCTGACCTACAGCGAAAAAGGTAGGATCTAGGAATCAAATTCTTTTGATTCTGTGTTGATCAACGAGCAACATAAGCAAGTTATGCAGGATTCATGCTTTGGCAAAGCTGCGCATAGTGAGGATTTTTCGAGATGGGCCTATGTTGCTGAAGTCAAGGAGGAACCCGTCAAAAGTATATTCAATGGAGGAAAAGGCAAAAATCAATTCAAGTATGACATGGGCTAAGGATATGAAGGGATTAAATAAATTGGGCTGTTTGTTTGGGATAAAACCAGCAAAAAAAATCACAGGGTCAAACTGAGCTCAGATCTGATTCCTGCTCATGTGAGTTTCGCAAATTCATAGGGATCTGAACTAATTTTTCATGCCTACAAGCGAGGACATCACTCACACGGCATCATCCACTGCATGAATCGGCCTGTCAAAATATACTCAGCTAAAATTACCTTCACCCAAGACATCGAATCACAAATAACAAGTTAGATTAGTCAGCTGATCGATGATGGCCAGGAGACCAATATGTTTCCTAAACTGTCGCCTTGCTACAACTATCTGGTCTATGTCAGTGGCACTGGAATCACCCACTTGTACTATCTTGACTATGTAGTGGCCAAGAAACAACAGGGGAAGTGGGTTTAGACTCACAGGCTGAAATAGAAGGTAGTAGGTTATCCCTAAACTTTTCACAACTTTGTCATTCAATAGAACAATAAGATTTATGGAATTGTGAAGACCTACCTCAACTCGACATCACAGATCGAAAAAATGGATCTAGAGAGTGGCCAGCTCACCAGTTTGACAGGTAAGTACAAACATGTAGATTTTACTGTCAGCAATGTGGCATCTGATGGACTGATCACAGGAACTGTCAACACCTATAACTACAACAGCTTTTTCTACAGTCAAGGTAATCAACTGGAAATTGTTGATCCACTCAACATATAAAACTTTCATGTCAAATAATTCAAAGACCCGATTCCGGCTGTCTTGGTCACTGCCAAAGAATAGGATCTTTTGGAAGAATATCGTACAAGAGTCGATAAAAGACCCATGGTTGTTACTTTCCATGGAGGACCTCACGATACCTATCGACCTGTGCTCACCTGCCTCAGATATTCACTTCTAAAATTAGGATATGCTTTGCTTTTTCCTAACGTTCCAGGGTCTATGAGCCACGGACAAGAATACCTCCATTGAGCTGTCGGAGGCATCGGATAGAAAGACGTCAAACCTTTCATGAATTTGCTTGACAAAGTGCTCCAGGAAGAAAAGAAAATTGACAAAAATCAAGTTCATGTTTGTGGTGGTAGCTATGGAGGATACATGTCTGTTATCATGGGCTCAAGATATCCACAATACTTCAAATCTGCTGTCAATCTCAATGGAGTGCTTAGCAATCTCGCTATGATGTGGTTCACCGACATACCTGAATGGGTGCCAGCCTAAACACTAGGAAAAAGTGATCTTCATTCTTTTTCTGAGCAGGAACAGCTCTAAATGCTTCGACAATCATCAACTTACATCCCCATGAAAATTCCCACATTGCAGTTCCTTGGAGCAAAAGATCAAAGAGTCCCCTATCGTCAAGGCCTATTCTTTGACTCCATAACTCGAGATCAAGGCACACCAATTACCACTTATGTATACGAAGAAAGTTCGCATTCATTAGCAGACTCAGTCTAGACCCAAATGGACATAACTATCAAAACTCTATGCTTCCTTGAAGGCGTTTAAGGAGAGCAATGATATTTTAGTGAATTTACTAATTAAGAGTGTATGTGAATGTATAATATTAAGACTGACACTGACAAATCCTATGTAAAGCTAAGAGAACCAAACTTATCAAGCCCCCAAAACTGCAAAAATGTTCATCAGCACCATGCAGTCAGCCTTCCAAAAAAGAGACGGTGATAGGTTGGCCAAAGAATTGAGAGAGCTCTACTTCACATAGCACTACAACAACGTCCCAGAAAAAAGCTGGAAAGTCACCATCGATGCTTCGGCCTTCAACGATAGCTAGAGCAATATGGGAGGATGCTATGCTAAAATGCTCGAACTCGTCAGGGATTTTGCTATGGATCGAGCGGGAAATAAATGGTCTGAGTGTTTTTAGAAGCATATGCAAGTGTTGATAGCCTTGCTGAGAGTGCTGGAATAAATGAGGGAAATGAAGTTTTGGCTTGCGAAATCCTTGCTGCTGGCAGTGCGAGCCACCAAGAGGATATTCCTGACCTGCGAGCAAAAAGTCAACAATAGCACCATGGCCTCTAAACTAAAAAATTCCCTCTTCAACACTCTCCAACGCTTCAAAACATCCAAATCCCTCGACTAGCTAGTTCGCAGATAGTTCCTTTCCCTTGTCGACGTCATGCAAATCTCTATATTGCTGTTCTTCCACAACTACTAACAAATCCAACGTATCATCTATTCCAACAAAATATACGGTGAGATCAGCGACCGACATATGGACAACTTTCTCTTTCAGAAAGGAAAATACTCGTTGATCAATGAAAATTTCTCATAGGCTGAGCAGTGCTTCATGAAGATAAAATTAAGAACGAGGGGACAGAAAAAATTGGTGATGAGATATCTGATCCCTTGTAGAATATTTTTGGGAAAATTGTATCAACCAAACGAAGTCGACCCTGACTTTCCTGAGTACAGTCAGATTATCGAATCAATCAAAAGTGCTAATTTTGAGACCTATGACCAGGTCAGCAAAAAATTCCAAAAATTGTGGCTCAAAAGAGGAATTTACCTGCTGATGGATAGAGTCAGAATAATCCTGTGGAGGACCCTCGTCAAACAAATCTTCCTAGTTGTTGGCACTAAAATTGAACTGGAATCAATTGAAAAGGTGGTCAAAGCTCGAGGAGGCAGTGAAAGCTTCAACGAGTGCATTTGCATAGTTGCCAACCTCATCTTCGAAGGCTACATCAAAGGGTACATCTTCCAAAGTGAAAACAAACGTACACTGGTGTTGAAGAGCAAAGGTGACCCTTTCCCTAAATTGGAGACCATTGTGAGGTGATTGACATATCATTATTTAGTTCGATTTAATCAACAATTATAATGTCCGTGAGCTAAAACCCTAACCTGGCTCGTATTGAAGCCATGGTCAAGCAGTGCCTCGCGCTGCCCAACTGTCCTCAGCTCTAAAGGCATATAGCTGGTATTCTGCTGGAAGAGCCTCCAATCAACCCTAATGATATCAGCTAGATGATTCAGGACTTCCTCACCCTCTTCAGGATAGAATCCTCTCAGGCTAAGAAACGCTGTGATGATCTCTACGCTGCCCTAAAAAAAGCTGATTTGCTAAACCATGAAGCAAACAAGTTCAGTCTTTCAGCAGACAAGCTTGACAGCTCCGTAGTCTTAGAGAACGTCCTTTCGATGTAGGATGCAAGACAGCCCATGTTCGCCAAGAAGCCAACAGCCGGCAACAGCAATACTGAAATGTCCAAATGGAGAAAGAAGGACAAGGGAAAAGACAAATAAAAAGACAAAGCTATAGCCAACTTTGAAAAGCATCTGAAGGAAATCGAGCAAAAGAAGAAAGAATTGCCACCTGTGCAGATCAGAAGAGAAAGATTGGGAACTGGCAAAAACAACGATCTCGTCTTGGATAACATCCATCTCACCATTGCTGGTAAAACATTGCTCGAGCAAACCAATCTTAAATTGGCTTATGGTCGGAAATATGGTCTGGTTGGTCGAAATGGTATCGGTAAAACCTGCCTCATGAACGCCCTTGCTCGATCGGAGTTCCCTAAAATGCCCAACCATCTCCAAATTTTGCTGGTGGAGCAGTAGCTGCGAGATGTTTCCAAGCCGGTCATCCAGACTGTGCTTGAGACTGATATCGAAAGAGAAGAGCTCATGGCAGAGCAAGAACAACTGTCCATGCAGGAAAACAGCGGAGCAGCTGGAACTAAAAGAATGAATGAAATTGTGAAAAGACTAGAATAAATCGAAGCTCATAAAGCTGAAGCAAGAGCAGCTATTATTTTGGGCGGTTTGGGTTTCACCCCCGATATGTTGAGCAAACCTGTAGGCTCTCTGTCTGGAGGTTGGAGAATGAGAGTTGCTCTTGCTAGAGCTCTTTTTGTTGAACCAGAGGTCCTACTACTGGACGAGCCCACCAATCACTTGGATCTTGATGCCGTCATGTGGCTCTAAGACTACATCTGCAATTGCAAAGGTACAGTGGTCATCGTCTCTCACGCTAGATAGTTCCTCAATGTGACATGTAATGAAATCATCCATTTCTTCAATGAAAAACTTGACTACTATCGAGGTAACTACGACACCTTCGAAAAAATCAGAATCGAGTCCCGAGAACGCAACCGCCGTTAGGTTGAAAACCAACAAATGAAACTCGAACACATGCAAGCCTTCATCGACAAATTCAGGTAATTTTGTTGTGAGTTAGATTCAATGCAAAACGAGCCTCTCTTGTGCAGTCCAGAATCAAAGCTATCAACAAAATGTAGTTAGTCGAAGAAATTATCGAAGATCCCAGCTGTGTCTTCATCTTCCCCACCCCCGACAAACTTAGGCCTCCCCTGCTCAAAATTTAGGACGGTTATTTTGGATACTCAGAAGATAAGTACATTCTCAGAAATGTCAACTTTGCCATAGATATGGAGAGCAGAATCGCTATTGTCGGTGCCAACGGTGTCGGTAAAAGTACTCTTCTTAAGCTGATGGTCGGCTCACTTGATTTAACAAGTGGCAATTCATACAGAAACTCAAGACTTGGACTGAGCATGTTCACTCAGCATCACATCGATCAGCTTAAATTGCCTTTATCACCTCTCGAACAGTTCATTGAAGATTTCCCAGGAAGCACCCAATAGACCTATAGATCGCATCTAGGATCATTCGGTGTGACAGGAACTTTAGCCCTGAGGCCTAACTATTTGCTATCAGGAGGTCAAAAATCAAGAGTGGCCTTCGCTTTGGCCATGTGGAAAAACCCTCACATTCTCGTGCTCGACGAACCGACAAATCATTTGGATATCGACGCCGTCAACGCTCTAATTATAGCTCTCAACAACTACCAGGGAGGTGTCATCATCGTCTCCCACGATCAACACCTCATCTCAACAGTCTGCTAGGAAATTTGGTACATCAAGGACACACGTCTCAAGAAATTCATGGGAGATTTCGAGGATTACAGAAGACAACTGGCTCAGGGCAAATTGTGATTTGGATAAAAGCACATAGATCATATTTATTTGCTAGAAGCAGGCAAGTCATTATGCCACTAGCCCGGATATTTTTTGCCATTGATTATCAGAACACCTCTACCCTAGCGCCTGCCGTCCACCCACTCTCCTTAGAATCTTTTGTTGTCGTTGGTTGTGAATTTGCCATGTCCGTGTTTTTTGTCGTGTGAGTACCATCCTTCGTAGGTTGACCCGTCTTTCCAACGGTATATACCGAAACCGTGCTTTTTGCCATCGAGAAAACCTCCTTAGTACTATTCTCCGTTTTTGTATTTTATTAGACCTCGAGCTGAAGTGAGCTCGTTTTAGGAAAACTACCCTTCGTACTACCACTCATCTCCACATCTATATACTCCTCTTCCATGTTTTTTACCACCAACATACTCACCCTTGTAGGTTGATATTTTTCCAGGTCTGACCCAAGTCTATTCCCCTTTTCCATCAGGAAGGTCACCTTCCCACTCTCCCTGATATCGATACCCAATATCCTAGTACGCAAAGACTCCTTTTCCTTGAGCTTGTTCTTTGAACAGCTCCCCTTCATAGTACCATCCTTGTGAGCTAACAAACCTACCCTGACCACTCGGAACACCTTTGATGAAAGTCCCGTCATAGAGGCTGCCGTCTGGATAGTGTAATTTGCCCCAGCCATGCGGAACTCCATCTAACCATTCACTGTTACCTTCATAGACCATACCAGCATTGTTAATCGCATAAGCCGAAACCTATTTTTCTCCTACTGGTGCTTAGAATTCAGGCGTTGGATTGAATACCTTTAATTTTTCGAGTACATCCAACACATTTCTGTGCGGCCTGGGGACAGTATCGACGGGTGCAAAATGTTTGACAATGTCATAGACTTATTATTGTTTGGGTGTCTCGTACTTAAGCTGCATTTTTGAAAAATCATTCGTCTCATATTGGACAGTACTAGGTCTGCTTATCTTTTAACTGGTGGGATCATACACTCTTTTATCGGCATTCATATCACTGCAACATTTCTGACCCATCGAACTCTCAAATTATTATAGTCTAACAGTTTAGCACCTGATATTCAGTCTATCTAAATCAATCATAGGACAGTAACGAACAATCACTATTAATCATCATCGAATAGGATACATTTGGAATATTCACGTAAGGTCTGCAAACGAGAAGAGAGCAGTTCACCTCTTTGCCTTTTGGGACCGTAATCGAATTTTGATATTTGAGGCTCAGTCCACAGCTCGATAAAGGCTTGGCTGTTTTATTCCTCAGTTAAATTATTCTAACTAGAGCCATAGGTCGTAAATAGTTTACGCGGACAGGTAGTTTCTATAGTTGTATTATCTTCCTTAAGCTGGGTCTTTTTCATTGTAACTTTTCTAGCCGGATCATCCATATAATCGACTAGCTCTTTCATAAACTTGTCCCTCAGCTACATCGTTTGTGAGTCGAATTTGAATGAATCCTTGCCTTGGCAGTAATTGATGAAACCAACAAGAGTAGTCGCAGGCATCAGAACACTAAGATCAATGTTCATAGTGTATATCAGCAACATTTATGCATCTATTTCATTCAGTTCCTCCTCTACTCTTTTGATTGATAGTAGTTTGTTGCTGATAATTTGCTATTTTTCGTTGGCATCCAAGTTCCTCCATTTCCTCTGCCCAAACTCGTGAATGAAACTGTTGATTGATAGTTTATGAGAATTCTATTTTGCTCCAACACTGAAAGCGTACTAAACTGGAGTTTCTTCAAAGATAATTTGCTTGAATTAACTCCAACTAACTTCTCTTTCTTCTACAAGAAGTGTGCTCATGATTTATTTCAGTCTAACCTTATGGTTGTTGTTTATTGTCTCAAATAGATGACCGGCCTGTTGTGATTTTATTATTTTGGTAAATTTCTATCTGTTGCCAGCTACCAGTGACATAAACTTTGCTCGAGTTATTTTTTTGTCAATGAATGTTGCCCTCGGATGGAGGTTTATCTATTTCCCTATGAGAATTCCCAGTAAAATTATGACTAAGGCTCTCTGCATACTGACCCCTTTAGCTTTACTTTGGCCATAGTTACTTGGAAAAAAGGCCACAATTTCCATAACTATTGACGAGTCAATTGATTCCTCCCCATATAATATTTCCCAACCTGTGAAAGAAAATACATTTAAGCTGACTGAATTATTCTTCGGCTCTACGATTATATTTCTAAAGGAGGGCACCAATAACGTTTCTTGGTCAGCATGGATAAAAATGCTCAGTAAATCTATGAGGAGGGAAATGAAATAGTTGGTGACTGGCACCATTTCTGTATTTTTTTGTCTGATGCATTCTGCTAAATTGACTCCTTCAATTACTGGCTGTCTTAATTACAATAGGATCTTATTTGGTACTTGTTTGTGGTAATTTTAGTGCTCCCTAAGTTAAATGTCATGACTAAAAATATTCCTGTTGAGTCCTTTGAGCTACATTAGACGGCAATAAAGAGCCCGTTTTTTTTGGTAGAGCATGAGATAAATATGTTTTTGTCTCTGGTCGATCTACATGCTTTTGTGAACCAAAGGTTGCTGCCGCTTGAGATGGTAAAAGCATGTAATTTTATTGCTTAAGTTGTTGGGAGCCAACGAATAGTAAAAGATGATTTACTATTAATCCTCTTTTGTCTTCTTTTCTTCCTCCATCGTTATCTTTTATTTTTTGACACGCAATGTCTTAAAAATAATTAGCGATTCCAGCTATCCCATACTATTTCCCAAGCTCCATCGGACTCCAGTGCAATATTTTATTTTCTGAAGTATTGCCAAAGATCGCTGTAAGTAGAATCAATATTCTTCCCTATTATTATCAATTAAATGCTAAGAACTGAAACTGTAGAAAGATAAAATTATGTCCAGGTAAGAACCAACAAGGGAAATGTTTAAGACATTGTGTTCCAGACTAAAATCGATCGAATAAGAAATCAGTTCCAACGAACTTTGAAAAAGGTCAATGTGTCACCCCCTCCAGCTTTGAAAAAAGCTCAAACATTCAAATCTCAGATGCTCTATATATCAGAATAATCTAGATCGGCCCGCCGAGCTTATCCAGATAGCCTAAACAAACCCGAAACACTTCTCAAACTAAAGAAGACCTCATCAACCGAATCAGATGACTCCAAGAACAAGTTAGAAGCTGTGATGGAGCGAGCCTTTCTTAAATTAGCAGAATCAGAGTAGGCGTTTGCAAGGCGGAAGGAAGAGAAACAGCAACTGCTTGCTACTTATCATAGAAGCTCTGATCTTTATGGTTCTGATTGATTTTATTGCCTTTTTGATCAACTATTATCATATCACACATCCACCGCAGTCTCAAATGTGAGCCCAGCAGTGTCAAAAATAAGCAAAGCCATGCTCCATGTCACACACTGAATGGGTACTATTGAAGCCCCTCTGAAAAATCCTCTAACTCCTTCCTGATTCCAAACATTCCTTGAAAAATCAAAGAACCCTAACTCTGAATTGATGACTATCCTTCTCCTTC
>Ga0100385_1002112_pt1 | contig 19125 bp, 14 predicted proteins | sample CryGeymeta201509_FD_81543 | JGI IMG/M metagenome (GOLD analysis project Ga0100385, IMG submission 81543) | Groundwater microbial communities from Crystal Geyser aquifers in Utah, USA - Crystal Geyser metaG 2015-09 | ecosystem: Environmental > Aquatic > Deep subsurface > Groundwater | place: USA... | reverse complement strand
CTGGGCGTTCCGTCTCCATCGAGATCGCCGTGGGCCTGGAAGGTGTAGATGCCGACGATCGAGTTTGGCGCGTGGCCGCACATGCCGTCAGCCCCAACAATATGGTACGAGTAGTAGAGGGGATCGGGCGGGGCGAAGCTCAGGTCGCGGAACGATGGAGCCTCCACGTTCCAGTTCACGCGGATCTTGGCGTTGGTGGCCATGTAGCTGGTCGCGGCGGCGGCAACCACGCACGCGGTTGCCGCGCTGGCGGCGGAGCCGGCGGGCACGACCCCCATGCCCCAGCGTTCACCCCCATAGTAGGAGGCCGCTCCGGTATACAGGCCCTTCAGCATGGCGCCCGTTTCGGAGGTCTTGCTGCGCTTCACATAGTCGACGAAGGCCGGGATGGCGATACTCGCCAGCACTCCGATGATCGCGACCACGATCATGAGCTCGATGAGTGTAAATCCCCCCCGTTTGGCCCTGACCATGATGGTCCAGTGTGTCAGCCGAGGCCACGCAGATCAAGTATCACGGGATGAATCTGTAACAGGTGCATACGCGCCCACGTTCGCGGAGCCGGCGGCAGTCCTCGAAAAGGGCTAGCTTCGCGCGGCCATCCGTCGTGCAATGAGCTGCCTTCGCGAACTAGAAATCGCCCAAGCCGCCGCCCGGGAAACGCAGCTGGCAGGCGGCGAGGGCGGCGTCGTCCACGGACGCCCCGGCCAGGGTCGGTGGGGTGACGAAGGGCGGCGCGTCGAAGTCGAACATGTCCAGCAGGGGCCAGGCGTTGGCGTCGCGGGTCGTCAGCGCGGGGAGCAGGTATCGCGCCTCGATGAAGCGCAGGATGCTGGCGTGGTCGGTCACGTGGGCCGAGACGTAGCCCGCCTTGGCGTAGGGCGAGACCACGACCAGCGGCACGCGGAAGCCCAGGCGGTCGAAGTCGCCGGGTTGGTCTCCTGGCCTCAGATCGGGAGGATAGTCGCCGGGTGGGCAGGCCGCTGGCGGAGGGACGTGGTCGTAGAAGCCACCGTGCTCGTCGTAGGTGATGATCAGCACCGAGTGCTGCCACAGCGGGCTGTCGAAGAGCGCGTGCACGACCTGGGAGACGAGCTCCTGTCCGAGCTGCACATCGCCCGGGGGATGCTCCGCGGTCTGGTCCACGCCGCCCGCGAAGGCCGGGTTGATCCAGACGACGGGTGGCAGATCTCCCGTCGCGACGCGGTCGTAGAATTCATCGAGCGGGCGAAAGCGCCGCAGGCGCCTGCCTGCGTAGCGCGAGAAGCCGGCGAAGAGGAAGGGCGCGTCCGCGTCGAAGACCAGCCAGTTCACGCCCGCGTCGTCCAGGCGTTGGTGGATGAGCTGTGGCTCCGTGCCGATGCGCTCGGTCGGCACGGGATCGTTGGTGATCATGCCGAAGGAGCTGGCGCCCGCGTAGTAGTAGCGATTCACCCAGGTCGGTCCGAGCACGGAACAATGGTGATGGTCGCTCATGGCGAAGGTGCCATAGAGGCTGCGGTAGAAGGGCAGCTCGCGCTCGTCGTAGTAACCCATCGCGCGCTCGCCCGCGGGATCGTTGGTGGTGACGAAGCCGTCGTTGGCGCCGTCGTCGTACTGCTTGTGGCTGGCGTTCCAGCTGTGGGCGACGTCGCCGTTGCACAGGGCGTCCATGTGGAAGGGCGTGACGCTCGCGCCGCTGGCGTCCGGATTCATGGCGTCCACGGGGAAGCCGTCCACGCCCTCCATGCTGCCGAAGTAGTGATCGAAGCTGCGATTCTCGAGCATCAAGAGGAAGATGTGATCGACGGGGATGGCGTCTCCCAGAGGCGCGCTCTCGCCCACGGTCTCCCAGGGCATGGCGCCGCGCGCGTAGCCGCAGCCCTCGCGTCCGGCCGTGGCCTCCGCGTCGGAGATGCGACTCGGGATCGTGGGCAAGGGTGGCGGTCCCGAGTCCATCGCCGCGTCGATCGCGCCCGCGTCCGTCGCCGCGTCCGTGGTGGCGTCGGGCGAACCCGCATCGGTGGCGGCGTCCGTGGCGCTCGGCGTGTTCGAGCATGACGCGAGTCCGAGGAGCATGAGCAGTGAGGCCTGGAGGCGAGGGTTCATGGCGCCACGATACCAGCTTCGGGGCGTGGCGGGTGCCGGCCTGGTCGCGGGCTCGTGTCTTCGCGGTCGCCTGCCCCGCACCGAATAGCCCCATCGAGTAGGGGATGCTTCCCGCGCTGGCCTTAGGCATGATGCTGCTGTGCACGCCCATGACCCACCGGTGGATCGCGACGTGGAGCCGCCCGAGGCTCTGCTGGACGACAGCGTGCAACCTTGCCCGTATCTGCCCGGCGAGCTGGCGCGCTTGCCCTTGCGGCTGCCGCTCGGAGGCTTGTCCCGCCTGAACCTCGAGCAGCGCCTCGCCGAGGGAGATCGTCGGCACGGCTTGGTGCTCTATCGTCCGAGCTGTCCCAGCTGCCACGCGTGCGAAGCGATCCGCGTGGATGTGCGGGCCTTCGAACCGTCTCGCTCCCAAGGGCGAGCGTGGGCTCGCTGTCGCAGCACGCTCAGCGTCGAGCGCGGTCCTGTCGGCGTGGACCCGGAGCGCGTGGACCTGTACCGGAAGCACGAGCGAGAGCGAGGCCTGGCCATGGAAGGCACGGGCGAGATGACGCTCCAGCGCTATCAAGCCTTCCTGGGTGAGAGTTGCACGGAGAGCTTCGAGCTTCGCTTGCACCTCGACGGTCGCCTCGTGGCCTTCAGCGTGATCGATCGTGCACAGGACGCGCTCTCGGCCGTCTACTGCGTCTGGGATCCGAGCCTGCCGCGGCTCTCCCTGGGCACGAGCTCGATCCTGGCGGAGGTCGCGCTCTGTCGTCAGCTGGGCCTGCGCTGGCTCTACCTCGGGCTGCTCGTCGAGGGTCACGCGCACCTCGGTTACAAGGCGAAGTTCCTGCCCCACGAGCGCCTGATCGAAGGGCGGTGGAAGCGCTTCGAGCGATCCTGACGCCGAGTTCGCTCGGGTGCGCCGTCGTGGCTCGACTCAGCCGCCGACGGTGGCCTCGACCTCGGCCACGCTCTTGGGAGCGCCCGCGGTCAGCACCTGGTGACCCGTCTCCGTGATCAGGATGTCGTCTTCGATGCGGATGCCTCGGACGTTCAGCGCGTCGAGCGCCGCGCGGTTCAAGCGGCCTGCCTCCACGCGACGCAGCGTCTCGTCTTCGAGGATCGCCGGCACCACGTACAGACCGGGTTCGATCGTCACGGCCATGCCCGGCTCCAGATCGCGGTCGAGGCGCAGATACGACAGACCGAACTGTTCGCTGCGTGCGCGACCCTCGGCGTAACCGGCGCGGTCGCCGAGGTCTTCCATGTCGTGTACGTCGAGGCCCAGGAGATGGCCCACGCCGTGCGGGAAGAGCAAGGCATGTACGCCGTCCGCGACCAGTTCGTCCACGTCGCCCGTCAGCACGCCGAGGTCGACCAGGCCCTGCGTCGTCGCGCGCGCGGCGGCCAGATGCACGTCGCGGTAACGCGTCCCGGGCTTCGCGATCTCGAGCGCTGCCGCCTGCGCGTTCAGCACGACCTGGTAGGCGTCTCGCTGGCCGCCTTCGAACGTGCCGCTCACGGGCCAGCAGCGCGTGACGTCCCCGGCCCAACCTCGGGGCGTCTCGGCGCCGACGTCGGCCAGGAGGATGTCTCCGGCTCGCGCCACGCCCGCGTGGGAGACGTTGTGCAGCACCTCGCCGTGGACGGTGACGATGGACTCGTAGCTCGTGCCCATGTCGCGACGCCTCAGCTCCATCTCCATCGCGGCGCAGATCGCGGCCTCGCCGATGCCAGGGCGCGTGACGTGCATGCCGGCGATGTGGGCCGCCACCGTCCCCTCGCCGGCCAGGCGCAGCTCGTCGATGGCCGCCGCGTCGTGCACCAGACGGAGCGAGAGGATGGCCTCCGCCAGGCGCGCGTCGCGCTCCGAGGTAGACGCGTCGGGCGCGCGTCCGAGCAGCTCACGCTGCCGCGCCTGGGTCGCATGATCGGGCGCCAGCAGGCTGGACGCGTCGAGCTTCGCGAGCGCGGCTGGCAGCTGGTCGAGTGCCACGAGCTCACAGTCGAGCTGAGCCGCGAGCTCCGCGAAGCTGGGCACGGCGCCATGCCAGAGCGCGTCGTCCTCGGCCGGCGGCTGGACGAAGAGACGCGTCCGCTCACCCTCGAGCAGCGCGTAGGCGCCGGGCAAGGCGTGGCCGATCAGATAGAGGAAGTGGCTCGACGCCCGGAACGAGTACACGTTCGAGGGGAAGTTGCGCGAACAGGGCGCGCCCGCGGGGATGAGCGCCGGCGTGTCGCCGAGCAGGGTGGAGAGGCGCTGTCGACGGGCCTTGGCCGCGCCGATGGAGGCTGCGTGAAATGGGCTCATGACGCAGGCATAGCAGACGCCGCGAGCGCGTGGGACTGGATCGGGCGCGCAGCTCGCGTCCGAACGCGACCGGGTCCTCGCTAGCGCCTCGTCCGCCGACGCGCCCGGGACCCGACGAGGCCCAGCAGCGTCAGCCCGAAGGCGAGCGGCGCCCATGGCCCGGAGCGTCCTGCCGGAGCCGCGCTGCAGCCCCATGAGCCCGGCGCGGCGGCGGCGCCGGCGTCCACGTCCATGACTCCGCCGTGGAGGCTCGTGGTCCCGGCGTCGGGGTCCAACGTGCCCGCGCCGAGGGCGACGGAACCGGCATCGGCGCCCGTCGTTCCGGCGTCGACACCTGCGTCCGTAGCGGCCGGCGGAACGCAACCGCTGATCGGGAATCCGTCGCCCGGGCTGGCCGCGAGCTTGCCGTTTGTGATGGGCCGATAGACGCCGTCTGCGGGCATCGAGTCCTCAGGGTGGTTGAGATTCCAGAGGTGTTGACAGGCCCTCGCCGTGTCGACGCGCGAGTTCGCCCCGGGGCAGTCGAAGTGCTGGGGTCGGCGCTCCCCGACCAGACGCAGCCCTGCGCCTCGAGCGCCCCGCGCGCCTCGGCGTAGTTCGCCACATCGATGGCGCGACCGCTCCCATGGCTGCTGTTCCCCGGCGATGCAGCAGGCCCGCACGCGCTCGAGCTCGGGAGCACGTATTGATCGGCCACGGTGTGAAAGGCGAAAATGATGGACCGCGGCGTGGTGTCGGCCGCGGCCTGGATCGCATCACGTGTGGAGGCCTGTGCGTAGGCAAGGACTCCGGGGCTGAGCGAGAGGTTCGGATAGGGCGCGAAGGGTACGAGGACTTGCGAGCCAAACATGCAATTCTGGACCTCGATGAGCTGCTCCGAGAGCCCGGCCACACTCGCCGTGGAGCAGGTGGATTGCGCCCCGCTCGAGGAGGTGACGAGCCAGGTGCCGAGAGCGAGCGCGAAGGCGAGACAGGTCGTGGGTGCCGAGGCGCGCCCGCGCTCTGTGCCATGGCATGCCGGGGACGAAGTCAGCACGAGGCGGAGGAGTGTTCGGGTGTTCACGGGCTTTGATCGTAGCTCTCGCGTCGCTCAATCCCACTCAATCCTCCGCGCTCCGGAGCCGGTCAAACGCGAATGGTGGTCAGCCTCGGCCACGGTTGATCAAGGTTTCGGGGCGGCCCACACCTTCCCGTTCACGGGCTGCGCCCTGACGCTAGCGCCTGCGCCGCCGACGCGACCTGGACCATGCGAAGCCCAAGAGCGTCAGCGTGAAGGCGAGACTCGCCCAAGGTGTCGCGCGCCCTGATCCTGCGGCGCGGCAACCGCACCCGCTCGTGAGGCTGCCCGAGCCGTGACCGCCCGCGTCCAGGCTCCCCATGTCCGCGTCGCCGACAGCACCTGCGTCGAGGTCCACGCCCGCGTCCGCGTCAGGGCTGGAAGGAGCGAGGCAGAGGTAGTCGTCCGTGCGCCCCTGGGCTTCGCTCTCCGCCGGCTCGTACCAGCGCACGCAATCCATGCCCGCGACGGGACCACTCTCACTCCACAGCACGTCGTAGGGCGCGTCTGTGGGTAGGCAGAGGTAGTTGTCCGTCCAGGTGTCGGTCTCGGTGTCGTCGCTTGCGGTCACCGCCGTGCAGTTCATGCCGACGAGCGCGCCCACATGGCTCCAGAGCATGCCGATGTCGGCCGCGGAGCAGAAGTAGTTGTCGTCCCAGCTGTCGGGATCCTCCGGTTCGTTGACCGCGGTGCAGGCCATGCCGTCGGCGGGTCCGTCGTTGCAGAAGGTGAAGTCACCCGCCGACGTGCAGTGCGCGGGTCGCACGCAGAGGTAGTTGTCGCTCCAGGTCCCGGGATCCGCCGTCTCGTTCCAGCGCACGCAGTCGTATCCGTCGATGGGGCCCGCGTTGCTCCAGGCCAGGTCCAGCGTCGAGTCCTCGGGCACGCAAGCGTAGTCGTCCGCCCAGCTGTCGGCGTGAGCATCGGCCGACTCGTGCAGGTTGGCGCAGCGCATGCCATCGACGGGGCCGGAGGTGCTGAAGACGAAGCCCACGTCGGTCGCCGCGCACAGGTAGTTGTCGCTCCAGCTGTCTGGATCATCCGGCTCGTTGACGGACACGCAGGTCTGATCCGGTTCGACGCCGTCGCAGCTGAAGGTGAAGCCGCCCGCCGTGTCGTCGCAGCTCGGCGGAGGGGGTGGCGGCGGAGGCGGCGGAGGCGGCGGAGGCGGTGTCGCGGCGCAACCGTTGCTGGCGAAGCCGCCGGCCGGGCTGCCCGCGAGCTTGCTGTTGGTGATGGGCCCGTAGGCGCCGTCCTCGGCGATCCTGTCGCTGGGGTGGTTCACGTTCCACAGGTGTTGGAACGCCCTGATCGCGTCCGAGCGCAGGTCTCGTCCTGGGCAGTCGAAGTGCGGGGCGTCGCCTGCCACGTCGTCCAGGCAGCCATGTGCCCGGAGCGTTGCCCTCGCGGCCGCGTGGTTCGAGACGTCGATGGCCCGGCCGCTCTGATGGTTGCTTCGTCCGGGGAGGGCGGCGACGCCGCATGCACCCGAGTGGTAGAGCACGTACTGGTCGGCCACGGTGCGATAGGCGGAGATGATCGAGAGGGAGTGGCTACGCGCTGCCGCCTGGATCGCGTCGCGTGCGGTGGCCTGCGCGAAGGGCCGCACGCCAGAAGCGACCGAGATGCCCGAGTAGGGCGCGAAGGGTACGAAGGCGGTGAAGCCGCCCGTGCACATCTGAACCTCGATGATCTGATCCGAAATCCCGCTGACGCCCGACGTGGCGCACCTGCCCTGCGCCGCGACTTGTTGGACGGTCAGGGCGGACGCTGGGGCGGTGACGAGCCAAGCGCCGAGGCAGAACACCAGCGCACGACACGCATGGCTCACGGAGGCGCGTGGCGGCGACGACAGACGAAAGCAGCGCACGGATTCGGCGAGTGGAGTCGTGTTCATGACCCTTCCATAGTAACCGAAGCCACGCTCGAACCCAGTCAATCCTGGAGGCTTCCGCCCCCAGCCAAGATGGGGGCAGAAGCGACGATTGGTCAGGGTTGGGCAAGGTTCGGGGCCGCGCCGTGACGTTCGCCCGCGCGCTCCTGTGCGTAGGAACAGCGTCGTCCGTCGCCGCACAGAAGGTGTGGGCGGCAGACCGGACCGCGGTCCGTCGGGCCCTACTTTGCCCTACTTTGCCTTCCGTTGCCGACGCGCCCTGGACCCGACGAGGCCCAGGAGCGTCAACCCGAAGCCGAGCGGCGCCCATGGCCCGGAGCGTCCCGACGACGATCCTGCGACTCCGCCCAATCCACGCGGCGTCCTATCACCGGGTCACGGCGCCTACGAGTTGCGCGCTCGGCACCGAGGATCGCGCGCGCAGCGCGTAAGCACGACTAGTCACCCGCTGGACCGTCGCTTACCATCGAGCCGCGCTCGGGATGTCTCCGCGCAAGGGTGGTCCATGGCGAACGTCAGTCGGTTTTGGTTGTGGCGGCATCTGCGAGCCGAGCCCAATCAGTTCATCCTCCACTACAAGGGTGGCAAGGTCGTCCAGAGTGGCCCGGGCATCGCCTACTTCTTCAATCCGCTCTCGGCCGCGGTCGCGCAGGTGCCGGTGGAGGACTGCGAGACCACCTTTCTGCTGAACGAGCGCTCCGCCGATTTCCAGGAGGTCAACGTGCAGTGCACGCTCGCCTACCGCGTGACGGACTACGCGCGCGCCGCAAGTCGCATCAACTTCACCATCTCCCTCGAGAGCGGCGCCTGGCTCGAGCAGCCCCTCGATCGCCTCGCCACCTTGTGGTCGCAGAAGGCCCTCGAGCCCGTGCGCAAATTCGTCTCGGGCTCGCCCGTGGTGGACGTCGTGCAGAAGGGCTCCGAACACATCCGCGCCGCGCTCGACGAGGCGTTGCGCGACGACGCGGAGCTCGAGGCCATGGGGCTCGAGCTGGTGACGGTCCAGGTCTCCCGTGTGGCTCCCAGCGCGGACCTCGAGAAGGCGCTGCAGACGCCCACGCGCGAAGGCCTGCAGCAGAAGGCCGACGAGGCGCTCTTCTCGCGTCGCGCCCTGGCCGTCGAGAAGGAGCGCGCCATCAAGGAGAACGAGATGGCGACGGAGCTCGAGCTCGAGAAGCGCAAAAAGCTGCTGATCGAGCAGCGCGGTCAGAACGAGCTGCAGGAGGTGCAGCAGGTGGCCACGACGGAGAAGGCGCGCGTCGAGGCGGAGCTCGCGCGGCTTCAGATCACCGCCGAAGCCGAGTCGCTTCGCAGCATCACCTTCACCCGCGCCGAGACCGAGAAGAGCAAGCTGCTGGCCGAGGCGCACGCGCGCGACGCCGTGCTGCGTGCCCAGGGTGAGTCCCAGGGCCGCAAGCTGTGGAACGACCTGGAGTTGCTGCGTGAGGCCGAGCGTGTGGCGCTGTGGGAGAAGACGCCGCAGCGCGTCTCGACCGCCTTCGCCATCCAGGCCGCCGCCGCCAAGCTCGACAAGATCAACCACCTGAACGTGACGCCGGATCTCTTGCGCACCCTGGTTCAAGAGCTGGCGACGGAGCGCGGCGAGCCGTAGCGTGATGAGCAAACGCGTCGCGCGCATCGTGGTCGTCACCCGCAAGACGCCGCTCGAGTTGCTGCTGAGTCGCCACGGCACGCTGGGGCAGGCCAAGTTCTATTTGTCGACACGCGGCCAATCGATCGAGCCGCTGGAGCGCATCCACGAGGGCGTCGTCGGCGGGCTCTCGACCGTGCTGCGCGCGCTGCCCTCGGATCAGAAATTCGCGCGGGTGGATCGGGACGAGCTCGACCGCTTCCTCTTCGCCCCCGACGACGTGGTGATGATGGTCGGCCAGGATGGCTTGGTGCCCAACGTCGCCAAGTACCTCGACGGACAGCTCGCCATCGGCATCAACCCGGACCCCAAGAGCTACGACGGTGTGCTCTGTCGCTTCCCGCCCGAGGCCACGGCCGCGCTCCTGGAGTTCGCGGCGAACGGCGAGGGGCGCTTCGCCGTTCGCCCACGCACCATGGCCGAAGCCGTGCGCGAGGATGGCCAGCGGCTGTTGGCGCTGAACGAGATCTTTCTCGGTCATCACACGCACCAGTCGGCCCGCTATCGGCTGACGGCGCACGGAGAGACGGAGCGCCAGTCCTCGTCGGGGATGATCTGCGCCACGGGGACCGGCGCCACGGGCTGGGCGCGCTCCATCGCCGAGCAGCGGGGCATCACCTCGCCCATGCCGGACCCGACCACGCCCAGCCTGGTCTGGTTCGTGCGCGAGCCCTTCCCGTCCGTGGCCACAGGCACGGCGCTGAACTTCGGCTTCGTGGCCGCGGGTGAGGCGCTCGAATTGGTCAGCGAGATGGGGGAGGGCGGGACGCTCTTCGCGGACGGAATCGAGAGCGACAGTGTCGAGTTCAGCTCGGGGCAGAGCGTGCGCATCAGCGTCGCGCCGCGTCAGCTGCGCCTGGTGGTTCCCCAGGAAGCGACGGCGTCCGTCGCGTCCTGACGACCGCCGTCCGCGGTGGCGCTCGGCCCATGCGGCTTGATCCCGCGACCTCCGGCGAGGTAGCTACCGCCCCATGAGTGATGAAGTCGTTTCCGCGCCTTATCGCGAGGTCACGGTCGCCGCGGTCGCCCTTGGAGTGATCCAGGGCGCCGTGATGACGGCTGCCTTCGTCTACATCGGGCTCAAGCTCGGCTTCGGCCTGGCGGGCTCGACGGTCGCGGCCATCATGGGCTTCGCGCTCCTGCGCGGCGTCGGTCGCAAGGTCTTCGGCGTGAAGGGCTGCGGCAGCATCGTCGAGAACAACATCAACCAGACCATCGCCTCGGGCGTGAACACGGCCTCTTCAGGCGTCGTCTTCACCTTCCCGGCGCTGCTCCTGCTCGGTCAGGACTTCAACGTCTGGACGATCATCCTCTCGGCCATCGCGGGCTCCTTCATGGGCGTCGTGGTGATCATCCCGCTGCGCAAGCAGTTGATCGAGATCGAGCGCCTTCGCTTCCCCTCGGGCGTGGCCGTGGCCACGATCCTGAAGTCTCCTGGCGCTGGCGCGGCCAAGGCCAAGCTGCTCGGCTATGGCTTTCTGATCGGTCTCGCGGTCACAGTGCTGACGAACCACGCGGTGGCGACCTGGGTGGGCTTGGATCACTCCGTGGTGCCCGAGACCTTGGCCATCGGGCCCGGGCTCATGCACCTCTTTCACGTCGACGACGGCGGCTCCATGGGCATCGTCCTGCTCGGCACCACGCTCTCCCTCTCCATGGCCAACCTCGGCGCGGGCCTGCTCTCCGGCCGCGGCGGTCTGCCCTTCTTCCTGGGCGGAGCCCTCTCCTGGTGGGTGATCGCCCCCTTCGTGGTCGGACAAGGCTGGGCGCCTCCGGTTCACGGCGAGGAGCTCTGGGGTGCCGTGTACGGCACCATGCTTCGCCCCACGGGCATCGGCGTGCTGATCGGCGGCGCGCTCGCGGGCGTGGTCATGGCCTTCCCCGCGATCAAGGGCGCGATCAGCAGCCTCAGCGCCGCGGCCAAGCTGGCCAAGAAGACCGGCGCCGCGCCCGAGGAGATGTCGCCCCGGATCATGATCATCGGCCTTTTGGGATCCTTCCTGGGCCTGACGGCGGTGGCGATCCTGGGCACCGAGTCGGGTGACGGCAGCCTGCATCTCGGCATGGCCATCCCCGTCGCGGTGGCGGGCACCATCTGGCTGGCTCTGGCCGGCCTGATCGTGGCGCAGGCCACGGGCATGACGGATATCTCGCCGCTCTCGGGCTTGGCCCTGATCGCCGTGACGCTGATGCTCGCCCTGACCTCCGGGAACGTGGTGCTCGCCGTGACCATCGGCGTGGCCGTGTGCGTCGCCACCAACCAATGCGGCGACATGATGACGGACCTCAAGACGGGTCACCTCGTCGGCGGTGTCCCACGCCGACAGCAGCTCGCCCAGTTCGGTGTCGCCTGGGTCGGACCGGCCATCGCCATCGGCACGACGCTCTTGCTCTGGCACGCGGGTCCGGGCGGCACGAACGGCTTCGGGCCCGACTCCGTGGCCTGCCAGCAGCACCTCGGTGGATGTCTGCCGGCGCCCCAGGCCGGCGCGTTGCAGGGCATGATCGAGGGCGTGCTCAGCGGAAACGCCCCCGTGGACAAGTACGTCGCGGGCGCGGCCATCGGTGGCGCGCTCGCCGTCTTCCCCATCAGCGGCCTCGGCGTGCTGGTTGGCCTGGCCATGTACCTGCCCTTCGAGATCACCTTGGGCTACGGCATCGGCTGCGTGGCCTCGATGGTGCTCGAACGCAAGAAGGGCCATCGCTTCTACTCCGATGTGCTCGTGCCCTTGGCGGCCGGCCTGATCGTCGGCGAAGCCTTGACCAGCCTGGGCATCACCCTCGTCACCCTCGCAGGAGCCAGCTGATGCGCGCCCTCGGTTTCGGACTCTTCCTCGTCGGACTCTTCCTCGCCGCGGGCTACGCCGCCCGCGCCATCCCCGAGTCGGACATGCACGGCACGGGAACGGACGGCGTGGTCACGGCCAGCGACCGCCTGGAAGCCTGGGGTTCCGCCGCGGGGCCGGCCTTCGGCGCGGGCCTGTTGCTGATGATCGCCGCTGGCATCGTGGCGCGCCGTGGCGGCATGGCGGCCGAGACGGCCGAGAAGCACGCGTCGACGCGCGGACCGCTGTCGAAGGATCTCGAGGCGATGGAACAGATCCTGCTCGACCTGCCCGACGGCGATCCCGCGACCCACAGCGCCGAGCTGCGCGAGGCCCTCGACGAATTGCTCGAATCCAAGGTGCCCGACTTCCTCGAGCGTCGGCCCGAGATAATCAACCTGCTCGGCGTCGGCGGCTACGCCGGCCTGATGGGCGCCTTCGCCGGCATGGAGCGCGCGGCCGCTCGCGCCTGGAGCGCCCTCACGGACGAAGCCTGGGCCGAGGTACCGCCGACCCTGGCGCGCGCACGCGAGGGCATCCGCCAGAGCATCGAGCTCTTCGAGACCGTCGAGCGCCCCAAGCGCGACGCGGCCAAGGCCTAGCCCTCACAGGATCGGCGAGAGCAGGCGCGCCACGTTCTCTCCCAGCTCGGCCCAGCGTCCGCGCGCGGCCCGCTCCGCTATCGTGACCTCGTGGGCGTTGGTGAGGTCCGTTTCGAAGAGCGCGGCCAGCTGCGCTACGACGCTGGCCTCGTAGCAGGCGAGCACGACCTCGAAGTTCAGGCGGTAGCTGCGCGGATCCGTGTTCGCCGTGCCCACCACCGCCACGTCCTCGTCCACGACCAAGGTCTTGGCGTGGAGCACGTGGGGGCCGTACTCGAAGATGCGCACGCCCGCCGCGAGCAGCTCGTCGAAGCCCGCGCGTGCGGCCGCCGCGACCACGCGCACGTCGCCCTTGGCCGGCAGCAGCACGCGCACGTCCACGCCACGCATCGCGCTCGCGACCAGCGCCGTGCGGATGGCCTCGCCGGGGACGAAGTAGGCTGTGGTCAGCCAGACGCGCTGCTTGGCGGCGGCGATGGCGGAGAAGTTCAGCTTGTGGATGGCGTCGAGGGTCTCGTCCGGGCCCGAGGCCACGACCTGCAAGAGGTGCTCGCCGGTTGGCAGATCCTCCGGGTCGGGGAAGTGCTCGGCGCCATCGGGTCCTTGGCCCGACGCGTAGTACCAGTCCTCGGCGAAGATCATCTGCAGGCCGCGGGCCGCGCGGCCCTGGACGCGCGCGTGGGTATCGCGCCAGGCGTCCTTGCCGCTGGCCCTCGCCGAGTGGCAGTCGCTGACGTTCATGCCGCCCGTGTAGGCGACGCGCCCGTCCACCACGACGATCTTGCGATGGGTGCGGAAGTTGGCCAGGCGCGGGCGCCAGCGCCTCAGGCGTACGGCGTTGAAGCGCTCGACCTGAGCCCCGGCGTCGCGCAGCGGGCGGAAGAAGCGCTCGCTGGCCGCCGACGATCCGAAGCCGTCCACCAACAGACGAACGGCCACGCCCGCGCGGGCACGTTCCATGAGCGCGTCGCGGATGCGCCCACCCGCAGCGTCGGGCTCGAAGATGTAGTACTCGAGGTGGACGTGGTGCTCGGCCCGGCCGATGTCCTCCACGATGGCGTCGTACAGGGTGTCACCGTCGCTGAAGATCGTGAGCTCACCCCAGCGGGGGATGGCCGCAGGTCCCCCAGCGGCCACGCAGAGCGCGAGCAGGTCCGCCGCTGGATGGGAACTCTCGTCCCGACCAAAGTCCGCGGGGTGGGCCGCCGCTTTGCGCGCGGCCGCCTGACCCGCCGCGTGGCGCAGCTTCTTTCGATCGAAGCGTCGAGGGCCGAAGAAGAAGTAGAGCAGCAGTCCGACCAAAGGCAGGGCCGCCAGCGCCAGGATCCAGGCCACCGTCGCTGCGGGCGAGCGACGCTCGAACACGATCCAGACCGAGAGGGTCAGCACCCACAAGACCTCCGTCACCCAGAGCAAGGCGGTCTGATGTTCGAGCATCCAGGCGAAGGCCATGGCGCGCAGTGTACCGGCAGATCAAGCGCTGGTTCGAATCTCTCGAGGCCCATGTGCGCCCGGGGTCGTCTGGCCTATAATGGCGGCTCGGAGAACATCATGACCAGCGTCCAGACCAGTTCCATCGCCACGCCCAACACCTGCCTCGACGAGATCCCGAAGCTCGTCCAGGAGCTGCGCGCCAGCTTCGAGAGCGGCAAGACGCGCCCCATCGAGTGGCGCCGAGGCCAGCTCGACGCGATGCTCGAGCTGGTGCGCGACCGTCAGGAGGACATCCTGGACGCGTTGGCCGCGGACGTGGGCAAGCCGCGCCTCGAGGCCTACGGGGCCGAGGTGAGCTTCATGGTGAACGACATCAATCACGCGAAGAAGCACCTCGCGCGCTGGATGAAGGCCGAGCGCGTGCCCACGACGCTGGTGAACCAGCCCGGCAAGAGCCGCGTTCGCTCGGAGCCGCTGGGCGTGGCGTTGATCATCGCGCCCTGGAACTATCCCTTCCAGCTCGCCATGTCGCCTCTGGTCGGGGCTCTGGCCGCGGGCAACTGCGCCATCCTCAAGCCCTCCGAGGTCGCGCCGGCCACCTCCCGGCTGATCGCAGAGCTCGTGCCCCAATACCTCGACGCGAGTGCTGTGAAGGTGGTCGAGGGTGGCGTGCCGGAGACGACCAAGCTGCTCGAGCAGCACTTCGATCACATCTTCTACACGGGCAATGGTCAGGTCGGGCGCATCGTCATGCGCGCCGCGGCGGAGCACCTCACGCCGGTCACGCTCGAGCTCGGCGGCAAGAGCCCGTGCGTCGTCGATCACACGGCGGACCTCGACGTCACCGCGCGTCGTGTCGTCTGGGGCAAGTTCTACAACTGCGGCCAGACCTGCGTCGCGCCCGACTATGTCTTGGTGGAGGCATCGATTCACGACGCCTTCGTGAACCGCGTGCTGGCGACCATCCGCGAGTTCTGGGGCGACGATCCCCAGAAGAGCCCCGACTACGGGCGCGTGGTCAACGGCCGCCACCTGAAGCGCCTGTTGGGCCTGATCGAGGGCAACACCATCGCCGCTGGTGGTGTCTCTGAAGAGGCCGATCGCTACCTCGCGCCGACGGTGCTCACCGAGGTCTCACCCGACGAGAAGGTGATGCAGGAGGAGATCTTCGGGCCGATCCTGCCCGTGCTCTCCGTGCCCGACGTGGACGCGGCCATCGCCTTCATCAACGCGCGCCCGAAGCCTCTCGCGCTCTATCACTTCTCCGGCGACAAGCGGCTCTCGGAGCGCGTGCTCACGCGCACCAGCAGCGGTGGCGCCTGCATCAACCACTGCCTCATGCACCTCACCGTGCCCGAGTTGCCCTTCGGTGGCGTCGGCGAGAGCGGCATGGGCGCGTACCATGGCAAGGGCTCCTTCGACACCTTCAGCCACAGGAAGTCCGTGCTCAGCCGGCCCTTCGCGATGGACCCGCCCGTCGCCTATCCGCCCTACACGGAGTTCAAAGAGAAGGTGATGAAGAAGCTCTTGTAGCTTCTCCTGCCCAGTGTCGGGTCTCGCTCCCGCGAGATTGACCGTCCGCGCACCTGCCTCCATAGTGGTTCGATGTCCTTCGAACACATGCCGCGCGTGCGCGCGTCTTGTCTGCTCTCGCTCAGCTTCCTGCTCGCCGCCTGCGGTACGACCAGCAGCACGCCGACCGACGCGGGCCTCGACGGCTCCCATGACGCGGGCCTCGACGGCTCCCATGACGCGGGCCTCGACGCCGCGACGACGTCGCTTCGCGCCTGCCCAGGCGTGGCCGACTGTTCCTTGCTGACTCCCGTGGAGGAAGGCTTGCCCGCCTCCGGCGCTGGTGCCGCCGTGGATCAGGTCGCGCTGCGACCATCCGCTTCCACGCGCTCCCAGCTCTTGGTCCACTTCAACGGCAGCGGAGGCACGCCTCTGGGCGCCGTCGCCGATCCCTCTCACAACTTCTTCACCGTCGCGCGCGATGAGGGTCTGCACGTGCTCGCCATCAGCTACCGCAGCGGTCAGGCCATCGCGCTGCTCTGTCCGCCGAGCTCCGCGACGCGCGACGCTTGCTACGAGCCGACGCGGCTCAGCGTGTTGACCGGCGTGCCACAGCCCGGCGCCGCGGCCGCGCTCTCGGACATCACATCCGACGAGGGCGCCTTCACGCGCATCGTGGCGGCGCTGACCACTCTCGCGAGCGCCGACCCCGACGGCGGCTGGGACGACTTCTTGGACCCGAGCGCGCCGGACGCGGAGAGCTCCATCCGCTGGGACAAGCTCCTCGTCTCGGGTCACTCCCAGGGCGGTGGGCACGCGGTGCTCCTGGGCAAGCTCCACGCCGTCGCGCGCGTGATCATGCTCGCGTCGCCCTGCGACAGCGTGAGCGGCGCACCCGCGAGCTGGGTGACGCGAACCGCGGCCTATCAGACCGACGCCTCGCGCTTCTTCGGCCTGGGCGTGGCCAGCGATCGCCTCTGCCCGACGCAGTTCGCCGCCTGGACCGCCCTGGGCATGCCCGCCGCCGCCGGAGACGACACCGCGAGCCTGTGCGCGGGCGTGGACGCCCACGGAGCGCCCGTCGCCTGCGTCGAGAACGAATCCCGCTGGCGCACCATGTTGCGCTGAGGCTCGGCCCGCTCGCGCCTCAGAGCTTGCGCGCGACGTAGAGCGTGAACACGGGGCCGCCCGCTTGTCGGCGGATGAGCCCCGCGCCGCCTTCGATCGTGCCACCGACGAACCACGACTCGCTCACGCGACGCTCCAGCTCGAGCGCGACCCCGAGGTAGCGTGTGCCGTTGCCGACGCCGCTCGGGCTGGTGTGGTTGGGCGCGCTGCCAGTGTCGATGGGCAGGTGTCCGACGAGTCGCGCGCGCAGGCTCAGGTGATCGTTGGGGCTGGCGCCGCCTTCGAGCGCGAACTCGAGCACGTCGTCGAAGCCGCCCGTGCGCCCCGTGAAGCCGATGCCGCCCTGTAGGTAGCCGTGGTCGAAGCCATAGCCGACGGAGGCCTCGCCGCCGATATCCCACACGCCGCTGCCGATGGTCAGCGTGCCGAGGCGCGGGTGACCCGTCGCGCTGCCGTAGACCTCTTGTTGCGGGGCGTCGCTCGCGAGAGGTGCGCGCACGCCCGCTTGCAGCGAAGCCGAGACGCGTCCGCGATGAAAGAAGGCGTAGCGCAGGCTGAGCATGGGATCGCCGGGCGCGACGTGGGCGTGGCGCGTGCCGTCGCGCGCATCCACCAGCGTGTACAGGTGCACGAGGTCCGTCTGCAGGACCAGGGCGAACCCGCGCCCGAGGCCGACCTCGCCGTAGGCCGCGAAGGAGAGCTCGTGGTAGCGATGAAGCGACTGGCCGTGGCCGCCGCCGTCGATGTAGTCGTAGCCGAAGAAGTAGCGACTCCAGAGCTTGAGGTAGCCGTGGCCCGCTTCCGGAGACCAGGCGCCCGCGCTGGCGTGGCTCGGTCGCGCGCCGAGCGTGACGAGCACGAGGAGCGCGCTCAACAACGCCGTTGCGTACCGCCTCAAGGCAGCACGACGCGCAGGCTGAGGGGAGCGTCGCGCAGCGGCGACAGGGTCGGCGATAGCGCGATGGTCCGTGCCGGCGCCGCCCCGTCGCGGTTGCCCGCCGCGTCGAAGAAGAGGTCCGACACGATCACGAGCTCGAGGGGCGCGTCCGCCTCCGTGCCCCGGCCGAGCACGGCCAGATCGACGCCGCGCCGTCCGTCGATCTCCCCCACCGCGAAGCGGAGCGGCAGGAAGGTCGCCGGAAAGGAGCGCACGACGCGCAGGGCCATGCGCTCGGCTCCGGGCTCGGTCGTCGGGGCGACGAGGTCGTGGCCCGAGAGCCCGACGACGTCGAGGTCTCCGTCCGACGACGCCGCGGCGAGACCCTCTACGTGTGCCGCGCGCTCGGGATCGGCGAAGGTCAGGGCCTGCACGGCGACCTGCTCACGGGCACCGGCCGCGACGCGGGACCAACCGCCGCCGCTGACGAGCAGTTCGTGGGAGATGGCCGCGGTCTCGGTGGCCTGACGCGTGGCGCCCGTCAGGCGTGTGCCCGCTGCCGGCGAGAGCGTCGTCGCACCGTCGAAGTTGCGCGCGCCGTCTCCGAAGAAGATGCGCAGCTTGGGCTCCTCGATGGAGAGGGTGGCGAGGTCGAGGTGTTCGTCGCCGTCGAGATCCAGCAGCGCGAAGTCCAGTCCGCCGCGTCCCACGTCGAGCTTGGCGCGCCGCTCCGGGGCCGCGCCGCCACCGAAGACCCAGACCTCGCTCAGGCGGCGACCGTGGGGGTCCGTCGCGTTGAGCGCGATGGGGTCGGCCCCGGGGCTTCCGTCCACGTCGGCCAGCATCACACGTGTGGCCGCGATGGGCGCGAGCCTGCGCCCGGGTGTGAATCCACTGTTCGGATCGCGGCCCACCCAGTCGAGGGCCCCTCCCGCCATCCCGCCCTGGCCCTCGCGCGTGAGCACGAAGCCGAAGAGCAGGTCCACCCGCCCGTCCATGTCGATGTCGCCCGTGGCCACGTCCGCCGCCCGCGCCGACGTGCCGGGGGTCGCGTTGCTCAAGGTGAAGCGAGCCACGCGGCTGATGCGCGCCTCCTCGCCGATGTCCTCGACGGTCAAGAGCGAGAAGGTGTCTCCGCAGCCGATGGCCAGCTCGCCCGCGCCCGAATGGAGCACGTCGACCACGGCCAGCACGGGCTCGAAGACGTCGCTGGCGCACACGCGCAGGCGTTGAGCTGCGACTCTTGGGACAGGCGCCGCGGCGACCTGGTTCGATGTCGCCGTGGCTGCGTCCTGGGGCGGCCCCGCGTCCGCGCCAGCGATCGACCCGTTCGCGCCCGCGTCCCCCTGCGCGCTCGCGGCGCCGGCGTCTCCCGCGTCAGCCGCACCTGCGTCGGCGCTCTCGGGGCCATGGCTCGCCGCGCCGGACGCTCCGAAGTTCACATCCGGAAACACGCCCGCTACCAGGGCCACGACACCGAGCACGAGCCAGACGCCCAGCAAGATGCCGACGGATCGCAATCCAACGAGGAACTTCTTCACGCCGCCTTCATAGCACGGTCCGGCGAGCTTTCAGTCCGCCGCGTCGCGACCCGGATCCCGAACGCACATACTCCCGGGATCGAGGCCGTAGAGTTGCGCCAGCGCCTCGTACAGCTCGGGCTCCTTGTGCTTCATCTTGTGCGGGCGTTCGAAGAAGGCCTCCGTCGCCACGGCGAAGAGCTCGGCCGAGTTCGTGCCCGCGTAGTCGCGCAGCATGGAG
>Ga0100385_1002105_pt1 | contig 19152 bp, 19 predicted proteins | sample CryGeymeta201509_FD_81543 | JGI IMG/M metagenome (GOLD analysis project Ga0100385, IMG submission 81543) | Groundwater microbial communities from Crystal Geyser aquifers in Utah, USA - Crystal Geyser metaG 2015-09 | ecosystem: Environmental > Aquatic > Deep subsurface > Groundwater | place: USA... | reverse complement strand
CGCGGATGTCGTTGGCCGCGTCGTCGATGTCGCGTGAGGTATTGAACTCGACCGAGATGCGGGAGCGTCCGTCGCTGCTCTCGGAGCTGATGAAGCTGATGCCCTCGATGCCGGCGATGCGGTCCTCAATGATCTGGGTGATGCGAGTTTCCACCACATTGGCGGCCGCGCCGGGGTAGGAGGTGTCAATCGACACCACCGGCGGGTCGATGTCCGGATACTCGCGCAGCGGCAGCTGGATAAAGGCAACCGCGCCGAGCACGACCAGCAGCAGTGAGAGCACTGCAGCAAAGACCGGGCGCTTGACGGAGAGATCCGAGAGGATCACGGTTGTGTTCCCTCCGTATTACGGCCACCAGCTGCGGCGTTGTTGTTCAGAAAGGAGGCCAGTGTTTGCTTGCCGGTGGACTCGCCCAGAATTTTCAGTGCCTGGCCGTCGCGCACCTGCATCAGCCCGTGGATGATGACCCGCTCACCTGCCGCCAGGCCGTCGCGCACCTCCACCTTGCCGGGAATGCGCGCACCCAATTTCACCTCGCGGCTGCGGGCGGTGGGCGGAGTGTTGCCACTACCTGCGTCAACGGCAAACACGAAGCTGCGCTCACCCCGCTGGATGACTGCACCTTCGGGAATCAGCAGACTCTCACGTGCATGCTTCTTCAGGCGGATCGACATCAGCAGGCCGGGGCGCAAGTGCTGGTCAGGGTTGGGTAGGATGGCCCGCACCGTGACGGTGCGGGTGAGCGGGTCCACCCGTGAGCGCACGGTGGATACAGTGCCGGTAAAGACGGTATCGCCATAAGCGGCTACCCGGCCCTCTACCTGGATGCCGGGATGGAGCGCCGCCAGGAACAGTGCAGGCACGTCGAAATCCACCTTGATCTGGCTCAGGTCATCAATGGTGGTGATCACGTCGCCGGGGCGCAGCAGTGTGCCGGGGCTAATTTGGCGCAGCCCCAGCACGCCGTCAAAGGGTGCCCGCACAATGCGGTCGCGGATGCGGGCCTGAATCTCCTCGGTCCGCCCCTCCGCTTCCTGCAGCAGGGCGCGGCGCTCCTCCAGGGTGGCCGTGGCCACCGCCTTTTGCTCCACCAGTTCCAGCGCGCGCTCAAACGCGCGTTTGCGCTCGTTCAGCGTGGCTTGGGCCGCTTTGAGTGCGGCCTCCTCCTCCTGTTTCTCCAGCAGCACCAGCAAGTCTCCACGTTGCGCGAGTTGACCATCCTCGAAATGAATGGACTCCACCAGCTCCGTGGCGTTGGCCGTCAGGGTGACGGATTCATTCGCCAGGGTGGTGGCGAGTGCTTCGAGTGTATCGCCGAAGTCCGCCGCGCGCTCGACCGGCGCCACCACCACCGGCAACGGTCCTTTGGGTCCACCGCCGGGTTGCGCGGGAGCCAGCAGCGGCAGTGTCAGCAGTGCCCCATAGAGCATTCGGGCTATCGAAATACGCTTAAAGCGTGGCGCTAAATGTAGGAGGTGAAATGGAGTCATGTCATTATCTTTGTGGTCAGGTTTTTTTATCTTAATTGGAGCGTCTCCCTTTTTCCGGAATTCGGCGACATATCTGCTCACGGCGTCCGGTGTGCCCAGGTTGAGTTGCCGGGCAATCCAGACTACTGACCCTTAGCAATGCTTGAAAATCACTTGAGGTCAAACTCCTTGCGGCGCATTTCGGCATAGGCCTTCAGGCGCTGCGTAATTTCGGGATACTGATCCATTACATTGGTCGTCTCGCCGGGGTCTGTCTCCAGATCGAAGAGTGCCCAATCGATACGATGCGTAGTCACCTTGCCACGACGACTGTCGTGTCCTTCTTCCAGCACATGACGGTATGGATGGGGTAAATGCAACTTCCACCGTCCGTCCGAAGTCAGCACAGCTTCCAGTCGGCGGCTGTATTCAAAATTATAATACTTATGTGGATGCGGCACCTGATCGTCACCGCTCAAGACTGGCCACATATTTTTACCGTCGATCTCATAGTCCGGCAACTCGGCTCCGGTCAGATAAGCCAGTGTGGGCAAGATGTCGATGGTGGACATCGGACGGTGGAGCACTCGCCCCGCTTTCAATTTGGCTGGATATTTGATCACCGTGGCGGAGCGGGTGCCACCATCGAAGCTGGTACCTTTGTGTTCCCGGAAGGGTGTCTTCCCGGAATGGTTGCCATACTCGTCCCAAGGCCCGTTGTCCGAGCTAAAGAGAACAATAGTATCCCGCTCGACGCCTGCTTGGCGGAGAGCCTCGGTGATCTGGCCTACCGACCAATCGATCTCCATCATCACATCACCGTAAAGCCCGACACCCGACATGCCGAGAAAATCTTCACTGCAGTATAAAGGCACGTGCGGCATGGAATGCGCGAGATAAAGAAAGAAGGGTTGGTCTTTATGCTTACGTATAAAACTGCTGGCGTCGTCAGTCGCCCATCGGGTGAGATACTTCTGGTCGTGGGGCGTCACATCCTTGATTACGATCTCGCCATTTTCCCAATACGGAAGCGGCGCCTTACCTACTCCACTCGCCCACACCGGATTGAAGCGCCACATGTCATTCGAAATCATCAAACCGGAGGAGTAATCAAAGCCACGAGCTGTCGGCCTCGTCTCGGGCTGATCTCCCGCATGCCACTTCCCGAAGTGTGCGGTGGCATAGCCGGCTAAGCGCAACATTTCAGCGATATTGATAAACTTCGTATCGAGTCCACGGCCACCCGGGCCATGCGCACCGAATACTCGGTGACGGGCGGCATAGCAACCGGAAAGCAAGCTCGACCTCGATGAAGAGCATACCGCTGTAGGCACATAAAACTGTTTCAGTTGCAGACCCTGACTCGCCAGTTCCTCAACATGTGGAGTGGAATAGGGGCGGCTCACCAAAGGGATGAAAATCCGCGTAACCGGAGTCATCCAGAAAGATGATGACGACATTGGGCTTTCTAAGTTCAGCCGCACCTAAGTGGAGCAAAGCTGACACCACAACGCCCCCCCCGATTTGCCATAAGCATTTAAATTCAGAGATGCCTTTCATGCTCAGGCGTTCGTCCCGCATGTGTTTACTGGCCATGAGATTGACCTCGGACAAGGCCTGGTAGTCGCCGATATAATTGAGCGCTTCTTTATACGGATAGAGGAGATTCAAGCACTTGGTAAACTTCCGGAAGGCCTCCATGTATTCGAAGCGCAGATCCTCATCGTGGAACACGCCGTAAAAAGCATCCAGATCGGCGAGGTCGGTCAGACCGTTCGCCTTGAGCAGGTCCATGACCGCCCGGTGGCTATCGATCAGATTCTGCTTTTCTTCCTCCGGGAAGCTCAACGCATCCACGATGTCTTTCTGCTCCCGCTCGTCATAGGCATCGATGGCTTTCTTCAAATCTTTGCCGATACCGACGTAGTCCACGACAAAGCCCTTGTCCTTACCCTCACTCCCGACCCGGTTCACCCGGGCGATGGCCTGCAGTAAATCATGGCTGGTCACGACCTTGTCCAGAGACATTACCTGCTCCACCGGAGCGTCAAAGCCCGTCAGCAACATGCTGCGGACAATCAAAATCCCCATATCCCCGGTCACGCCCTCGTCTTCCGCACCATAGGCGAGCTTGAAACTTTTGATGCTCTTTTTGTGTTTGGAGCTGTCCGAAAATGCCTTCAGTTCGGGCAGGTCATTGTGGCTTCCCGAGATGATGACATCCGTCTGCATTTTCTTTAGCTGATCGAGATCGAGCCCGTCCGGATTATCCGATTCCAACCGCTGGGTATCCGCACCTTTAACTGGCAGATGGCAATATAGTGGTTATGCGACGGCTCCTTGAAATCCACAAAGCGCACCGTCGGGCTCTGCTCTCCCGTCCGCCGGTTTTTCGCCCACGCTCGTCCCTTCCGTGAGCAGATGCAGGGCATACTGGTTGTTCTTCAAGAGCTGCGTGCCGGGGAAGCTCGCGGTCAGCTTCTTGATCGCATCCTCGACCTGATCCGCCTCCATCCAGGGATTGATCACCTGCAGTTGCTCGCGCAGCACCGGCAGCAACACCGCATCCGAGAAATTCGCCCGGAAGGAATCGCCCGGATGTAGAAGAAAAATGGAATTGAATTTTGGAACCGCAGATGGACGCCGATACACGCAGATGAATAAGAGAAGAAATGAACCCAATTTGCGTTCATCCGCGTTAATCTGCGGTTGAAAAAAATCAGGGACGACATGACAGAAGGCACTCGACCATTCGACACCCATCGGCCAGTCTGGAAGCTACATCCAGACGGAGCTGGTCAACCCCATTTACGCCGCCGGTCATCCGGGAATCACCACTAATTCTAAACTCACTGACTGGGGTGCCAGTCCTCACCGTTCCTGGTGCTTCTTCACCGTCAAGTCGAGCACCTCCCAGCCCAGCCCCTCAAGTTGCGCCAACAGCGGCAGCTCCACATGATTGCGCTCGTCGAGCTTATGGTGTTTGTCGGGCTGGTTCATGCCAATTCCTTTCGTGCGGTCTCACCCAATGGCGTCAACCGGTATTTTTGAAGTGGACTTTTTGGCCTGTCCGGGATGGTCCGCTCGACTAAACCTAGGTCTATCGCAGCCCACACATAATGGATGTGCACATTTCTGCGGTCGGATTTCCCGAGTGCAACCAGAATTTCAGAAATGGAGAGCGGCCTGCAAAGCACCTTAATCAAGGCCTCAACTTGGGGGTAGCTTGGGGGGTAATTTCCAACCTCGATTTCTGGGTAGTTAAAGGACCGGTTGGGCTTTTCTCCGGCGCGCCCTCCGCCGCCTTTAATTCCAGGTTGGAGGCGAACTTCGCACCCAAAGGGCGACCAATGCCCTCGTAATAAATTTTCAGCTGGGCAAAACTCAGATCCTGCCGGGGTGCCACGATCCGCCCGATCGAGTTGCGCGTGCGGGTGGCAAACAGTTGCTCAATCATCCGCTCCCGGTGGGAAACAAAGGACACCCCAATAGGATTGGGTCAACTTTCTTAATTTGCCTTGATTCGTCCGCGACTAGCCTGAATCCTTTTCCAATTTATCTCAGCAACCTCTGACTCACTCACATGATCGATATTAAGCTTCTTCGCGAAGAGCCCGACTTGGTTAAGGCGGCCATCGCCCGTAAAAAATTTTCCTGTGACATCGATGCCGTGCTGGCACTCGATGCGGCACGCCGGGCCAAAATCACCGCAGCCGAGCAGGCACGGGCGGAGCAGAAGGCGGCCAATCAGGAGATGGCCGCGCTGCCGAAGGGTTCGCCGGAGTTTCTGGAAAAGGTGCAGGCGATGAAGGCGATCGCCGCCCAGGCCAAAGAGCTGGAAGCTGAGGCCAAAGCTGCCGACGAGGCCTTTCATGCCGCCTTTCTGGAGATCCCCAATTTACCGGATCCCTCTGTGCCGGTGGGCAAGGGCGAGGCGGACAATGTTGTTGCGGCCACCTGGGGCGATGCCGGGGCCGAATTCCCGCATGCGCTGCCGCATTTCGACATCCCCTGGTTCGAGTCACGCATCGACTTTGCCCGCGGGGTGAAGACGGCGGGCGCGGGCTTTCCCTTCTACGTGGGCGAGATGTCGCGTCTGGTGCGTGCACTGGTCAACTTCTTCCTGGAGGAAGCCCGCGAAAACGGCTACGAGGAGGTGCTGCCGCCGATCGTGGTGAATGCCGCGAGCGCCACCGCCACCGGCCAGCTGCCGGACAAGGAGGGGCAGATGTATGTCGATGCGAATGAAGGCCTCTACCTCATCCCCACCGCCGAGGTGCCGGTTACCAATTTCTACCGCGACGAGATTCTCGATGCAGACCAGCTGCCGATTCTGCGCTGCGCCTACACGCCCTGCTTCCGCCGCGAAGCCGGCAGCTGGGGGGCGCATGTGCGCGGGCTCAACCGCCTGCACCAGTTCGACAAGGTCGAGCTGGTCAAGTGGACGACCGCCGAGACCTCGATGGAGGAGCTGGAAAAGCTACGGGAAAACGTGGAGGCGCTACTGCAAAAGCTGGAGCTGCCCTACCGCGTGCTGCGCATGTGCACCGGCGATATCGGTTTCCCCCACGCCAAGCAATACGACCTCGAGGTCTTCGCCGCCGGGCAGCAGCGCTGGCTGGAAGTCTCCAGCTGCTCGAACTTCACCGACTTTCAGGCCCGCCGCGCCGGGATCCGCTACCGTGGCGCCGATGGCAAGCCCGTGACTGCACACACCCTCAATGGCTCCGGCCTGGCAGTGCCCCGCGTGCTGGCCGCCATCCTCGAAAACAACCTGCAGGCTGACGGCCGGGTCAAAGTGCCCGCCTGCCTCCAGTATTGGATGCGCCAGGAGTTTATCGGTGAGGCGTTGGCGTGATGGGGGCACCGATCTGAATCCAGCGGCTTGAAACCTGAGCGCTTGCCTTTGATGAAGTCTTTCTCAATGTCATTTACACCATGGAATTTCTAAAAGAAGCGATCACCTCGGGCAACATTGTCGCTTGGATCCTGCTCATCATTTTGCTGATCCTCTTTGTCAAACTGCTCAAGAGTGCCGGTAAGGGTTTGCTGCTCTTTGCCGCCTTGTGCGCGGGGGTTTTTATCATCAGAGAGTATTTTCCCGGCATTGCCGAGCCGATCACTGAATTCATCCGCGGGAGTTGGATGAATCCGTCGCGCTAAAAGCCAGGTCAGGGCACGCAGTTTTGCATTGCAGGATAAGGTGCGGGCAGTTTGCTTGCGCCACTTATGTCGAAACAGGCTCAAACTGCAATTACTCCGACCCGCGCGGAGGACTACCCGGAATGGTATCAACAGGTCGTCAAGGCCGCTGATTTGGCGGAGACTTCGCCCGTTCGCGGCTGCATGGTGATCAAGCCCTGGGGCTACGCCATCTGGGAGAACATCCAGCGCGAACTCGACCGCCGCTTTAAAGCGACCGGCCACCAGAATGCCTATTTTCCGCTTTTCATTCCGATGAGCTTTCTGCAGAAGGAGGCCGACCATGTGGAGGGCTTTGCCAAAGAGTGTGCGGTAGTGACCCACTCGCGGCTGGAGGCGGATGCCGACGGCAAGCTGCAACCGGCTGGTCCGCTGGAGGAGCCGCTGATTGTCCGGCCGACATCCGAAACCATCATCGGTGAGCTCTTTTCCAAGTGGGTGCAGTCCTATCGTGATCTGCCGCTGCTGATCAATCAGTGGGCCAACGTGGTGCGCTGGGAGATGCGCACCCGTTTGTTCCTGCGCACGACGGAGTTCCTCTGGCAGGAGGGGCACACCGTGCATGCCACGGCAGAAGAGGCGCTGGAGGAGACCCGCATGATCCTCGATATTTATGCCGATTTTGCGGAGAATTACATGGCGATGCCGGTGATCACCGGTGAGAAGACCGAAGCCGAGCGCTTCCCGGGGGCCGACGTGACCTATGCCATTGAAGCGATGATGCAGGACCGCAAGGCCCTGCAGGCCGGCACCTCCCACTTCCTCGGGCAAAACTTCGCCAAGTCCAGCCAGATCAAATACCTCAGTGCTGAAGGGCAGGAGGAATATGCCTGGACCACCTCCTGGGGCGTATCCACCCGTCTGGTGGGCGGCCTGATCATGACGCATTCAGATGACGACGGGCTGGTGCTGCCGCCCCGCATCGCACCGGCGCATGTGGTGATCATTCCAGTTACCCCGAAAGAGGAGACCCGCGCCGCCGTGCTTGAATATTGCCAGCAGTTGCAACAGCAACTCGCGGCACAGCCATACCTCGACGGGCGGGTCAAGGTAGAGTTGGACCAGCGCGACATGCGTGGCGGTGAAAAGGCCTGGAACTGGATCAAGAAGGGTATCCCGGTGCGGGTCGAAGTGGGCCCCCGCGATCTGGAAAATGACTCGGTCTTTGTCGGTCGCCGCGACCGCGCACCCAAGGAGAAGCAAGCGATGCCGCGCAGTGAATTCGTCGCCGGGATCAGCGCACTACTCGATGGCATCCAGCAGCAACTGCTTGACCGGGCCAAAGCCTATCGCGCGGAGCACACGCGCGAGATCATCAGCGAAGCTGAGTTTATCGAATTCTTCACCCCGCAAAATAAGAGCAACCCAGAGATCCACGGCGGCTTTGCGACGATGGGTTTTTGCTGCGATGCCGAGCTGGAGCAGCGCATCGCGAAGGAGCACAAGGTCAGCGTGCGCTGCATCCCGATCGCGACGCAGGACGAAGTGGTGCCCTGCGTCTTTACCGGCCAGCCCGGCAAGCGCGTGCTGTTTGCCAAAAGCTACTGAGCTCAGGCTGGCTATTTTACCCACACTTCGGCAGCTTCCAGCGTGTCAAATAGCCGGGTGGGCCAGCCGCCCTGCTGGATATGATTGGCATACCATTCCTGGATTTGAATCGCTTGGCTGCCCCGCGCCACGACGGCTACGCGGATGCGCGGATTGGTCCTTGCCGCAGCGGCATCCAGATGCGCCATCTTTTGTATTTACCGCTCTGTTACTTCGAACTTGTCCGCTTCCGCCAGATTTACAATCTGTTAAGTCAACTGGTCGAAGCGCTCGTCTCCGTAAATATCAAAATTGGACTGCATGATCTCGGCACCCGTCACGAGGCCAGTGTAGGTCCAGTAAACGCCACGGTCTTTACATTCAATTTGATAAGACATAAAAATTATTAATAAAAATTATTATTAAAACTTATCATAAGCGCCGAATTAAAAAAAGACTTTTTTGCAACTTTGTGGCATTTTTTTGGAAACCGGGAGTGCTGGGCGTCTCGCACAGCACAGTGCTGTAGTGCGGCAAGCAATACTTTCCCGCAAACCTGTTTCCGGATGTGCCCTTATTTCAATTCAAGTTTCTTCAGCTTTGGGCGTATCACCATTTGGCAGTAGGGTGCGGATTGATTCAGGCGATAGTAGTCCTGATGGTAATCCTCCGCGACATAAAATTCCGAAGCCGGAGTGATCTCCGTCACTATTGGCTGGCTGAACATTTTTTGTGCGGCCGCTCTGGAGGCTTCTGCCGCTGCACGCTGCGCATCCGAATGATAAAAAATTGCGGAGCGATACTGAGTGCCGACATCCGCGCCCTGGCGGTTCAAGGTCGTCGGATCGTGAGAACGCCACAGCCAATCCAGCAAGGTTTCGAAGGAGATGATCGACGGGTCGAAATAAATCCGGGTGACTTCGGCATGTCCCGTCGTGCCCGAACTGACTTCCCGGTAGGTCGGGTCTTTGGTGTTGCCTCCCATGTAGCCGGATTCGACCGCCTTGACCCCCTCAAGTTGCTCAAATACGGCTTCCACGCACCAGAAACATCCGGCACCGAAGGTGGCTGTTGCCAGAGAGGCTTTTTCTTGTTCGCTTAACATAGGTTTCAATTTTTCGTTTGGTTGAGCCGAGCAGGACAGCAGCCAGGGCTGTGCCAGCAGGAGGAGCAGCATGTATCGTATTAACAGCGGTTTCATTATCAATAAGAGGCGATTTGGCAGGAAGAAGTTCCACTCTTATCACTTACAATGAAATCACTCCCGGCACTGCCGTTACACGCTGATAAAGCGCAATGACTTCATCGCAGGAGTGCACGTAGATTTCCATGGTGTAGGCGATGAAGCGACCGCTGGAAGACTCGTTGGCCTGCACCGGATCGTCGGCAAAGAGCTCCAGCACGGCCGTAGCCTGCGCCTTGGGCACGATGAATTTGAAGGTGTAGTGGCAGGGCCAATCGTGATTGGCGTCCAGCGCGGAGCGAAAGGAGTCCAGGTTTCCGTCATCAAGCATAGTCGCAGGTTAACTTCATTTTTGCCAGCTGTCCAAGAATCCTCGCGCTTTTCAATTCAATTTTTTTGCGTGGCGTGTCCGCCCGGGTGCAATTAAAAGTGCGGGGCAACTTGGCCTTAACAAGGTAGCGCAGGTGCGTCCCCGCACCGCAGGAGCAACAAGGTAGCGCAGGTGCGTCCCCGCACCGCAGGAGCGTTCGTAGAGCCAAGCCTCCAAGACCAGACCCCAACACTTCCAGAACACCACAGCCGCAAAGTGCGCTGCGGGACGCGGCCGCGCTACCTGAATAAAGCTTACCCCGCACTTTTAATTGCATGGCGCCATCCGGACGCCCCGCCGGTGAGTATAGGACTCGTCATACGGTCAAATCCGCAACGTGCTCGGCAAGCGAGCACACTACGAATTGAACTCACTCAGCTCGCTGGCAGCCACCTCCCATTCGTAGTTCTTCTCTTCCAGATATTTTGCGATGCGGGCGGCTTTGAGGTTGATTTCTTTGGCTGCTGCGGCATCTGCGTAGCTGGCGGGGTCTTCCAGCAGTTTGGAAACTTCGGCCTGTTGGGCTTCGAGTTCGAAAATTTCTTTTTCCAGGCGGGCGACCCGCTGCTCGAGTTGGCGGCGGCCTGCCGAGTCGGTTTTGCGTTGTTCGGCCGCGAGGCGGCGGCGCTCTTTGGCACTGACGGCTTTGTGTTCACCCTCGCTGGCGGGGCTGCCGTCGGGGCGGGCATTTTTAAGGCCGGCGATCAGGCCCTCCTGCTCCGAGCTGGTGCCGGACTTGCGCAGGTAGTAATCGTAGTTGCCGGGGTAGTGGGTGACCCGCCCCGCCTGAATTTGGATGGTCTCCTGGGCGATGGCGCGGATGAAATGCACGTCGTGACTGACGAAGATGAGGGTGCCGCTGTAGTTTTCAAGGGCCGCGATCAGCGCATCGATACTGGGCATGTCGAGGTGGGTAGTCGGTTCGTCCAGCAGCAGGAAATTGGGCGGCGAAAGTAGCAACTTGACCAGTGCAAGCCGGCTCTTTTCGCCCCCGCTGAGCACCTTGACTTTTTTGAATACATCGTCACCGCGAAAGAGAAAGGCCCCGAGGATGCCACGCACCTTTTGCTCGTTCATCCCCGTCTCGATGCGCTGCATGGCCTCGTCGAGCACGCTGCGCTCCACATCGAGCACCTCCACCCGCTGTTGCGAGAAGTAGCCGACGCTGACGTTCAGGCCCAGTTCACGGGTGCCGGCCTGGATGGGGATTTGTTCGGCCAGAATTTTCAGCAGGGTGGATTTGCCGGCACCGTTCGGGCCGACCAGCACGATACGCTGACCTTTTTCGATCTTCAGGCTAAGGTTCTGATAAACCCGGTGGTCGCCGTAAGCCTGTTCCACCGCGGTGAGGGTGGCGACCCGTTGCCCGCTGCGTTCCGGTTGCGGAAAGGTGAAGTGGATGGTATCCGCCGCACTTTCCGGGGCTTCGATCCGCTCCATCTTTTCCAGTTGCTTGAGGCGGGCCTGGGCCTGGCTGGCCTTGGTGGCTTTGGCGCGGAAGCGGCGCACGAAATCCTCCAGATGGGCGATCTCGCGCTGCTGGTTTTTGTAGGCCGCCAGCTGCTGGGCCTCGCGCGCGGCTTTTTCCTGCAGGTAATGGTCGTAGTTGCCGCTGTAGCGGTGGAGCTTGCCGTGGGCGATCTCGGCGATGCCGTCGCAGATGGCGTTGAGGAACTCGCGGTCGTGCGAAATGGTCAGAATCGCGCCGGGGTAGCGCTTGAGCTGGTTCTGGAACCAGCCGAGCGTCTCCAGATCGAGGTGATTGGTCGGCTCGTCGAGCATCAGCAGGTCGGGCTCCATCACCAGCAGCCGGGCCAGGTGGGCGCGCATGATCCAGCCGCCGCTCAGGGTGTGGGCCGGCTTGTCGCAATCGTCCGCGCGGAAGGCGAGTCCGGCCAGAATGCGCTTGGCGCGCGCTTCCAGCGTAAAGCCATCGAGTTCCACCAGGCGCTCCAGCGCTGCCAGACGCTGCGGGTTGTCCGGATCAGGATATTCCCGCAGGGTCCGGTAGATGCCGCTGATCTCCGGGGTGATGGAAGTGGCCAGTTCGGTGACAGTTTCTGCGCCGCTGGGCGCACTTTCCTGTGGCAGGTAGCCGACCCGGAGACCGCGCTCCAGCTCGATCCCGCCGGAGTCCGGCTCGCTCAGCCCCAATACGATATTGAAGAGGGTGGTTTTGCCCGCGCCGTTCGGCCCGACCAGTCCCACCCGCTCGCCGCGCTGCAGACGAAAGGAAATTTCGCTGAAGAGGACTTTTGGGCCAAAGCCTTTGCTGATTTGAGAAATAGTAAGCATAGAGAATATTCCGACAGAGACTTGCTAGACGACGGGGGAGCGCTTTGCTGGCTGCCTGATGAAGACGGAAACGAATCGTTCAAACCCCTTGTTCACGCTCTGGTATAAGCCGGGCCAGACCTTGCAAGGTCTAATTGCTGCGGGCAAGGGTGCGGGCGCGGCCATGTTGATTGCGTTTTGCTTTGGTCTGGTGTTGGTGTGGCCGAGGTATGCGACGCTGTCCGCCGCCGGGCCGGGGCTCTTGCTGCTGGGCGGATCCGCCGCCTTGGCGGGGCTGTTCTTATTCAGCTGGCTGTTGCGTAATTTCAGCCGCTGGTTCGGTGCCCCCACCGCCCGGCTGGTGGAGCTGCGCACCGCGCTGGGTTGGGGACTCCTGCCCTGGACGGTGCTGCCCGGATTTTTGCTGCTCTGCATCACGACGCAGGGTGTCGATGCCAGCCGAATGTTTCCGTTCTTCTTTGCTGGTTTTCTTTATGGTTTCGTCATCCTACTCACCGTCTTGAGCACTGCTCTGCGCCTGTCTATGATGCAGACTTTTTTCTGTCTGATATTAACTTCTCTGGTGAGTATCTTTCCGCTAACCTTCCTCTTACAACTCTTGTTTGGCCCGACTCTGCCGACGCCTTAAAGGTCAGTTTCCCATGCTCCAATACGTCCGCATTAAAAATCTCGCGCTCCTCGACGAAGTCCGGCTGGAGTTTAACTCTGGCTTTACAGCAGTGACGGGGGAGACCGGTGCCGGTAAGAGCGTGCTGCTGGGGGCGCTGAGTCTGCTGGCCGGGGCGCGGACGGATAAGTCGCTGATTCGGCAGGGGCAGGAGCAGCTGGAGATTGAAGCCGCGCTCTTTTTCGAACAGAGCAACCTCATCGACGTGTGGTTGGAAGCCGCTGGCCTGACGCCCTGCGAGGATGGGGTGCTGCTGTTGTATCGCAGCATTCACCGCAGTAAGATGCCGCGGGTGCAGATCAACGGCAGCTTGGCTACGCTCACCCAGTTGCAGGCGCTCGGGGAGTCGTGGATTGATTTTCACGGTCCCGGTGAGCCGCAGAAATTATTTCAGGAAAAACGCCAGCTGGAGATGCTGGATGCCTTTGCCGACCAGCTGGAGGCGGTGGATCAATACGCGGCGGACTATCGCGCCTGGCGTGAGGCATTAAAAGAGATGGATGCGCTGGCAGGCAGCGAGCGGTTGGATGGCGACGAGTTGGAATTCGTTCGCCAGCAGATGGCCAGAATTGATGCGGCTGATGTCAGCGAGGCATCCATTCAGGCACTGGAGCGGGACTATTCGCGGATGGCGGGCGCACAGGAGTTGACCAGCATCGCCTCGGAATGCGCCGAGGGGCTGGTCGGGGAGCAGGGCGTGAGTGAGCAATTGATGGCGGTGGTCGGACGGATGGAGGCCATGACGGAACTGGATCCGGATACGGCTATCCTGCTGGATCGGGTCCGCAGTCTGCAAATCGAGCTGCAGGATCTGGGCGCCGAGGTGGAGCGTATGGCCGGCGATTTTGACTTTGATCCGGAAGCAGTCGAAGCGGTCAACGAGCGGATGAATCTGTGGCAGGAGCTGCGGCGCAAGTATGGTGGCACAGTTGAATCGGTGCTGGCCAAGCGTGCTGAGCTGGCGCGCAAAATCGAGATCCAGGGCGATTTGGAGGGCGTGCTGGCGAAGCAGCGCGCTGCTGCGGCAAAGCAGGAGCAGGCGCTGGAGCTGGCTGCGGCCCGGTTGACCTGCGCCCGCGAAAAAGCGGCTAAGGTGCTGGGCGCGAAGGCAGGCCAGCTGCTGCAGGCACTTGGCTTCAAAAAAGCCAAGCTGGAAATCGAAGTGCTGCCGGATAGCAAGCTGCATGAACGTGGCAACAGCCACTGCCGCTTTGTCTTTTCGCCCAATGCCGGGCAGGACTTGCTGCCGCTGAATAAAATTGCCTCGAGCGGTGAAAGTGCGCGGGTGATGCTGGCACTCAAAACCGTGCTGGCTGAGGCCGACGCCACGCCGCTGCTGGTATTCGACGAAGTGGACGCCAATGTGGGCGGCGAAGTAGGCCGCGCCGTCGGCCACGAGCTCGCCCGTCTGGCGGGCAAACACCAGGTTCTATGTGTCACCCACCTGCCGCAGGTTGCCTCGTTGGCGCACAATCACTTTATTGTATCCAAATCACAGGACGACACGTCAACAACGGTTGAAATCGCCCCCATCCATCCACATCGCGAAAGCCGGCTCGCCGAGTTGGCCCGGATGCTGGGCGACCGCAATTCCGCATCGGCCCGCGCCCATGCAGCTGAGCTGTTGCCGTAGCGGCTGGGACCGCGGCGTAAGCCTGGGCGGCATGGCAGGAAGGTCAGCGCAGAGGTTTCGGCAGTGCATCCTGCCCGGCAGTATTGTGCGGCGCGAGACGCACCGCACTCCCGGTTTCCAGAATTGCCCCTACGTGAAAAAGCAGCGGTCCGGTTGAGATTTTCAGGAATAGCGGGCAGAGTATTCTTTCTAAAGAAAATGCGCACAACAAAATCCACATTAACTGCAACCCTGGCCCTGTTTATCGGGGGCACATTATTGCTACTCGCCATGCCCGAAAAAATAAAGCCTGATCATTCCAGTGACCCAAACATTAGTCAATGTGCTTCGGCCTGCGGGCTGCCTTCGCATGTGGATCTGAGCAGCGGCGGGTTTCCGGTGCAGCGCACCGATGCCGAATGGCGCGCACGCCTGACCGAACTGCAATACCATGTGGCCCGCCAGCAAGGCACGGAACGGCCCTTCCAGAATCCCTATCATGACAATAAGCAGTTGGGTCTCTATCGCTGCGTTGGCTGTGACGTGCCGCTCTTCAGCAGCACGGACAAGTTCGACTCCGGGACTGGCTGGCCCAGCTTCACTCAGCCGCTGGACGAGCGCACGCTGGGTGAGCACCGCGATGTCAGTTATGGCATCGTGCGCACGGAGGTCCACTGCGCCATTTGCGGCTCGCATCAGGGGCACGTTTTTCCGGATGGACCGAAGCCGGGCGGGCTGCGTTACTGTATCAACTCGGCTTCGCTTCTTTTCGAGGCCGCCGAGTCGGTGCAGCAGATCAAGGAGCTGGTCAAAAGCTGGTATGCGCAGAGCGAGTGAGCTTTTGAGCTGCGGCCCAGCATCACTCCCGCGCTGCCGCCGGGTGGCGCGTTAGTGTATCCACTCGCCCAGGGCGGTGCCTCCAACAGTCACTACAATCGCTACGCCCAAACCTACATGGACATCGGTCTGGCTATGGGTGAAGCCATGGTCGGGATGCTGGAGCAGGACTAGTGTTTAATTAACTAAACACTAGCGCAGATCACAACGCACTTACCGTTTCGGCCAGACTTTGAGCAAGACATGCGCTTTGGCCGGCGCGTTGAACGGACCGGCTGCGGGGCTGGGGCGGTTCCGCTGGTGGCCGAAGTAGTCCTGGTCGATGACGAAATCGCTGCCGTCCGGTAGTTTGAAGGGTAAGCCGGAGATGCGGGTCGTTCCCAACATCTGACTGCGCACCAGCTCGCGGCTCGTTTCCCCGGCGGGGTGCGGATTCGATTTGAACTCCAGATAGATGCCGTCGTCCTTTTTGAGGAGTCTTGGCTCGGCCTGGGAAAAATGATTTCCTGCGATCACCATGTGTTCCACTTGATCGTAGGCATCCAATACATGCCCCCCGAGGAAGAGATTATTCAGAAAGCGATTGTCGCCGCCGGGAGTGACATGCAGTCCGGCGATTTCCGTTGAGTGCGGTTTGAGGTAAGGGGTTTCTCTACCCTGCGGACGGATCTCCTCGATGGTACCGGCGAAGAGATTGTGGACATAGGCACCACCGGTGGATCGGTCGCGCAGGCTCACCTCGGAAAGGAAGAGGTTGTTATCGACGAGAAACGGGCCGTGGTTCACTTCCAAATAGATATCCAGATCATGATTATCATGCAGCAGGTTGCCGGTCACCCGGGTGCCCTGGGTCATCCAGTCCAACCAGATGCCGCCGAAGCCGCCGCAACGGTAAACGTGATTGTCGCTGATCAGCGAATCCACCGGGCCGTGAAATTTGATACCGGCCATCTCAAAACCACCGAACATGCCACGTAGATTGATATCGTGAATGACGTTGCCGCTGATCGTGCTGAAGGCCGCGCCCATCGAGCCGACCATGCCGGCCTGCTCGCAGTGGGAAATATGGTTGTTGCGAACGATGTGCGAGCCGATGTGCTCCCGCGACCAGCCCCGTTGCAAAGCGCGCTTGATCGTCTCGACGTAGCCCTCGGCTGAATCGGCGGATGTGTTGTCATAGGCATCACCGTGTTTGCCCAGGGTCAGGCCGGTGCAGATGGAGTAGCGGATGATATTGTCCTCGATGATCCAACCTTTGGACCAGTGGGTGCCGATCAGGCCGACCTGCTCGGCGGTGGGCGGTGCCCAGTTGGGGGCGGCATGCTCCATGGTGAAGCCCCGCACCGTGAGATAATCGATGCCTTCCCGCTCAGGATAGAAGACCGCTTCCCGGACGTTGATTTCGATAGTGTGGGCATTCGGATCGAGATCTTTAAACTGGGCGTAAATCGTTGTGTGCTGCTCGTCCACCTCGCCGAACCAGAGTGCGTCCTTGCCCTGCGGTTGGAGCACCTTCTCCTTGTTGGCAGCCTCTTTCAACCAGTGGCCGTTCAGATAGACAGTGCCGGAGTGGAAGTCCCGGCCACTGTCCTTGGGGAGCGGGGTGAACCAATCGCCGGCGATTTTAGTGCGGTAGGGATTCATCCCATAGGGATGTGCTGAAAAGTTAAGGGGGCTTCTGAAAACCTACCCCTGGGCAGCTTTTCAGTAATTGTGGATTTTCTCCTAAAATCGATATTTTTATCTAATCTAATCATTACAGCGTTTGCTAATAAAGTATTCTTCGAGCATGAGATACCGCGCCCCGAAGGCTTCGAGGCCGATACACCTAAAGCCCGGCGGGGCCGCACGCTCAGCGAAGAGGAGCGGGCGACGAACAAACTCAGGAGTCGTATCCGTCTGCAATCATCGTAGTATGTTCAACAATGCATCCATGCGGGCGATGCTGTCGGAAAGTCCGCCGGCCCGATTTCGTTGCAGCCAGAGTCGTTTATGTTCTGCGATCACGGATCGCAAGCGTGTGCTTAGATCGTCCCGGACTTCTTTGGGCGCGTGGGCGAGCTTGCCAGCTTCGGCAGCGAGTCTCGCGTCCAGAACATCGCAGGCCAGTCGCACGAGTTCAGCTGAGTGACGTAGCTCTGCGAGGACTAATCCGCCATCATCGCTCCGGGGTCTGGCGGCATTTATTGGCCGCATGGTCTGATTCACATGCGCACGTATTTCGTCGACCTTGGCCGGAGTGAGCCATTTGAAGTGATATTGGTCAGGCCTCGTTGTGTTCGGCCGGAAAGGCTGAGCCAGCTGGAGGTGCCGGGGCAAACGTAAAAGGGCACCCCGGAGGCTTTGAATTTACGGTATGGCTCCAGCGCATAAGCACAAAGCGACAAGCACAATGTTGACTGTTTTGTTGCCCGCGAAAACGGTGCTTGAATCTTGGTTCATCGGTTCGAGACCAGTAATGCCAGGTCGAGATAGGCGGTGTGGCGTTGTTTGCCTGCGCGCAGCGCGAGGGTGTTGCTGCCCTTGCGGAGGGTCTCGCGGACGACGTCGGAGAGGACGTGCATTTTGTAGTCTCGTGTCGCCTCCGCACTGAGGATCATGCGCCCGTTGAGCCAGACATCGGGGGACCGTTGTTACTCATCACCAGGGCGGCGTGTTGCAAGTCGCGGCCGTCGAACTCAAAGCTTGTCCGGCAAAAAATCTCGCCGTCTTTCCATTCGCTTCGCTTGCGCTCATCACTGGCAAAAGGCGCCAGGCCGGTGGCCCAGTCCCCGTCGTCGAAACCCTCTTTCATCCAATGTTCACCGGGTTTTCCGATAAGGTATCGGTAGGGGCTGGCATGTTTGCCGTCCTGGACGGCACCGATCAGCACCTCCCACGCCGCGTCCAGCCTCCGGACCTCTGGTTGCGGGGCCTGCGGAATGTTTTTCTCGTAGGCGGCTTCGCGGGAAGTGATGGCATGCAGCCTCTTCAGGTCGAACTTTGGGCTGCGATCATAATCGTAGAGCCCGTTCCTTTCCTGCTCGATGTCCGTGAGCTGGGTGTAGCAGAAACCGAAGAGATTCGGGTTGTCGAGCATGGCGTCCACGATGCCCTGGTAGCGCTCGTAAAATGCTTCAAGGGTCTTCGGACCTTTGCCGTAGGCCCAACTGTCTTCGGTGGCCCAGCCGATACCGCCGACCTCGCTGAGCATGAAGGGGGTCCCCTTGTCGGTCTTCGATAGGGCGGGGTTGAAGTAGCGCCTGGGCGGGTAGGGCCCCTCCGGCGGGGCATTGAAAAACCGCTCCCATTTCTCCCGCAGTTGGGCCGGATCGCTGGTGTAATCGTGGGCGTCAAGGACTTCCGGATGGGGCAGGGTGTGAATCCAGCCGCTCGTTTCGATGGCCGGTCGGGTGGGGTCGATGGCCTTGGTCAGCGTCCAGACCATTTGCTGCAGTTCGGCGGCGGCCCCGGGATTCGCGGAGTTTTCGTTGAAGGGACACCAGCCGATGATCGAGGGATGATTCCGGTCGCGTTCCAGGATTTCGATCCATTCCTTCGTCACCTCGGCGAAGCTTCTTCGCCTGTTATTGTATCCGGAGTTTGGATACTCGCCCCAAACCAGGTAACCCAGGCGATCCGCCCAATAAAGGAATCTCGGCTCGAACACTTTCTGGTGCAGCCGGGCGCCATTGAAGCCGCAGGCCATCGCGAGTTCGATATCCCGCTTCAATGCCTGGTCCGAGGGCGCCGTCCATAACCCGTCCGGATAGAATCCCTGATATAGAAGAAAATTTTGACACTGCTTATGTGCGCTTATTGACGCTTATTAAATGAAAAAGAGAAAAAACCCCATAAGCGTTAAATTAGCGAAGATAAGCGGTCTCCGGCTCTGCCGGACCTAACCATATTTAAAAGGCAATAAGTTTGAGCTTCTCCCAGGGAATCGTATCGTCATCCACAGAATGAAAGCTATATCCAGACAGAGCTGGACTCTCCAGTTCGTCAAT
>Ga0100385_1002099_pt1 | contig 19186 bp, 25 predicted proteins | sample CryGeymeta201509_FD_81543 | JGI IMG/M metagenome (GOLD analysis project Ga0100385, IMG submission 81543) | Groundwater microbial communities from Crystal Geyser aquifers in Utah, USA - Crystal Geyser metaG 2015-09 | ecosystem: Environmental > Aquatic > Deep subsurface > Groundwater | place: USA... | reverse complement strand
GTATACATAGTTCTGGGATCACCTCAGTTGGCCTGATGGACTCTTTTTCTCTTGGAAGGGCCAGACGTTTGGAGATGGTATCTACTGATGTGACTGTTGAGCTGAGCTACAATCAGAATAGGCCTCTTTACTGCAACACTTTCGTGAGAGGAGGTCAGCCGAGAGAAGCGATGGCTCTTTTAGGGTATATTTCCTGTTACTTTGGAGTTTTCCTTCAGAAAAAACTGACCATCTATACTAGCAATCACAAGAAAGATGCTCTTGTCGATTTTCTACCCTACTATGAAATTCCTCATGTCACTGTCGTTTCTTCACCTGAGCCACTATACGAAGAGAGGTCGGCTTCTAAGGCATCCTTTTCCACTCCTTCAAAGAAAAGCCCATTCCTGTGATATATACTTTCTTTAATATAATCAAAATAATATAGTTCAGTAAATCAGAATAAAATGTATGATTAGATGTATGCCTCTAGAACTTACGCCTCTTTCTATGGCTCTAAGCAGCCAGGATGCTTCTGCAACATTTGACGAGCCTCACTATTTTTAATATTACTTTAGTGTAGCTGGTGTTTGCTTGTTCTGACTTACCTGAAGCAGTTAAAATGTTCCCAAGTTGCGTGTAAGCCTCCAGCAACTTAAGAGGGTCATCCACACTTGTCTAGAAAATGGCTGAGTCGAGGTATACATACTGATTGCACCTTATAACTTAGTTACTGCTTCTTGGTGCTCACCAAGAGCTTGATGGATATTTGCCATATCTAGGAGAGAAAGTGCATGAAAATGATTCTCATTTTGACCTGAATTACTATCTTGGGCCTGCTGAATCTTTCGGTATGACAGTTCCAATAGTTTTTAGCGCTTGCCAGTTTCAAAGTAAAGTTGCTGAAGAATGGTCATAGCTTGAAGTTGAGCAGCTCTTTGATGCTACTTGGAAGGTTCGATCCATTCTTCCTATAGACATGTCTCAAGAAAGTGAATAGCCTCTTCCTTCTATCCTTTCTTGACAAGAGCTGATCCCAACAAATAGCCAGCATCTCCGATAACTTTAATATTTCTTGCCTAATGGAGAGTGCGGATGCATGAACTAAACAATTCTTTTCCAAGGTAGAACTAAGCAAGTGCCATGAGAGAATAAACTAATTCCAACTATCCTTATCTAGTCAGATTGTAGAGCACCTTGATATGAGGCTTCCTACTTTTCGCTTTGCTGACTGCTTTACAAGAGCTTCTTCCTTCATTTCCACAACCGCGGGTTGCAGTTCTTCAAGTTCTTCTTTGAGGAGCATGACGAGAGTGTCTTTCTTTTCGAAAAGTTACGCTTGGTGTTTGACCATGGCCGACCCCTTTACATCCGAGCTATTAATTTAAACAATTATGAAGGTCAAAACAGCAACAAAGCAGGATAAATAACATATTGATTGTTAAATCACAAGTCAGAGCTGCCACTGCTCTAGTCTTGTTTATCTGAAAGTGGCCTTTTCCGAATAAACATTTGGTAGTGAGAAATTTCAGGAATAGATTTGAGATGAGCTGGATTCTAATAAAGCTGCCACTCAACATCCTCTTTCATGACATCTCTAAGGACTTCCTCGATTATAGACATCGGGTAAGCCTTATTACACCAGATGACCCAATGGTGAACGCCTGGCTCGAGGTCATAGGGAAAATTATTTATAGTCAGCAAGATGAATTTGCTTTCTTGTTAAACTCCTTTGCTTCTCTTAAAATATTCGGAGTTCTTTTCAAACTACCCCAAGTAGTCTCGTTCCCCTGTTGTGTAAATTTATACCTGTTCTTCTTCAATTATACTACTTTTTATGTGGAATACGGGCTTCTGCGGGTCTTTGCCAAAACCCAGAATTTTATTCTTTATGAACTATGGAAAGGTTGTGTTTTTTGCCTTCATTTAGGCCTTCCATAATCCATAAATTTACTCGCCTTGCATGCTTCTGAAAGTGGTACCAGCAGGAATATCGTTGGCGTAGCACTCAGATATGACGTTCCATGTGATTGGTCGCTCGACAGGATGGAGTTGGATAGGAGTGGCTGAGAGGAAGCAGCTGAAGGTTGCCAAAACTCGCAGAAGACCCCGTTTCAAACTCATTAAGATACGTATATTATATTAATGGCAACTCAAGAAAAGAAAGGAGAGCCTCGACGTAAATAAGACACCTCAGCTTTGATTCTTCAAGAATGGTAACTGGTACTCACTGGCAAGCCAGCTGAGACACTTGTCTAACTTATCTATGACTACTAAATGGAGCTGCAAACCGCTCCACTTGAAGGAAACAAAACCCTGACCGAGAAATACATATGGGGCTTGCTCATTGCTGGTAACTACCTCGATCTTGACTTTTTCATTGCCAGGACCAAATAAGTAGAAAATACTTCATCTAGGTTGAGCACAAGAAATAGTTAGCCAAAATTGCCGAAGCAGGAAGTAACGAAAGGCTTAAGGACCTCGGAGCAGCAGTATCAGCATACCTAACAGTCGTTAAGGATGGCAAACTAAAGTCCAGAATCAAAGAAGGCACAACCCAAGCAATACTTCGCATTTTATCAAAGAATTTTATCAACTACAAACTAGCCGATCTTAACGGACTGTTCAATACCAACGAAGAGGAGGTCAGTCAGCTGGGCTATAACGTCAAGGATGGATATGTATAACTGAAGAGAGAGGAAGTTCCTTCTGACTGTTTGCTGACCAAACTGAGAGAACTGGCGATAGTGGCGAACAAGATGAACAAGTTCGAATGATCTTATCAAGTTGTTAATGAATAAAAATACCTTAATTGTAAGGTCATACTGCATGCTTAGGAAAGTAGAAAACATAAAAAACTTTGTGATAATTCATCGAAGGATAAAGTGAACATTAATTTCTAGAATGGTCCTTTCTATTCGAGAGATGGATCCGGAAGCCTGAGAGGTATATTACTGTAGGAGTTCGAAGATGTATAAGTTATGAGGATTGTTGATTGTTCATAATACTAAGTTATATCTGAGCATAAATCCAAAAAGATATCTGGAGCTTGCTCTAGCATTTGTGTTAATCCTGTCCCTATCAATATCGCCAGGGTAGACGAAATGCTTATAGTCACTGTTGTTTTCGATATTGGCAGCCTCTTCATAGTCTGCCTCCTCATAGCAACGCACACCACAGCAATCAACAGAGCCATCCACCAGTTGATTTCATTAGTTTCTCATATTGATCGATAACTTAATCATCTCTCTCATACTTTTATTCTAAACTGTTCCAACAATAAGTTTTATCAGGGGGTATGGTTCAGTTGTATATTGACTCTCAGTTAATTGACTCAGGACTCCTAGTGGTTTCATGCAAACTAGTTTTCAAGAAGTAGTCATGCACTTCTCAACAAAGGGAAGGAAAAATTTAGATTTAGTGTTAAAATGAAGATAGTAAGAGTTCACTCACTGCAAATGTTATTTATGTTAATTAGGAGGAAGAAAACAATTACTCAGGCCTTAGAGAATATCTATGCTCTAACTTCTCTAAGCTATCTAATTTTTATGTTGATTTTAAACATTTTGATAGCATCAGAAATCATCAATATTCTCATATTAAGTACCATACCTTTATATCGAGCTTTATAAACATAAAATCAAATGAAGATAGTTTTGGCCTACAAACAAGAAGTCAAGCTCTACAGTGGAGATCTCGTCTATGATACTCTTGCAGATTATGCCGCTACTGAGTTCAAAATTGCTCCTTCCACCATTCAGCTCACCTTCCAAGATGATGAAAAGGATAACATCTCCATACACTCCAACGATGATCTTGATGTTATGCAGGCTGTTTTCCAAGGGAAGCAGTACACAAAGATTACTGTTGAAGGTACTCCTGCCTCAGAAATTAAAAATCAACCTTCTACTGAAAAAGTCAAAGAGACAAATGTTACTGAAAACTCTGAACCTCTCAAAGAAGAATCAAAAACATAGCCCAAAAATCAAGAAGAAAGTGGAGAATGGAGAGGCCCTTGGGGAAGAGGACCATGGGGAAGAGGCCCTTGGGGAAAAGGACCTATGGGATGTGGACCTTTTGGAAGAGGACCTTGGGGCAGAGGACCCTGTGAGGGAGAAATGAAGGGTTCTCACTCAAGAAATCATGGAAGTCCAAGAGATGGGTCTGGCCACAAGAAAGAACACATGAAGAAAATCAAAGGTTTCTTTAACGAGGTCATCACAAAGATGGTTGATGAAAGGGTCAACAACATGCTTCCTATTATCAGAGAAAAGATTCTCAAAGGTGAAGAGCCTCTCGATCAGATTGTTTCTGACCTTGTCCACACCGGAGTTTGCTGCAAGAATTGCAACATGAACCCTATCAATGGAATCAGATACAAGTGCCCTACTTGTGTTGATTTCAATCTTTGCGAAAACTGTGAACAAAAAATACCTCATGATCACCCTCTCCTCAAAGTGAGAAAGCCTCTTGATGAAAAACAGGAAACTGGATAATTTGATGACTTCAGAAAGATGTTCAAGAAATTCTTCAAGGGTCATCATCACGGTCGCCATGGAGATTCATCCTCAAGCAAAGAAAAGTAGCATAGAAGAGGACACCACTACCACAAAAAAATATGGGGGCTTGCTGGTATCTTTGGAGGGGAACCCGAACAATATATTTCTTTCGCTAATCAATATGAAGATCTCAAGCCGAAGGATACCTTCAAAAAATACGCCGAAGTAAACAAAATCCCTGAAGATGAATATAAAGAGAAGTTCACTTCCTTTAGAACTCAAAAACTGTCCAAATGCTTTGGAAACCCTCCTGAAAAATACAGAGAGTTTGTTTAAGCAAATCTGGAGCTTTCTCAAAAAGACTTGATGCACGCTCTATATGATCAAGGGATCGAAAAGAGAGAAGACAAAGGATACAGATGGGGAAGGCGCTTCAACTTCAACCAGGCCAGTGAGGAGTGCCAGAACAAAGAATAAAAACCTTGTTTCAAGAAGGATGAAACTCTTTCCAAGGAAAAGAAATCAAAGAAAAAGCTTTCTAAAGGTAAAGGTAAGAAGGAAGAAATTGTGCTCACTGAATCTCTTGTTGCTGAGCCCAAGCCTCTTGACACTCCCGATGTGAGAAAGGCCAAGGGAGGAATAATGATGAAAATGATAGAGCTATTTGGCCCTGATAGATCAGCCGACTATTTGAAGTTTATCGACAAGCACTTCAATCTCGGAGAAGAGCAGATCATTGATCTCTGGATCAAGCAATGAACATGATTGTTTGCAAAAACATTTTAAACTATTCCTTCCTTATTAAATCATCATAGTCTGATGTTGGTTTGAATTTATAATTATAACTTATCCACTATGCCACCCAAAAAAGCCGAACTGACCACCACTATTAGAGACGCTGATCACTTCCTCAACTTTTACACATAAAGAAATCCCAAGATGGTCATCATCGATGTTCATCCAGCTTGGAGCGGCAACTGCGAGGCTCTTATGCCATTCTATAAAAATCTACAGACCAACGTGATTGACGAGTTCGAGAAAAGAATCGACATAATATTGGTGGACCAGGAAAAAATAGAGTCTCTGAACATTCCTGAGTTCCAGGCTACCTGCAAGCCTAAGATTTTCATCACTCTGCAAGGAAAAATAATCCATACCACCAATGGCCCCAACACTTCAGAGCTCGAGGATCACGTGAAGAAAAATGTACCTTACATTTGAATGATTGTTTGTCCTATGCAGCAACAATAAGTTTCATTCTTCATCATCCGCTCCAAAAGAGTGCAAACTAAGAAAAGTAGATAGATTTAACCAGTATTTTTTTAGTGAGCTTACTACAAAATGATTACTCATGATGGAGGAAGTTTCTTTTGTTTAGGTTGATAAACTTTATATTAAATGGATGAGTTACAAGACGAGTATAGGCAAAAATTCAACACAATAGTGACCGCAAAAGCCTCTGCCACAGTCAAGAAACTTCTTCTTTAAGCCCTCATCAACAACCTTAGAGATGTTCATGCTTGGGGAAAAGACAATGATGTGAGCAAGCAGAAGGGAAATATTGAAGTTCTTTCCACATCGATTTCAGAGAGTTTCACTAGCAACTTGCAAATAGAAAAAGACGTATAGGAGCTCGAAGAGAAAATAATCAAATTGCAGATGGTGAAGATAGAGAACAACGAGGACGTCGAAACTATGGAGGAAGAATTGTTCTAAATGGAGAAGATTGTCAAGGCGAGAATCGAGTATGATGAATTTTTGAAGAGAAAAATAGACAGTAGGATGGAGGAAGTACAAAAAATAGCTGATGATCAGTTTTCAAGATAAAAATCAAAGTCAGTGCTGAACAAAAGTCTAGACACCGTAGCTGGCTATCTCAAGATATCAAAGTGGTGGACGTGAGTTCATCTTTCGCTTGAATACATTTTCTTATGATACTAGTATTTGATGTTTGCAGATTGCCTGATAAAAGACACAAATAGTATAATTTTGCAAAGAAAATTTTCCTTTCAAAAATCTTGACAATTTGTACTCGATCATTTACCTCGTATAGGATTTCTTTTAAGAATGAAGCCTTCTCCACATTCAGAACCGTATCCGTCGAGGATAGTATATTTGTAACCAGGGCCATGATATTTATGAAATTGAAATGCAATGATTGACCACATTGTCATCAGTCCCTTCATCTACTCAAGGTAAGGCCTAGCCTCCTCCAGTTGCAACCTTTCCCAACCTTCCGGAATGTCTTGGCTAAAACTCAGCACACCGATTGTTCCTAGTTTGGTGTTGATGTGAGGAATTCTTGCCAGGAAGTACCTGTCTTCCTCTGACATATCTTGTATTTTATTATACCAAAGAATATCGGAGGAAAGCAAGTTTTAGAATTTCAAAATTGAGATATTTATAACTTATGAATCGAGAGGAGCAGGTCTAGTTCAGCGAATAAATATAGGAGTATCTTCAGAAAAATAACATCCATCACATCTTCGAACAGCTCCTTCAAGATATAATCACTCACAAGCCCAATAATATTGCTGATTTTGCCGTCCAACATCTATCAGCCCCTGCAAGTATCTGTTTTCTTAGTCTAGAAAATATATTCTTTGTTGTCGGCCCACCTTCCATCGCTCTCAACGCAATCCTCCCCAAGGCTCTCTCCAACCATAGCACATCATTTGAAATTCTTAATGTTGGCAAAGAAATATCTTCCCTTGAGAAGGACTTGAAATAGGATCAAAAGCATAATTTAAAGGGAGGTCGTTTGCTTAGCAATCAAGCAATTAGTAGTGTGATTGACAAAATCGAGAAGGTAGCTAAGTCAGACAAAAGCTATGTGATTGAGGGTTTTCCTAAAAACCTCAGTCAAGCTCTATAGTTGCAGAAAAGAGGAGTCCAAGTGAGCAATATAATAATAATAAATGTCCACAATGAAGGACTCATGCAGTTGTGCACTAGCAAGATCGACTCTGCCAACCCAGAAGCTGACATGTTTACCAAGAGTGACTTGGTGAGACAAGCAGTTTTGGAGCACGAAATGTATATTATTTTTCATTTAGTAACAACAGAGAACTAAAACAGTTCTATCGCCACCATCAATAGATTGACATTTCTAGAAATAAGTCAGAATAATTCATCACCTAGGAACTTCGAAATGCTCTTGATACCCATCTTATTCAATTGGCTCCTCGGGCTGTTTCCCAAGTTATAATAGTGGGTGCTCCCTACAGCGGGCGAACAACACTCGGAAAGAAACTCGCTCAGCAGTTAAACTTAATATATATTTCCACAAGTCAACTGATTGCAGAGTAAGTCCGGAGAGATACAATTCACGGAAGAAAAGTGAAGAACGATTTTCTCAACAATAAACTCATTGACACCTTTTTGGTGGAGAAACTAATTGAAGAGAGAATATTCAAAAAAGATTGTAGAATGCAGGGCTTCATTCTGGAAGGCTATCCTAAGACAAAAGAGCAACTTGAAAACATTAAAAATATGAAGCTGGATCCCACGGTGATCATATCGATAGACACACCCAAAGAAGTATGTGAACAACGATCAGCAATAGACCCAGCCAAGCTTAGCGGGCGGTATGAACATTGGAGTCAATTACAAGCTTACCTCAAAGAATCGAAAGAAAAAATTTTCTGGATAGACCCTCTCCTCGGGCACCACAACATGTATCAAGAGGTTATTCATGAGCTCGAAAAGGTCATCGCATGATTGTCCATGACATTTGAGATGGATAATTTTTAAAAATTTTGAGAAATTCAGATCATTATGCTAGCATTTTAAAGACGTCGTTCATCCAGGGAGAAACATCCAATCCCCAAACAAATGTTACATGTCCTGAAGTATAGGTCTTGTAAAATTCCTTGGCTTATGATGAAAGGGAGTTCCACAGCCACTGGACATCAGTTGGATCAGCCAATAGATCAGTAGATCCTGCGAAGAGTCTGATTGGCACTCTTACTTTGCTCAAGTCCCAAACTGGAGGAGTAGACTGGCCATAATGTTCGATATTTTTCTGAGAGTTTCCGTAGTCGAAAGCTTGGAAATGTTTTCTGTCAAAAGCTTGCTTCCAATGTTCCATATTCATAACGCTTGTCCCTGATGGATTATGACCGACGATAACATCGTACCTTTAATAATTATCGAGAGAAGGGTCACCATCACATATCTGTCCCATGAAGTCTCCACAAACTTTAGCAAATTAATGGCAGAAGAGGACACCTGCATCAGTTTAGAACCACCCGAAGGAAGGGAGGAACTCATAAATGTGTCTGAGGTGATACCACTGTACAAGCCCTGACTTGTCAAGCAGATCTACAAGATGTGAGTTCGCATGTCCGACAGTTGCTACTGGTCCAAAACCGAAATATTTGTCAAGGACAGCCTCTACTGTTGGCTGATTGATGCTGAGAGCAATATGCATTTGAACGGTGCCTTGGCTGTGGCCAATATAGCTAACTTTTTGTTGAGTCAAGTTGTGAATGTAGGAGAAGACTGCTGGAAGGTCATACTGTCCCATGTGTTGGAAGGTGAACTCCCAAAACTATTTGTCTTTGTCAGGGTTAAGGTGAGTATGTGCTCTTGAATGTTTATTTCCTCGGCTATTTCCCAGCCACACATCATAGCCCTTATTTGCAAGCATGAAGCCAGGTGCCTTATTCTCATCATTGACCAACCAGGTGTCCGAACTGTCCAGCAAACCATGCTGCAGAATTATTGGCTTGAGTCCCTCCCTGATGACAGAGTTCTTTTTCTGGATACGAAAGAGAGTGAGGATGTAGCCATCCTAGGTGATGACTTTGTGAGATTCCACAGGATAGCGGAAGTATTTACAGTAGTCCACGATCGGTAACTTGGCTTATGGGTGCTTGTCTGCCATTGTCAGGACACTCATCAGGAGGAGAGTCGTGATTGATAGCATGAAGATTTGTTGTGGATATGGATAATATGAGTAATGGATTTGCTAAGCATACTGATGATAAATGGCGATAAATGTGAGGATGAGGGGATGTACGATCATGATCAGAATCCCAATCTTCTGCTGAGCCTGGACTGTTCGACGTAGGCGTGAATGTGTTCGCTGGCAACGGGCTCTTCAACGCTCTCCTTGACGCTGAAAGAGGCATATCGGGATGGGTCAAAGTCCTGAGGTCTGTTATGGAGGGCTCCTTTCTGTCTTCTCCACTGTTAGACTTCGTAGACCTGAATGCATGATGATGTACCACTTTGTTGCGGTCGCCCTCACCGATGTTGACGATGTGACCGAAAGAAGGGATCACGTTGATGTTAATGCTTCTGCCTTAATCGATAGTTACCCGTCTTCTGACACTGAGTTTTGGAATGACATCTGTTGATATTCTGAAAATATTATTCCGAATAAAAATTATTGCAGTCTAAAGTACCTCAGTATGGCTTTCCATCCTCCATCGGATTATACTATACAATAATATTCCATTTTTCATCTCTCAGCCACCTTTATTTATACTCTCTGGAACAAATGCATTTTCTTCGTAATCTTTTTTACTGATGGCAAACATTCCTTTTTGCATATGAGGAATATTCCAAGTAGCATTGATAACTCATCCTATACAATGATATTAATGACGTATTAATCAATATCCTCAAAGATATGAAATCTTAGCTGTCAGTAGAGGAATCAGGTCGATCCAAATCCAGAAGAAAATCGTAGCTCCGGGAATAAAGCCACTTCTACATGAAGATTTCGAAAAACGACTACACCACCCAAATCGTCAACAAGGGCTTTACACCAACTTCAGCCTATAACTATCGCATTGTCCATAACCTCGCAGCTGCCAGTGCTCGCCATGAAGGATAAAACTTGTATATAGATCCCGAGTTCACTATCGTTCCTGAAGAGCAATTCCCATAGGAAAATGTCATCGTTAAACGGCTCTCCAACCTTTATGGAGTTACTAATCGTCCAAATTTTTTTGATCTCAGAAACCAGAAACCCACCTCGCTCGAGGACAACGAGTTTGCTCCTAATTGCATCAGATAGCTTGGACTCTTCGATGTTGGACATTACAAGAGTCTTTTTATCACTCAAAATTTTCAGGAATCAGGCAAGTACATCCTGGTTGCAAACACATAAGGAAGATTCTAAGTAGTTTCAATTGACGACAGAATTCCAGTCTATGCTGATACGCTGGAGCCAGTGTGGGGACTAAGGTACTAAAATCCTTGGGAGCTGATTTTGATCAAAGCTTGGGCAAAGGTCAATGGAGGTTACCATGTCATCAGGAGATCAAGGCCCTTTGAATTCATTGAAACATTCAGTCAAAGTACATGGAAATATTTCAACTTGGCAAAGGAGGCAAAAAAATTTCTGCACCATTACTATGATAGCAAAAAATTCAAGAATGGGAAGATCCTTCTCAAGACAAAGAGGGATGAAAAATCTACGAAGTATGGGCTGACTGCTGATGCTTCTTCCTATGAACTTATTGCCATTCACGAGGAAAGATTTGGTAAAAATGAAAATGATACAAGCGGACACCGTTTCATTCTGACTATCAGATCCACTGATCGAGCTAAATTCATAGGTGGGTAGTTAAGCTTTTACCATCCGTCAGCCCAATACTACCTCACTGAAGGCTTGACTCTTGACCATGATTTCCTCATGACTGACAAGGAGTTCCTTTCCTTCTTTAGCTCTGCCCGAATCACATCTCTCAGGCATGAAGATTTCTTCTCAGGCTATAAAATTCTTGACATAGAAAAGTACAATCGAAAAGCTTGCCATCTGTAGTTTATTCTTCCTGAAGGAGGTTTCTTTGATTTCAGTATTCTTCAGTTTGCTCAAAACAAAGTTGTTGAAGCTGGAGATCGATCTCGAGTGTTTATGGAATAATCCAAGTATGGATTGAGCTCCAGAAGTGCCTTGGGAAATGGCAACAGATACCTTCGGACGAAGTACATCTTAGTTCGTGATAATGCATGTGAAAACTTTACATAGTCCGAAACTGGTATTCGAAAGACTCCCGCATAGACCAGTAGGATCAAGGAGATCACAGGAACATATAAAGACTACCCGCTTCCTAGGTTTTCTACTTATGAAATCTAGTTCTTCAAAGGTTACAGCAACGGGAGTGCACATTTTGTCAAACTTGATCCTGGAAAATACATTCTCCGCTTCAAATCAGAAAATGTTGATTATGATGCCCGATATGCTATAAACTGGACATGTAGCAGCAGAGTCGACATGGAAAATTCAAATTTATCAGTCGAGGAGGAGACTAATCTTCTCCATGATGCCATGGTGTCAATCATGCACAAGTATCCCCACTTCAGCTATGACAAAGATCAAAAAACATAAATGATTGCCTTTGCTAATTCCTTCGAGCAAATTGGATATGGCTTTGCTGCCATCAAGTGCTCGACCAACTGCAACCGAAGCATTATCGTCTAAGTAGACCCTGAGTACTTGTGTTCTAATTAGACGCCTCCATCAGGAAGGATACCGCCTCAAGGGAAGATACAAACAATTCAGTGACACGCAGAAAAAGTTTGCAATCAAGATCGAGAGTGGATAGTATGACGCTATACCTTTCAAAAAGAGAAAAGATGCCAAATAATTTGAATGGCCATCAGAAGCTTTTAGCATTTACAAAAAAGAATTTAAAGTGCCTCACAATAACGTCTGATGATTCAAAACCTTTCGCGCCATTTGTTTCTCAAACAGAAATTATAGCTGAACAATCATTGAGTTTCACCCAAAGTGAGCCATCGAAATTAGGCCCTTTTGATCGAGGGCTAAAAGGCTGTTGCCTATCCTTTAAAGCTGGCAGATATTTCCATACTCGCTCAGTCCGTATCCATAGATGCATTAGAGAGTATCGCTGTTGTATACCTCGATGCATCCGTTGCTACACCCAGCTATTGCATATTGGTTCCAAACCAGCATACTTGTTAACTCCCTTCCCCAATTTATTTCTTTTGCAAGCTGTCCTTATGGTTTTCCAATTTTTTCTCCTTTCTCTGAAGTAAATTTTCCAACAACATCAAAATTTTGATAAATGTCAATCAGAGAGACTTGCTAGGAGGCACGAAGGAAAACTGCATTAAATATATTTTACTTTTGCCTGAAGAATTATGATGCGCTGAAATGAGATCAAGAGGAAGACGATGAACAGTCTTTAAGGGCTTATTGGTTCGAAGGTCATGAAAGGAAATTTTCCGCTCTTACTTGGATAGCAAAAAATAGAGATTTGTATGTATAAAGTCGAAGTATGAGTTTATAGAGTCGATCGGCGCAGTGAATACTGACTTACTATTGATGATTTTTTACTGATTGATGTCCTTGATAGCAGCTTAAGTACCCACAAATGAACATTTCCTCTCTGATCGCCAGTGATGCTTAAGGAATTTTTCCAATGAAGCGAAGTGATGAGGCTACCATACTCATGCAATTGTCCTACCTTCTACCCTTTTTCGAGAGAACTGATGAACACGAAGTCCATAGCACAAGTCAGGGCTATTTTGTCGTCAGCTTCCAAAATATTAATCTTTCCGGGACTGAATACATACTCACATACTGGGAGATATTTTTCTTGTTATTGATTAGGAGTTCCTCTTATTCGCAGTGAAGAATTGTTTTTTCGTCTCCAAATGCCAACAAAGAAGGAACACTTGCGATATTCAGCTGCTTCAAAGGAAAAAGCTTGCTTTTATTGGTTGGAGTTAGCTATGATTTTCTGAATTATGGCAGAGTAACAGCTGAAAAAAGAGAAGTTTATGGTCAGGAGTCGCCATCAGTAACCGCGGATGATGACTGTGAGCAAGAATCGATGTTGCTTTATATCCAGGGGTTATTTTTTATAGCTTTCGAGGACCTTTCTCAATAGACATAAATGGAATATACATATCATCGAACATGATAAACGCATACTTAGGATATTTAAAATCATAAATTAACAAAATTGACATCCTTTATGAAGGGATGCTTCAGGGCATCGCTTGCTTTCATCCTCTCATTCGGGTTTTTCTTGATCAGCTTGTCAATAAAGTCTCGAGCTTGCTCTGACATTCCTTCAGGATACTGGAGAGTCTAATTCTAAACCTACATTGAAGATCGAGTACATTTTTTATTCTTTTCATGGTTTACTTCCTACTAATGTGATAAAAGGGAGCTTTTCCTGTCATGAGCTCGTAAGTCATGACTCCCAAGCACCAGAGATCCACTGTCATATCATAGTCAGTTCCTTACAATATTTCAGGTGCTACATAGTCAAATGTTCCACAATACGTTTTTCTCCTTTAGTTGCACAAAGCTGCCCATCCGAAATCACACAGCTTGTAAATATCCTGACTAAAGAATAAATTACATTTGAAATGACAATGTTTTAGGGCTTCAAATCTCTATGAGCGATTCCCATGTCATGGAGATAGTCTATTGATTCAGTAATCTGGCGTATCACTAAGGCAGTTTCTTTTTCTGAAAGTTTCCCCTTCTTTAGCTGCTCGTAGAGAGTTCCTCCATCCATATACTCCAGAACAATGTAAAGATGAGTCTTGTCATCAAAGAATCCATACATTCCCAAAATATTTCGATGCTGTAAGCAGCTTTGGAGTCGAATCTCCAGGGCAAGCTGGTCGACCATCATATGTGATTTTATCATTGCTTTTGGGATTTTCTTCAGAGCAAAAAGCCCCAACGTTTCTTTATGACGAACTATGTTGACTGACCCAAACTTGCCCTCCCCTAATTTCTTACCAATCTCATACTCATCTAATGGAGAATGCTTTATGTGAGGAGTTGTATGAGTTCTTTTTCTTGTTGGTGGGGAAAGATCGATTAATGTAGAAGGTTCTTGAGAGTGAGCTTCATGTTTTTGGTGCTCAATATGACTTTCGGAGTTAAAGCGAACATCATAAGTACCCTTTGCTGGCTTGGGGGTCATAAATTGCCCTGCAAGCTAATTTTTCTTTTTCAGGAATCCCTTGTCATCTGTCTACTTTTAACGATCTAGATCCAGATATGTTGGAGAACGAGCATAGTTAACATTTTTAAGGAAATTACCTTACCGTTACTTGGGCTTCCTAAGTTCCTCTATCAGTCGTTTCTTCTGGTCTATGCTTTGCAATAGTTCGAAATGGTCTAGACCTTTGTGGTTTTCAAGCAAATTGCTGGAGGACCTACTTTCCGTGATGTGATAGGGCTCCTGAGACTTCAAGTTTTTGTATGTATTGAATATGTCATCTTTTCTGAGAGTGACTTCTTTGGAGTTAGTGAGTTCGCTGGCAAATTTTTAGCTATAGGCTTTGGTAGACCGGTAGCTCATGGTCTGTCTGAGAAAGTCGTTGAGTTTGTTAGGTTTTTAATCTTCATCTTGAGCCTCATACAGAGTGTGCCTTTTTGCTAGCTTGGTTGATAGTTTATGATTCATTGTTTGGCGAAGACTCGACACTTAGTCAGAAACCTTTCTGAGATGATCAAAATTGTTGGAGGAGTCGAAAGGTTCCGCAGGCTATCGAAAAATTGGATGAGAATGTAGATTGTGAGAGTCGTACATCATGAATTTCTGGGGACTTTTTTTGAAGTTGATGTCGAGATGGTTGCTCGCTTTTTGATTTTTGGGAGAATAAGCCATTCTCTACTTCATGGACAGGCTCAATATAATATAAAGTGATAAATTTGAACCCAAGTGATTCTATTATCACATTATGAGACCCTCCTCGACTCCATGATCAGATAAGATAGCTCAGACTATATTCAGTTGAAGCTGAACAGAATTAAATGGAATAAATACAATGTCAATGAAACATTTCTATTTAATCAAATGAATCTCATTTTAGTATTTTTAAATTAGCTGCTGAGATATTCAGAAGTTGCCATTAGCATGGGTTGACATGTGATTTTATCAGGAGTTTATAGAAATATAGACTGGCTGTTGACTGTTGATGTGTATGAACAACTATTTAAGTCAATTATTAATTATTCTGCATGACTAAACGCGCTGCTTCCTACGATATTGACCCTCGAACATATGAAGAAACGGAAAGAGCTCACTAACAGTAGTCTCTCCTTGATGCCTCTGACCCTCAAATGAAAGGCCGAAGGTAGTCCTCGAATCCACTCAGAATATACAACATCGTTCGAAAAGAGGAGGGCTCCAAAGATGAGAAAGCTCAACAGTTTAAGCCGAATCTTACCATTCCAGGACTATTCTCGAACACCTAGCAATCAAAGAAAGAAGACCCTCCTTCTCAAAAAACAGAGAGGTAAAGGCCTCAATAAATTAGTAATCCTTTCGCGACCAAAGCTCTTTTCGGAGCAGATAATGGAAAGAACCTCTTCAGCAATCTTTTCTCAAACAGCAACATCTTTGGTCAAAACTCTACCTAAAGGAAGGACGGCGCCTCTTCCTCAATCATTGGAGCCGGAAACGAAGATAAACCGAAACAAAGTCTATTTTCGACCAGCAACGATTCGGGAACCAAGAGCTCAAGCCTGTTTTCTGACTTCAAAGGCAGCATCTTTTCGAAGAAAAATGTAGATGCTTATAACTCTGTGAAGAAAGATAATGAGGATGGCGGAGAAGATGACGGAGACAGCGCTTAGCTTGAAAAAAAGCAAGCGATGGAAGTTGACCCATCAAAGGCAGTCATGAAATTCGACTACAAAGAGCAATGCAAAGTTTTGAAAGTCGCCACTGTCAAAAAGTTCAAAAAAGACAAGGGACAGCTAATTGACTGTCTGAACAAGGCTTCTCTGTTGGAAGATTCAGAAGGAAAGACCTTCCATTTGGTCATCAAGTCTTCAACCACTCATACAGTCATCTACTCGGGTCTCCTGATTCCTCAGAAAAGTCAATACAAGACTTTTAACAACAACACCGAAAATATTGAAGTTTTAGCATTCAATTTAGAGCCCAAGGCCAACAAGCTCAAAAGCCATATCATCAAGATCCAAATCATCAACGAGCAGGAAAACGAAAGTCAATAATTTACTGAAACTTTGAGACAAATAATTGAGGGTGAGGGACAAAAGAAAACTGAGTGATTTGTTAACTTTGTGATTTGACTTTTTGTATAAAAAGTAAAAGCTATTGAGAGAAATTTAAGAGAAAGAAAGGGGAAGGACAAAAAGTGATCGTGACGGGACTTGAACCCGCAACCTCTAGACCCGTAATCTAGCGATCTACCATTGATCTACACGACCGACCTACTACAGTCAAATTCAATGCTCTTATAAGCAAATTACCTGACATTGATGCCTCATTTTCTTCATCCTTTCAATATAAAATACGAATTTAGACTGTGAACTTAAAGGAGGCCAAAGAGTAATAACTAGATTCCAAAACTAGCATTGGAGGCTTTGAAACAGGAATATTTGTGATTAAAGTTAGCAGCCATTTTCATATCTTAGAGTAGGAGGAAGGATGTTGTGGTGGCTTAGAGTGTTAGTAGTTTAGTGATGCCAAAAGGAAGAGTAATATTAAATTAATATATTACTATATATCCATATCCACACATGTCGACCGAAGCCCAGCCTCAGCAGCAAGAGGACAAGACCGCCAACAAAAGTAACTCCATCTTGACTCAGACCTCAACCGATGGGGTGATATCTCCAGCGATTAGGATTAGTCTGCCTCCGAACAATCATAAAAATAATAGCAATAAGTCCCTCCAGTCAAAGCCGTAGCCAGCAAGTAGCCGGCACCATAGGCTCCCAAAGAAGAGCAAAAGGCTAAAGAACCCAAAATTACTCCCTTTGATGCCAAGAAAAAATTCAGAGGCGACTTTGCCCACATCAAAACCGTCAAGGGAGGCTTCAAAGCAGAAAAACTTGAGCAGAAAAAGTTCCATCTTAACACCATCAAGAATCCTTTCGAGGTTGATGACTCATCAAGCGAAGAGTAAGGAGAAGATGTTGCTCCTGAGGCTCCTGAGGTGGGTACCAAACCTGAGTCAGTCGAGCAGCCCAAAGAATAATAACCAAAAAAGGTGAAGAAGTCCAAGAAGCAGCAGTAAAAGTAATAGCTGGAAGCCCTCCTCAAAGAGCTTGGACAAGATCAACCCTAGAGCAAGGAAGGAGAGGGCAAGAAAAAAAAGAAGAAGAACAAACCTAAGAAAGCCGAGACTGAATAGCCTAAAGAGTAAGGCAAGGAGGAGCAGAAGTAGGAGAAAGTTGAGGACTTTGCTGTCGATAGGTACAGATCAAGTTATTTAGATAACAGATTGAGTAGGTGATGAGAAAGAAGGCAGCTGAGGCCAACAAGGGAGCCAAGAAAGCAGCCAAGCCTTCAGTAGCCGCCAATGCCCGGAAGGCGATCGGAGAGAGATAGGCCAAGAACAAGAACAAGAAGAACTACGTGGATTTATGAGTCATGGTTCTGTATTTAATCATTCAAACATATCAATATCAACCATAAAAATCAATTCCATTTCCTCAAAGAATCCAGAAACATCCTCAACTTCCTGTTGAAAGAAGCTGGAGTATCCGAAGGGTTCAAGTACAAAGCTCCCGATATGATCAAATCGTCATTCTTTTCCAAGACTAGAAGTGTCTTTGTAATCTGTGCATATTTTACCACTCCATAAATAGTGGTAAAGCTTGCAATGATGCAGTTTGTTTCTTGTAACAAGCTCAGACAATGCTCTATGAAAAATTTGTTGCGGGAGTGAACCAGAATGATAACCTCTTCAGCATCTTGGCCCTCAATTTCACACTATTAATCTTCTTCCTTTACAACCAAGGCCTGTGATAATGACAGAAATGAGTTTATCTTTTGTTGATTTCTAACGATCAGAGCCTCTCCTATCTCATCAACTACTACCCTCTTGAGAGACTTATCTGTTATGATACTAACTTTAAGCTTGGTCAAATGAGAGGGTCTTTTCAGGTATTCTTTCCATTCATCAAAAACTTGAATTTATTCAGATTCATTAAAAAGGTACTCACTTTTTTGTCTTGATATTTATTACTTCTCCATAAATGCATTGAAGCTTTCGGCTGTTTGCTTCAGGACATTGTCAACTTGCTCGCTAAGGCAGTAAATGACATTTGTGGATTTGATAATGAGAAATTTAAGATCAATGACTACAACTATCCAGATAACTCCAGGAGCAGACGGGCCAATATAATTTCTGAAACTCTCAAATTATTTTTCATAAGTGACGACAAGCACTGTATTTCCTTTCTAAAGATTGTAATAAAGCAACGATATTAACTACTTTTCAGTTGAAAACCTCTATCGTTTGGAGTTCCTGCTTAAGTGCTCACTCTCTACTACAGTTAGACCTGGTTTGAATAGATAGTCTTTCGTCTTGAGATTTTTGTTGTGAAGAGAAGGATTTTTCAGTTGGCTCCGGTTCAAACTTTTGGATACCTTTTTCGTCAAGCTAATTTAATGAAGCCTTCCCTTTAGTCTACTTGTTTTTTGATTTCCATAATATTGATGGAGATATTTTTGTCGATATGAAAACTGGATACTAATGGAGCTATAAAAGCAGAGCGAATTCGGGATCGGCGCCATGTAAATTTTGAGTAATTAAGTAATATTTTAAATTTTTTTTGATACTTCTAACTCGGCAGCCCCTAATTCATAGAAAGCAATGTTCTAGTTCAAATCTTGATTCTTAGTGATTTATTTGAGCTCTTATTTTGATAAGGAAATTATTTTGGTCAGTCGAAAAATCCGATCCATTTGAGCACACATTTTACTTTGCTTGCTGTC
>Ga0100385_1002098_pt1 | contig 19195 bp, 14 predicted proteins | sample CryGeymeta201509_FD_81543 | JGI IMG/M metagenome (GOLD analysis project Ga0100385, IMG submission 81543) | Groundwater microbial communities from Crystal Geyser aquifers in Utah, USA - Crystal Geyser metaG 2015-09 | ecosystem: Environmental > Aquatic > Deep subsurface > Groundwater | place: USA... | reverse complement strand
TTGTCCTTGGTCGCCTCGCGCTTGGTCTGGGCGACCCGATCGCGCCAATCCGTGTAGCCGCCGACGTGGGGCACGACCTGACCGTCGCCTTCGAAGGCGAGGATGTGCGTGCACACGCGGTCGAGGAAGTGGCGGTCGTGGCTGACGACGAGCGCCGTGGCCTCGGTGTCGAGCAAGAGCCCTTCGAGGGCGCTCAGGGTGTCGACGTCGAGGTCGTTGGTGGGCTCGTCGAAGAGCAGGAGGTTCGCTGGCTCGAGCAAGAGCTTCGCCAGCGCCACGCGTGCGCGTTCGCCGCCGCTCAGGGCGCCGACCTTGATGCGAATGCGCTCGGGTCGAAATAGGAAGCGCGCGAGCCAGGTGCGCACGTCCATCACCTGGTCGCCGATCTGGAGGCGCGTCTGATCGCCGGCGACGTTCTCCTGCACGGTCTTGTCGTCGTCCAGGCCCTCGCGCGCCTGGTCGAAGTAGGCGATGCGCGAGTTCTTGCCGACGTTCAGCTCGCCCGACGCGAGCTCGAGTTCACCCAGCACGAGGCGCAGCAGGGAGGTCTTGCCGCAACCGTTCGGGCCGATCACGCCGACGCGCGCGCCCTTCGTGAGCGAGAAGGTCAGCCCGTCGATCAGCTTGCGCTCGCCGAGTACGAGCGAGACGTCGCGCATGTCGAGGATGGTGTGACCCGAGCGCGTGGTCTCGAGGTCGAGGCGCGCCTGGTTCTGCTGACGCGTGGGCCGATCGTCGATCGCCGACTCCGCCCGCTGGATGCGCGCCTTCTGCTTGGTCGAGCGCGCGGAGGGCGAGCGCCTCAGCCACTCGATCTCGCGACGGATGAAGTTCTGACGCTTCGACTCCGTGCGCGCCTCGTGCTCGAGCCTCTCGGCCTTGGCCTCGAGGAAGCGCGTGAAGCCGCCTTCGTAGGCGAAGATCTGGCTTTCATCGATCTCGAGCGTGCGCGTAGCGACGTTGTCGAGCAGGTAGCGGTCGTGCGTGATCAGGAGCAGCGCGCCTGGGTAGTCGCGCGCCAGATAATTCTCGAGCCACTCGATGGTGTCGAGGTCGAGGTGGTTCGTCGGTTCGTCGAGGATGGCCAGATCGGGCTGCGACACCAGGAGCCGCGCCAGGTCGACGCGCCGCCGCTCACCGCCGCTCATGCGGCCCACCTTGGCGTCCAGCTCCGTCACGCCCAGATGCGCCAGCATCGCGCGCGCGTCGTGTTCGCGCTCCCAGCCGCCCAGGCGCTCGACCTCCGCGCCGGCCTTGGCCTGATCGTCGAGGGCGGAGTGGTCTCCCGCTTCGATGCGCTGGGTGGCCTCTTCGTGCCGAGCGAAGGCGGCGGCCCATTCGCCCAGGCCAGACTTCACGGTCTCGAGGGCCGTCCGCTCGGGATCGAGCTCCGGCTCCTGCGTCAGGTAGGCCACGGTCGCGTCGCGGCGACGCACGACCTCCCCCGAGTCCGGCGGCTCACGCTGGGCGAGGATGCGCGCCAAGGTGGACTTGCCGGCCCCGTTCGGACCCACCAGGCCCACGCGATCGCCGCGATGGATGGAGAGCGAGACCCCGCCGAGGACGGTCTGGTCTCCGTAGCTCCTATGAACGTCGGACGCGGTGAGGATGGGCACCGCGGGCTCGTAGTGCAGCGCCTCCCCGCGAGCAAGCAGCGCGTTCTGGGGCGGCGACCGAGTGGTCGCGCAACTACGCCGTACTCTACGCGCTTGCCTCACCCGCCCTTCCTCGCGCTAGGATGCGCGCGTGAATCAGCTCTACGCGAAGGGTCTCTTCCAGGACGAGGTCGTCCTGATCACCGGCGGTGGCACGGGCATCGGCGCCTGCGTGGCCGAGGAGGTCGGTCGCCTCGGCGCCAAGGTGGCCATCTGCGGGCGTCGCCCCGAGCCGCTCGCCGAGCGCGCCGCGCAGCTCGAGCGGGACTTCGGCATCGAGGTGCATCACGCCACCTGCGACATCCGCGATCCGGACGCGGTGGACGCCTACGTGGCGAGCGTCGTCGAGCGCTTCGGTCGCATCGACGCGCTGGTGAACAACGCCGGCGGTCAGTTCCCTTCGCCCGCGCTGACCATGAGCCCGCGCGGCTTCGAGGCGGTGGTGAAGAACAACCTGCTCGGCACCTTCCACATGACCCAAGTCGTGGCCAAGCAGGCCATGGTGCCGGCGCAGCAGGGGCGCATCCTCAACGTGATCGCGCAGATCGTCCGCGGCTTCCCGGGCATGAGTCACACCGGCGCCGCGCGCGCGGGCGTCGAGAACATGACCAAGAGCCTGGCCATCGAGTGGAGCCAGCACGGCCTACGCGTGAACTGCATCGCGCCCGGTGTGATCGAGACCAGCGGCACGCGCCAGTACCCGCCCGAGCTCTTGCGCGACGCCGCCAAGGCGAACCCCCTGCGCCGCCTCGGCGCGCCCGAAGAGGTCGCCCACCTGATCACCTACATGATCAGCCGCTACGCCGACTTCATCACCGGTCAGACCTTCGTCATGGACGGGGGCGCCTGCCTCTGGGGTGACCAATGGCCGATCCCGGAGGTCGTGCCCAAGCACGCCCCCTACCTGCTCGGCTCCGAAAAGGACGAAGACTAAGCGTCCGCGCCGAGGCGCATGACGCGGCTCGCGCGAGCGCGGCGAGGCGGCCTTGCGCGAGCGCCTTCTGGGCAGGTCACGGGTCTGTGCCAAGCGCTCGCAGCTGCAAGGTCGCCGTCCCCTGGAGAGAGAGCCTCCCGTGCGTCCTGCGTCGTCCCGACTCCAGGCGGAGCCGGCGCGCTCAGCGCTCGTAGCCTTCGTCGTTCGCGGCCTCGTCGCGCTTCTTCTTGCGGTCGCCGATGATGAAGGCGATGCCGACGGCGATGAAGTAGAGCACGACCAGGGGCACGAGCATCATGACCTGAGAGGCGACATCCGGCGGCGTCAGGATCGCCGCGAGGACGGCGGCGACCAGCACCCACCAGCGCCCGAACTTCAAGAGCTGCGGCCCGTTCACGATGCCCATGGCCGACAGGAAGGTGACCACCACGGGAACCTCGAAGACCAGGCCGAACGCGAGCAAGAGCCGCGTGGCCAGGTTGAGGTACTCCGTGATCATGATCGTCGGCTGCAGGTTGATGTGGTGGCTCGGCAGCTGGCCCCCGAAGCCGAGGAAGGTCTCGAAGGCCATCGGGAAGACCACGATGAAGCCGAAGGCCGCGCCGCCCACGAAGCAGATCGTGCTGAAGAAGACGAAGGGCAGAGCCAGCCGTCTCTCCTTGCGGTACAGGCCGGGCGCGATGAAGCCCCAGACCTGCCAGAAGATCCAAGGCGTGGCCGCCAACACCCCGACCACCATGGCGATCTTCAGGTAGGCGACGAAGGGGTCGAGCGGGTTCGCGAAGTGGACCTGCGGTTCGCCGAGCCCGAGCTTTCGCCAGGCCACGACATAGGGCTGCAAGAGCAGATCGAGCAGCTGCTCCTTGTACAGCCAGGCGATGATCACGCCCGGGACCACACCGAAGAGCGCGCGCACGATGCGTGTCCGCAGCTCGCGCAGGTGGTCGAAGAAGCCCATCTCCACGTCGTCTTCGGGACGTGTGTCGTCGTCGGGGAGCTCCTTCGTCACGGCGCGGCGTCCGGTGTCTCGTCGTCCTTCGCGGGGGCGTCGGCCGAGGCCGCACCCTCACCGCTCTCGGGCGAAGCGCCTTGGGTCGCCAGAGCGCGGATCGACACGGGCGCCTCGAGCGCGGCGGCCTCTGCCTCTGCCGCCAGCGCGGCTCGCTGCTCCGCCTCACGCTGGCCGGATCCGGTGGCGCCGACTTGCTCCCTCAGCGTCAGGGTCTCCTTCTGCCGGCGAATGGACTCGTCCCGCGCGTGCTTCAGATCGACGCCCTCGTAGGGCTGCTCCAATTCGACATCCATGGCCGTGAGGCCCTTGGCCTGCACGCCCGACACGTCCTTGCCCGCCAGCTTCATCTCGCGGATGCCCAGCGGGTCTCGGATGTCGACCTCCTTGCGCACCTCCGCGAGCATCTCGTCGAGACCCACCTGGGCGCGCAGCTCGCGCGTGGCCTTGCGGAACTCGCGCATGCCCTTGCCCACGGTCTGCAACAGTTTGGGCATGCTCTTCGGGCCCACTGCCAGCAGCAGCACCAGGAGGATGACCGCGAATTCGCCGATGCCGATGCCGAACATTGGGGGAGTCCTAGGGGGCGCGCACGCGCTTCACCGGTCAACGAGTCCGGTAGCGCCGCGGCGCATACGTAGCCCGCGCTCGGGCCCCGTTCAAGCCTGCTGACTGAGCTTGGCGAGCATGTCCGCGGCGTCGCTGAGCCTGCGAACCTTCCCCTCGTGCGCGCGCGTGAGCCGCTCGATGCGCGCAGCGGCCGTCAAGGTCTGCTCCGATCCACGCGCCTGCTGTTGATGTGCCTGGTGGATGTGGTTGACCATGTTCGAGATGCTCTCGATGGCCTGGCTGATCTGGCGGCCGCCCCGCGCCTGCTCCTGGCTGCTGCGCTCCACGTGCTGGGTGATGAGGCGCATCTTCTCGGCGCTCTTCATGATCAGCTCGGAGCCGCGTGCCTGCTCGGCCGTGGCCGCCGCGATCTGCTGCACCGTCTCGGCGATGCGTCCGATGGCGTCCGTCACCTGCCGGCTGCCCTTGGCCTGCTCGACCGTCGCTCGCGCGATGGCGCGCACCATGCCCGTGGACTTCTTGGACGAGACGAGGATCTTCTTCAGCGCGCGCTCCGCCTCCGCGCTCACCGTGACCGAGGCGTCGACCGTCTGGGCGCCGCGCTTCACGGCCTCGATGGCGTTCTTGGACTCGGACTGGATCGTCTTGATCAGCTCGGCGATCTCCTTGGTCGAGGTGGCCGAGCGCTCGGCCAGATCCTTGATCTCGTCCGCGACGACCGCGAAACCCTTGCCGTGCTCACCCGCCTGGGCGGCGATGATGGCGGCGTTCAGAGCCAAGAGGTTCGTCTGCTCCGACACGTCGTCGATCACCTCGAGGATGTCGCCGATGGCCTCGATGCGGAGGTTCAGCGATTGGATGACGCTGACCGTCTCCTCGCTCGAGTTCCGGATGCGGTTGATCTCGTCGATGATGCGCAGGATCGACTCGGCGCCGAGCTCGGCGTCGCTGGCCACCTCTTCCGACAGGCGCGCGGTCTCGTTGGCGTTCGACTGCACCTGATCGATGGAAACGTCCATCTGATTCATGCTCGAGGAGGTCTCTTCGGCCGTCAGCGAGAGGGAGTCGACGTTTCGTGCGACCTCCTTGATGCTGTAGGCCATCTCTTCGATCGAGCTGACCGTCTCGCGCACGCTGGCGGCGAGGTTGGCCATGTTCTCGGCGACCTCGTCGTTGGTCGCGGTCATCTCGAGGATCGAGGAGGAGCTCTCCTCCGCGCTGCTGGCGAGGGCCTCGACGTGCTGCGCGATCTCGAGCAGCGAAGCGGCCATGTCCTTCATCGAGCTGGTCGTCTGATCGACGGCGGCCATCTGTTCGCCGAAGCCCGCCGAGAGGGAGTCCACGTTCTCGCGCACGGAGTGCTCGACCCCGTTCGCCGCGCGCATGTATTCGGCGCGGTTGGCCTTGGTCTCTGCCAGCTTGGCTTTGGCATCGGCCAGCTCTCGGTCGGCCTCATCGGCGCGCTTGCGTGCGGTCTCGAGAGCTTGCGCGAGCTCGGGCGACTCGATTCCGCCTACGATGACGAGTCCACCGACGAGGGCGATGACGGCGGCGGCCACGGCGGCCATGGCTCCTCCACCTTGAACGGCCCAATACGCGCCCAAGGCTGCACCCGCGGCGGCCACGAGGAGCCCCATGGTGATGGTCCGGCTGCGCTGCATTTTCTCGAACATATGGATGGAATCCCGTCCTCCCCCGATGGATCGATAGCCACCAAGCCTATCGTCGTGCGCTCTGGATCCGCAAGAGAAGAGCACGGGGCGGCTTTGGGCCAGTCCTCGCGCGGCTTCAGAGGTCGGCCAAGCGCAGCCTGAGGGCCTCCGCGGCTGGCCTCAGGCGCGCGGGGGCGCCGTCGAGCGCCGCCAGAGCGTGGCGGGCACAGGGCGCGTCGTGGAGCGCGACGCAGGCTCGCGCCAGGAGCAGCTGAGCCTCCGACAGCTCGGGTTGGCTATGGAGGGCGCGCTCGGAGTGCTGGCGAGCAGCCGCGGGATCCTCCGTCGACAGAGCCTCGGCCGCCGCCACGAGCTGGGCCGCCGGATCGTCTCGCCGCTCGCGCAGCAGGCGAGTCAGGAGCGCCCCCGCGCGCTCGTGGTCGCCACGTACGCTGGCCAGGGCTGCCAGCCGGAGCCGCGCCTGGCGCCCGACCAGCTCGTCTCGCCGCGCCTGCTCGAGGTCCGCTTCCGCGCCCACGAGGTCGCCCTGATTGGCTCGCACCACGCCTCGCACGAAGCGCGCCACGGCGTCCTCCGGGTCGCGCTCGAGGATGGGCGCCACGCGCTCGAGGGCGGCGTCGGGTCGGGAGAGGCGCAGCTCGGCGTAGGCCAGCGCGCCGTTGGCCATGCCATCCGCGGGCAGCAGCTGCACCAAGCGCAGCAGGTGCGCCCGAGCCTCGACGAAGCGGTCCTGACGCAGCAGCAAGACGGCGAGGTTCCTCCGCGGGCCCACCAGGCCCGGATCGATCGACAGCGCGTGCTCGTAGGCATCCTGCGCCTGTTGGAGATCGCCCTTTGCTTCGAGCACGACGCCGAGGTTGCCGTAGGCCAGGGCGAAGTCCTCGTTCAGGCGAATGGCCGCACGCAGCTCGCGCTCCGCGTCGTCGAGCTGTCCACGGCGCATGGCGACGAGCCCGAGGTTGGCGTGCGCCTCGCTGAACCGTGGCTGGTACTCGAGGGCCAAGCGGAAGCGCGCCTCCGCGTCGTCGAGCCGTCCGTGGGCCAGGAGCTCGGCTCCCGCGTGGTTGTGCGCGACGGCAGCGCGGGGCAGCCCACCGCCGGAGGCACAGGCCCCACTGAGCAGCAAGGAGAGGACGAGGAGGGACACGATGGGGTGGCGCGGCATGGCTCCTTGTCGGCCGCGGTCCTCGGCGGTTGCGTCGGTGCGCTTCAGCGCAGCTTGCGCAGCGCGGCCAGGAGCTCGGCGGCGCGCACGGGCTTGGTGATCCAGGCGTCGGGCGTGAACTCGCCGTCGTCCCAGCCCAGCTCCTGGGCGGTCGCCGCGGAGAGCATGGCCACGGGGAGCGCTTCGAGTCCCGGGCGCCTGCGCGCGGCCTGGGCCAGCGCGCGTCCGTTCATGTCGGGCATCATGGCGTCGACCACGAGCAGGGAAGGGCACAGCCCCGCGTCCAGCTTCTCGAGCGCCGCCGCGGGGGAGTCGACCACCTCGACTTCGTAGTTGCCCATGCGCTCGAGCAAGAGCCCCACGAGCCTGCCAATCGCCGGGTCGTCGTCGACGATCAATGCGCGCACACGAGCGCTCGGCGCTTGCTCCGGGGTCGACGTCTCGGCGGCGTCCGCGCCGCGCTGCGCGGTTCCGTGCTGGGCGGAGGGCGGCGCTTCGGATCGTCTCGCGTCACCTCCGGCCTCCGCATCGCACGACAGCGCGAGCATCAGGGCCGCGCTCGCGAGCTCCACAGCGTCGCCATGAACGGCCAGGGCCTCGACCTCCGCGGCTTCGTCGCCGAGCGCGCGCATGCCGTAGCTGCCCGCCGTGCCGTGCAGGCGATGCGCCAGTCGGCGCAGCTCGGATGCGGCCTCACCATCCCCCGAGCGGAGTCGGAGAGCTGCCTCGCGAAGGGCGGAAGCGCGCGCCGGCAGTCCGCGGCGCGCCCGTCGGGCCAGCGCGTGAACTTCCGCGTCGAGCCCCGAGAGGCCCGTCTTTGCGTCTCTCGGCGCCTCGCTCATTCGCCCCTAATCGGCATTTCCAACCAGGACTGTTTACCTGAAGGGGCACTCCGTTGCACCATGCGGCACACATGTCGGACGATCCCAGACGGGGCCTCGGCCCACGCGAACTGACCACACTCGACGTCGACGAGCATTGGGTGGACGAGCTCGGTCCCGGTGGCGCGCCTCCCGCGGGCACGGTCGTCGAGGGCAAGTACCGCGTGCTGCGGCCCGTGGGTCATGGCGGCATGGGCGTGGTCGTGCTCGCGCGTGACCTGCGCCTCGAGCGCGACGTGGCGTTGAAGTTGATCGCACCCGGCCGCGTGAGCCATTCGAGCCGTGATCTCTTCCTGGCCGAAGCGCGCGCCATGGCGACGGTTCGGCACGAGAACGTGGTGCAGGTCTACGACTTCGGCGATTACCTCGATCTGCCCTACCTGGTGATGGAGTACGTGCCGGGCCGCAGCGTCGCGGGCTGGCTCTCGGACTGGGACGCGCGTCGTGCGTTGGGTCCCATCGACGAAGCCCTCGGCATCCTCGATCAGGTGTGTCGCGGCGTCTCGGCGGTGCATGACGCGGGGCTCCTGCATGGGGATCTCAAGCCCGGGAACATCCTCCTCGGTCCAGCCTTCCGCGCCGCGGTCGCGGACTTCGGCTTCATGCGCCGCCGAGGTGTCGCCGATGATCTGGGGCTGATCGCGGGAACGCCCGCCTACATCCCGCCGGAGATGGCCATCGGCGAGTCCTGGCAACCCATCGACGCGCCCGCGGATGTGTACGCCCTGGCGGCGACGGCCTACGAGATGCTCACGGGCGAGCTGCCGCTGGAAGTCTACGACATGGCCCAGCTCTACGAGGTGCACGGTCGCGGCGATCGACCCCGCCGACCGAGCGCGATCCGCCCCGAGCTCCCGACCTGCTTCGACGACGTGCTGCTCGAGGGACTCGACCCGTCACCGACCACGCGTACGCAGACGCCCGACGCCTTTCGCCGCGCGCTGATCGAGGCGCGCGACTCCATCGCCGAGGCCCATCAACCTGCCCTGGGGCGCCGCACCATGCGCGTGGTCGTGGCGGATGATGACGAGGACTTCCTGGCGCTCGCCGGGGCTGCCTTGCGTCACGCCTTCCCCAAGGCCGAGATCGAGAGCGTGTCGAATGGCATCGACGCGCTCCACTCGCTCGAGGCGCGCCCCGCGTCCCTCGCCGTGCTCGATCTCGACATGCCTGGCATGAATGGCGTCGAGCTGACGGCGACTCTGCGCGGCAGTGAGCACGGCGCCAACTTGCCGATCATCGTGGTGACGGCCCGGGGTGGCGCGCCCGATTGGCGGCTGCTCTCGGCGCTCGGCGCGGACGGCTTCCTGGTCAAGCCCCTCGACGCCCACGCGCTGGTGGCGATGGCGAGGCGCACCGTGCTCGGTTCGGAGCCGTGACGCGGCGCGCGAGCCTCGCCTTGTGGACGTTCCTCGTCCTGGGCGGCCCGGCCTGCAGCTCGACCCCGGTGAACCATGGCTCGACCCTGCGCGCGCAGGGGCGCACGGAGGTCGTCTTCCTGCCCACGCTCCATCGCGGCCACGCGCGTGAGTCGGGCTACTCCTTCGACTGCATGCGCGAGCTGGTGCGCGCCATCGCCCCGGACGTGGTGTTGATCGAGGTGCCTCCTGCGGTCCTGGCGCGCGTGGAGGTTGCGAGTGATGCGCGTCACCCGGGGACGCCGGCCGACGACCCATGGCTCGCGCGGCGCCCCGAGATCTCCGAGGTGCTCCTGCCCTTGCGCAGTCGACTTCACTACCAGGTCGTGCCCGTGTCGGGGCTGACGCCGGAAGCGACGCGCGATGTTCGTGCTTATTTTCAGGCTCATCCTGAGGGTCCGGACGTCAGCTACTACCGTCGCGCGCTGCGCGCCGTGCGGGTGATGCGTCAGGAGGACGATCCCGGCGACGAGCCCGCGTATGCGCTGTCCGCCGCGTATCGTCGGCTCGTGGGTTGGCCGAGGCAGGCGCTCTCCACCGCCGCCGAAGACGAGCTCGGAGCGGCCGGTCCGCGTCGTCTGCTGCACGCGCACTTCGAGCACATGCGTCAGGCCATCGACGAGCACGCGGGCGCGCGCATCTTGATCGCCTTCGACGCCGCCGATGCCTGGTACCTCGTGCCGCGCCTGAGGCGTCTGCCCGACGTGCGTTACCTGGACGCCTTGGCCTTCTACGACGCGATGGACACGGACTGAGCCGAGGGGCCCGCCTCTTCGGCCTCGCCCCGTTTGCGGGTCGCCCAGTAGATGGTCGCGATGGCGACGGCGGTGAGCGCGAGGCCGCCCACGATGTACCACGGGTTCGGGTCTTCGTTGCCCACGCCCACGCTCTTGGGGAGCTGGCTCCCGAAGAGCGCCATCGAGTTGTTGATGGTGTGGGCGAGGATCGTGGGCCAGGTGCTGTCGGCGCGCGCGGCGACCCAGGCCAGGTAGAGGCCGACGGGCAGCACGCCCGCGACGTGATGCGGATCCATGTGGAAGCAGGCGAAGGAGATGCCCGAGACCAGGATGGCGACCACGCCGTTGCCCAGGCAGCGCTGCACTAGACCGCGGAAGAAGATCTCCTCGGCGAAGCCGGGCAGCAGCGCGACCAGCGGCCAGAGCACGAAGAAGGAGTGGCCATGCATCAGCGTGTCGAGCTGGCCCAACGTGCCGAAGGTGAAGTTGGGCGCGAGCCAGCGCATCAGGTGAACGATGCCGTCCGACGTGGGTCCGAGCCCGAGGATGCCGAGGGGTGCCATCACGAAGGCCAGCCACGGAGCGCCCTTCAACCCGAGCGCCGAACGAATCGGCACCTTCGCCAGCATGGCGGTCAGGAAGGGCACGACCGAGAGCGTGCCGTGGGAACCGAAGAGGCTGGGCACGACGACCCACAGGCTCATGCTCAGCCCGAGGATGTCCTGCGGCAGCGTGTCCGGCTGCAAGCCTCCGGGGCGCGCGATCAACAGGCCCGCCAGCGCGGCCAGGCCCAGGACCAGGCTCGCGATCATGCCGAAGCTGCCGCCGATGAAGGCGGCGACCAAGCCTTGCCATGGTTTCAGCCGCGTCCGTGCTGGCGCGGGCGGCTCCGGCGCGGGCGCGTCAGCTGACGGCTCCCTCGGCGGGGCCGTCTGGGCGGGGTCTTCGCTGGCGAGCGGCGCCTCCGTGGGGTCCGCGGCGTCGCCGGCGATCTCGCTCGGCGCGACGGAGGTCTGGGGCTCGAAGCCAGCTTCTTCGGGAGGATCCTGCATGCGATTGGGAGCCTAGCAGGCTAAGCTCCTCGACGATGAACACTCGGATCGTGCTCCTGCTTCCCCTGCTGGGACTCTCCTTGGCCTGTGGAGGCGGCGACGGACGCCCCGGTGGTGGCAGCTGCCCGGCGCCCGACCTGAGCGATGGGGCCGTCGTGATCTCGGGCTTCCCCACCAGCGTCACGGGCACGACCGCCGGTGGCACGGACGCCCACGGCGCGGCGAGCTGCGCCATGGGCGGCGGCTCGGGCTCGCCCGACCTCGTCTACACCTTCGTGGCGCCTCGCGCCGGGACCTACCGCTTCAGCACCGAGGGCACGGGCTTCGACACCGTGCTCACCGTCTTCCGTGGCGCGGACGAGATCGGCTGCAACGACGACGTCGCCTCGGGCACGCTCACCTCCCTGGTCAGCGTCGACCTCGGCGCCTGCGACGAGGTGCGCATCGTCGTGGACGGCTTCAGCGGGTCGACCAGCGGCGACTTCACGCTCGCCGTCAGCGGCAAGGAAGAGATCTGCGACGACGGACTCGACGGCGACGGCGACGGACTCGTCGACTGCGCGGACCTCGACTGCTTCAGCGCCGCGTGCGCCGGCACGGGCGATTGGCCCGCGGCCTGGGCGACCTACGAGGAGCAGATGCTGACCGAGGTGAACGCTCGCCGCGCGGCTGGCGCGACCTGCGACATGGACGTCTTCGGCCCGGCGACGCCGCTCGAGATGGACGAGACCATCCGCATCGCCGCGCGCCTGCACAGCCAGGACATGGGCGACCGAAACTACTTCGAGCACGACACGCCCGAGGGCATCACCTTCAGCGATCGCATGAGCGCCGCGGGCTTCGCCGGACCCTACCCCTGGGGCGAGAACATCGCCGCGGGTCAGGCCACGGCCGCCGAGGCCGTCGAGGGCTTCATGAACAGCCCCGGCCATTGCCGGAACATCATGAACCCCGACTACCACGTGGTCGGGCTGGGCTACGCCTTCATCGCGGGCTCGGACTACGGTCACTTCTGGACACAGGACTTCGCCGCCGGGCACTGAGCCCTGCTCGCGGCAGCTTCGCTTCGACCGAGCGCGGGCACGGGCGAGCCCGGCTCGCGTGGCCTCTTGTACGTGCGTATCGGGCCTGCATCATACGCATGTCTAGCTCGTCGAACGTCGACCTGCCTGGAGCAACCCTGCGCGCCTGCGTGAAACGCCGCGCTCGGGTCTGCGTCTAGGTTGAGCCTCGGAGGCATCAGCGGGCGAGGGCTCGAACGTGCCCCAAATCGCAGAATTCACCCGCCATGCGGAGTAGACATAAAATGAATGAGTTTTTCTTCTTGCGCCAACTCCCGTTTGGGCACAGTTAAACGCCTGTTCGAATAACTCGGTGAGATGATGGCGAGACCCAAGCGGAGAGAGCAAGAGATCGAGGCCACGAAGGGCCGCATCCTGGATGCCGCCGCGGAGGTCTTCGCGGAGCGTGGCTACGCCGACGCCTCGATGCAGAAGATCGCGGCGCGTGCCGGCTACAGCGCGCCTTCGCTCTACAGCTACTTCGAGAGCAAGGAGATGATCCTCAAGTCCCTCGGACGTCGCATGCGTGCACGTGCGCGCCGGCTGTCCGCCATGACGCTGCCCGCGGATCTGACGCTGCGCCAGAGCCTCGAGCTCTTGCTGCGTGCGCAGTTCCGCTTCGTCTCCGAGCATCGCGCGGACTTCTCCTACCTGCTCAACGCGAACGCGCCGGCCATGATGGACGAGGAGCATCTCGAGGCCGAGGCCGAGATGCTCCAGGATCTCGTCCACTTCATGGAGGAGCACGGGGAGCCCTCGGAGCTGGGCACGATGGACGTGCCCTACGCCGCCTTCCTCTTGCAGGCGCTCGCGCACGCCCACTTCTTTCGCTGGGTCGCCCACGGCGCCGAGGGTGACCTCGAGACCTGCGTGCCCACTCTGCTCGAACTGTTCTTCCATGGCGTGCTGGGCGCGTCCAAGGAGCCGATAAGCCGATGACCTCACCTACGTCCCTCCGTGCTGCGGCGCTGCTGTCGCTCGCCCTGTCGATCGTCACGAACGCCGCCGTCGCGCAGGAGGCCACGAGCGAGCTGCCCGTGCCGGTCCCGCCGCCCGCCACGGCACAGGCCGCGCCGCCCGACGTAGACGTCGCGCCGCCCCCACCGCCCGTGCCGCCGCCGAGCGTGACGGACGCCCTCGACTTCTCGTCTTCGGGTCTGACCGCGGACAGCGCCGCCGCTCGCGCCGCGCAGGTCGCGCCGGCCGTCGCTGGCGCCGAGGCCCAGGCACGCGGAGCACGCGCCGACACCGACGACGCGACCAGTCACTGGATCCCCCGCGTCGATCTGTCGGGCCGCTACACGCGCCTGTCGAGCACGCCCACGCCCGTGATCCCCATGTTCCCGCCGGAGGCCCTGGCGGGCTTCGTGCCAGCGCCCAACAACTACACCTTCCAGGCCACCGTCGCCGTGCCGATCACGGACTACTTCCTGCGCATCATGCCCGCCATCGAGGCCAGGCGAGCAGGGGTCGAGGCCGCGGACGCACGGGTCGAGGCGCAGCAGGCCTCCACGGCGCTGCAGGCGCGCACTACCTACTGGAATCTGGTCCGAGCCCGCGCGGCCGTGCTGATCACCGAGGACGCCGTGCGTCAGCTCGAGGGGCACATCCGGCAGCTCGAGGCGCTCTTCTCCGCCGGAGAGGTGACGCGCGCGGATGTGCTCGGCGCACGCGCCCAGCTCGCCGGGGCGCAGGCGCAGGTCGCCGCCGCGCAGGGCGGAGTCCGGGTCACGGAGGCGGTGCTGCGGCGCTTGCTCGATCTTCCGCCGGGCACCGTGATCCAGCTCGGTCAGGACGCATCGAGCGTGGTCGGGGAGCCGCCGAATCCCGACGAGCTGGCGACGCAGGCCCTGGCCTCACGACCCGAGCTCGCCGCGCTACGGGCCGCCATTCGCGCCACCGGCGCGGGTGCTCGCGCGAGCGGGGCCGGCCGCTATCCCAGCCTCGCGGTGGTGGGCAACGCCCAGTACGCCAACCCCGCCCCGCGCGTGACCCCACAGGATCGCAGCTTCGCGCTGGCCTGGGATCTGAGCGTGGTCCTGAGCTGGTCGCCCAACGACTTCCTCTCGGCCCGCGCCCAGAATCGCAGCGCCCAGGCCAACGTCGAGGAGCTCGAGACGCAGCTCGCGCAGGTCGAAGACGGCATCGCGATCGAGGCCGCCCAGGCCGCCAGCGATCTGCAGGTCGCCCAGGCGATGCTCGAGTCCACGGTGGAGGGACAGGCCGCCGCCGAGGAGACCTTCCGCGTACGCAGCGCCATGCTCGAGGCCGGCGCCGCCACCCCGACCGAGGTGCTCGATGCCGAGATCGCGCAACGTCGCGGCGAGCTCGCCGCCCTCGACGCTCACATCGCCGCCCACGTCGCCGAAGCCAAGGTGCGCTACGTCGCGCACCAGGATTGATCGAGAGATGAACATGAAATGGCGCCGCGTCTTCGGACTTCTCCTGACCGTGCTCTCGCTCGCCTGTGCCTGTGGGCGGGGTGAGGCGAGGGTGAATCTGCCCACCGCGCCCGCCAACGGGGAGACCGCGCCGCTCGCGGTGCCCACGCTGCGCCTCGCGCGCGAGCAGGTGAGCGTTGCGGTGACGGCTTCCGGCACGACCGAGCCCATCCGCGCCTCCAACATCTCTCCCGCGATCAGCGGCCGCATCGAGCACATCGATATCGAGGAAGGTCAGCACGTCACCGCAGGACAGGTGCTGGTGCGCCTCGACGGCACGATGCACCAACTCGTGGCGACCCAGGCCGGTCAGGCCGCGGCTGCGGCGCACACGCAGGCGGAGCAGGTCGCCTCGGACTACGAGCGCATGGCGCCCCTCGCCCGCGCAGGCTCCATCCCCGCGGGTCGCGCCGATGATCTGGCGCGTGCCCAGACCGCGGCCGCGTCCCAAGCCGCCGCGGCGTCCTCGGCAGCCTCCGCCGCTGCGAGCGTCGTGCGCGACACCCTCGTGCGCGCACCCTTCGACGGTGACATCGCCCAGATCCCCGTCGAGGTCGGCGAGATGGCGACGCAGATGCCGGCCACGATCATCGCTCGCCTGGTGGATCTCTCGAGCGTCGAGGTGAAGGCCCAGGTGAACGAGGCCGACTTCGCGCGCCTGTCCGTAGGAGATCCGGTCCACGCGCACGTCCCCAGCATGAACCTCGACCTCGATGGTCAGGTCGCGCGCCTGGGCCTCGAGCTGAACCCGATGACACGCTCGGGCGAGGTCGTCGTGCAGATCCCCAACACCGAGCGCCGTCTGCGCGGTGGGCTCTTCGTCGAGCTCCGGGTGGAGCCGTCGCGCACGCGTGAGGCCATGCTGGTGCCGCGGGTCGCCGTCAGCGCGGCCGAGGGTCCGGCCACGGCCTACGTGATCGAGGGTGGCGTGGCCCACGCACGTCAGGTCGAGGTGCGGCGCTTCGACGACGACCGGGTCGAGATCGTGTCCGGGCTCGAGCCCGGGCAAGAGGTGGCCGCGGGCTCGCTCACGGAGCTCACGGACGGTCGCGCCGTGACCAGCGGAGTCGCGCCCACCTCGGCGCCCTCTGGCACGCCTGCTGCCGGCGCCACCGAGGCGCTTCGATGAAGCTCGCGGACATCTCGATCAAGAGACCCGTCTTCGCGACCATGGTCATCGCGGCCATCGTCGTGGTCGGCATCGTGCTCTACCTGCGGCTCAGCGTCGACCTCTTCCCCGACGTGAACTTCCCCATGGTCACGGTCACGACCGTGTATCCGGGCGCGGCTCCCGAGACCATGGAGACGCAGGTCTCGGACACGCTGGAGGAGGCGATCAACTCCATCAGCGGCATCCGCGAGCTGCGTTCCACCAGCATCGAGGGCGTGAGCCAGGTCATCATCATGTTTGACCTGGAGCGCGACCTCGACGTCGCGGCCCAGGAGGTCCGTGATCAGGTGGCCACGGTGCGCGGCGATCTGCCCGACGACGTGATGGATCCGATCGTGCAGAAGCTCGATCTGGGCGCGGCGCCCATCCTGCGCCTCGCGCTGCACGGCAACGTCGATCAGGCCACGCTGCTGCGTCACGCCGAGGACATGCTGAAGCCCGCCCTCGAGCGCATGAGCGGTGTCGGTCAGGTCGACGTGCTCGGTGGCCGCGAGCGCGAGCTGCACGTCTGGATCGACCCCGCGGCGCTGCGTCAGCAGGGCCTGGTGATCACCGACGTGGTCGGGATCCTCAGCGCGCAGAACCTCGACCTGCCTGGAGGCCGCGTCCAGCGCGGCTCGCAGGAGCTGGTCGTGCGCACGGACGCGCGGGTGCGCACACCGGAGGAGCTGGGCGCCATCGCGCTCTTGAATCGCGGCGGCGCCATGGTGCGCCTGCGCGACGTCGCGAGCATCGAGGACGGCTTCGAGGAGGCGCGCTCTTCGGCCGAACTCGACGGCGAGAACGCGGTGGCCTTGGTGATCCGCAAGCAGAGCGACGCCAACACCGTGGTCGTGGCCGAGGAGGTGATCGCCAGCTTGCAGCAGCTGCGCGCCGGCGCGCCCTCTGGTTCGGATCTCGAGGTCGTGTCGGACTCCTCGGTGAAGATCCGAGCCTCGATCGAGACCGTTCAGCTCGATCTCGTGCTCGGCGCCGTGCTCGCCGTCGTGATCATCTTCGTCTTCCTGCGCGACCCTCGAGCGACGTTCATCAGCGCCTTGGCGTTGCCGACGGCGGTCATCGGCACCTTCGCGTTCATCCAGGCCATGGGCTTCACCCTGAACCTGATCACGACGCTCGCGCTCTCCCTATCCATCGGCATATTGATCGATGACGCCATCGTCGTGATCGAGAACATCGTGCGTCACCGCGCCGAGCTGAAGCAGAGCGCGATGGTGGCGGCGCAGCGCGGCACGGCGGAGATCGGCCTGGCCGTGATGGCGACCACCTTCTCCCTGGTCGCGGTCTTCGTCCCCGTGGCCTTCATGGAGGGCCTGATCGGTCAGTTCTTCTACCAGTTCGGCCTGACCGTCACCTTCGCCGTCCTGATCAGCCTCTTCGTCTCCTTCACGCTCACGCCCATGCTCTCGTCGCGCTTCCTGCGCTCGCACGAAGGCACGCAGGGTCGCCTCTCGTCCTTCATCGAGCGTCGGCTGAACGCGCTCGATCGCGGCTATCGCGGTGTGGTCGGCTGGGCGCTCCGCCATCGCAAGTCGACGATGTTCATCGCGTCCCTCTCGCTCGTCGGCGCCTTCTCGCTGGCGCCCTTGATCGGCTTCGAGTTCATCACGCCCGAGGACACGGCGCAGTACGAGGTGAAGCTCGAGCTGCCGAGTGGCACCAGCATGGAGGAGATGCGCACGCGGGCCCACGACGTCGCCACGCGCCTGGGCGCCATGCCGGGCGTCAGCTCCACCTTCACCACGGTCGGCGGCGGCGTACAGGAGAAGGTGAACACGGCGGACATCCTCGTGAACATGATTCCCCACGCCGAGCGCAGCTTTCACCAGACGCGTGCCATGGCCTACACCCGTGAGATGTTGGCTCACGAGGCGAACATGCAGGTCGTGGTCGAGGTTCCGTCTCCGGTGGCTGGCGGCGCGCGCAACGCGCCGGTGCAGCTCGACCTGATGGGCGACGATCTGGAAGCGCTGACGCAGGCGGCCGATCGCATCGCCGCCGAGCTGCGCCAGCGTCCAGGATTCGTCGACGTGGACACGTCAGCGCGCGGCGGCAAGCCCGAGCTGCGCGTGGTGGTGGATCGACAGCGCGCCGGTGACCTCGGTATCCCGAGCGCGTCCATCGCCCAGGCCGTGCGCTTCATGGTGGCGGGTCAGGTGGCGACGCGCATCGATCACGACGGCGATCGCTACGACGTGCGGGTGCAGCTTCCGGAGGATCTGCGCCAGACGGACGATCTCTCTCGCGTGGCACCGCAACTCCGCACCGCCGCGGGCTCGCTCGTGGACTTCGCCAGCGTGGCGCACTTCCAAGAATCGAGCGGTCCGAGCCAGATCGATCGCTATCAGCGCCGCCGCGTCGTGACCATCTACGCGAACCTGGACGATCTGCCCCTCGGCGACGCCATCAACGTGGTGCGCGCGGTCGCCACCAGCAACGTACCGCCCGGGGTCGTCTTCGACTTCGGCGGCAACAGCAAGATGCTGGGCGAATCCATCGCGAGCATGGGCCTGGCGCTGCTCCTGGCGATCCTCTTCGTCTACATGATCCTGGCCTCGCAGTTCGAGAGCTTCATCCACCCGTTCACCATCATGGCGTCGTTGCCCTTCGCCGTGGTCGGCGCGCTCTTCGGTCTGTGGATCCTGGGCATGAGCCTCAGCCTCTTCGCCATGATCGGCTTCATCATGTTGATGGGCTTGGTGACCAAGAACGCCATCTTGCTCGTCGACTTCGCCATCCAGAAGATGGAGCAGGGCATGCCCATGGTGGAGGCGCTCGAGGAAGCCGGCGCCAAGCGCCTGAGGCCGATCCTGATGACCACGCTGGCGATGGTCTTCGGCATGTTGCCCGTCGCCTTGGGCCATGGTCAGGGCGGCGAGGTCCGCGCGCCCATGGGCGTGATCGTGATCGGCGGGCTCATCACCTCCACGATCCTGACGCTCGTCGTCGTGCCCGTCGTCTTCACCTACATGGAGACGCTGCGGAAGGTGCCTGCGCGCATCGCGGCCCACTTCGGTCGACGCGCTCCCGGCGTGCCCGAAGAGGTCCCCGGCGAGTAGGTGCAAGCGCTGACCCCCCACGGCGAGAAGTGGTCACCGGGGCCGCGCATGCTCCGCCCGGCTTCGTACGTGGGGTGCAGGACTTGTCCTGCACCGGACACGACTTGGGCGTCGCCGTGTGCATCGCGGTCGGGGTCGCGCAAGCGCTGACCCCCCACGGCGAGAAGTGGTCATCGGGGTCGCGCAAGCGTCGCCGTGTGCATCGCGGTCGGGGTCGCGCAAGCGCTGACCCCCCACGGCGAGAAGTGGTCATCGGGGCCGCGCATGCTCCGCCCGGCTTCGTACGTGGGGTGCAGGACTTGTCCTGCACCGGACGCGACTTGGGCGTCGCCGTGTGCATCGCGGTCGGGGTCGCGCAAGCGCTGACCC